>Ga0272442_10010418_pt1 | contig 11463 bp, 10 predicted proteins | sample SSMForm2O_FD_200262 | JGI IMG/M metagenome (GOLD analysis project Ga0272442, IMG submission 200262) | Marine sediment archaeal communities from Little Sippewissett salt marsh, Falmouth, MA, United States - SSM-Form-2O | ecosystem: Environmental > Aquatic > Marine > Wetlands > Sediment ...
TTTCCCTCATAGAATATGCCTTCGATTTTGCACTCAAGGAAGGTCTGGACTTCCTTGATTTCATCCATGTAACACCACCGGCAGACACACCAATGATCATATCTGAACCTGATCGCCCTGCAGATCTTCCTGTTCCGGAAAGCTCCCTTGCCAGGGAAAGGATGGGGGAAATGATCGTGCAACATATGGAAGACCCTGAACAACCGGCTGTCCCTTTCAATCTAATGGTCCTTTCAGGCACCCCTTACGAAGAGATCATCGGACAGGCTGAAAAAGAAGAATACCAGTTTATCCTCATTGGTCACAGGGGAATGAGCAATGTGAAACGTTTCTTTATTGGAAGTGTGGCGGCCAAAGTAGCAAGACATTCCCCCTGCTCGGTCCTGGTTTATCATCCTCGAGAAAAAAGAGATTGACCGACTATTTCCCGTCACCCTTACAGATCAAATTGAGCCCTCCATCCAGGAGGGCTCTTTCGTTTCAAAGACATAGAAAAATTGAGAAACAGTGATTTTATGCTCGGAAATTACGAATAAATGCTCTTGCTTGCCAATTAAAGGGAACAAATGCTCTTGACCATTACTGACCTCCTGACTATATTTGACCATGAAATATCAAAAACATCTGTATTGAGGAGGTCTGATCATGATGCGAGATCTTGCAAGGTATAGCAGGTTCGGTTCACTTTTACCGGAGGTGGATGATTTTTTCAGAAGTTTTTCCAATCTCTATGATGCCACCTCAACCCAGATACCCCTGGAACTTTACGAGGAAGGAGATAACCTTTACCTTAATGTGGACGTTCCCGGGATAGAACCAAAGGATATGGAAGTGAGAGTCTTCGAGGATCGCGTGACTCTGTCTGCCACGTCAGAAGAAGGCGAGGAAAAGGAATCGGAAGAATCCTGCAGAACCTATCACTGCAGAAAAAAACGGAGGTCCATAAACTACAGCATTGGTCTTCCTGTGGAAGTTGATTCCGAAAATGTTTCCGCCACCTTTAAAAACGGTGTTCTAATGATAAGCATGACAAAGAAGAAAAAAGAAGAAGGCCGTGTTATCGATATCAGCTGATGCGGAAATTTTGAAGCAGGGAGGGTCAATTATATATCCTCCCTGCTTTTTCTCAGAAAAACCCGGAGGAAACTATCAACTATTGACACAAAGCTGTTGTTTTAAATCTTTCTCCCCATGGATCAGACTCGCAAGCCCATGTTCACCTGGATCAACTTACAACCAGCAACAATAACACTTTTTCTTCTGAAAGCCCGAGTATCATTTTAATGGGTAATCCTCCAAGGTTACGAACCTGAAACCTTTTTCCTGTAGAAGAGGCAGGACACGTAACAATCCCTCATAGGTATCTGAGGAAGGCTGGTTCATATGACACAGAATGATATCTCCTGGCCTTGATAGCGAAATAGACCTGAAAACCTGTTCAGAACTGAAAGTTGCTCCTGCATCACCCAGCACACTGTATCCAACCACTCTGTAACCCAGGTCGTTGGCTATTCTAACTGCTATCTCGTCATAAAAATTCGTTCCTGACCTGTAATATTCAGGTTTCTGGCCGGTCAGGAAAGCAATCTTCCTTCCGCAGAGCTCTATCTCTCTTATTACTCCCCTTACTGAAAGGGTTCCCTCGATGCCGTAGGCTTTCATCCCTGAAACGGAACAGGGTTTGTGTTCCATACCATGGTTCGCGATCAGGAAAAGGTTATCTCTGGAAAGATCCGCAAAGACCTCCCTATTGGCAGATATCCACCTGGCATTGATAAAGAGGGTGGCAGGGATCTGTCTTTCCCTCAAAAGATCGATGATATCCCTGTCGTATCCACTCCCCCTTCTTCCCCCGCAGGCATCAAGGGTAAGGGCTATGACCGGTTCATCAGTGTCTATCCTTGTCAGTACCCCTGAAACTGTCTGCCCCCATTGGGTGGGGTCCTGGTGGAGATACCTGTCTTCCATGAGAAGATAGAGCTCCTCGAGCTCCCTTTCCGCGGAAAAAGGGAAAGCCCCTTCCTGCTGAAGGGAAAGGGCCAGCAAAATAACCAGAAATAGAATGGACCCTTTAAGACTTCTGATCAGCATATTCATCCGAGGAAACGGAAGATCCTCTGCATGAAGCCGTTTAGTCTCTTGTAGGGAGGATAGAATAGCGAATTATCAAGGGCAAAGGGCTTGATCAACACGCTTCTCTTCTGGGAAAAGGCATCAAAGGACGCCTTCCCATGATAACTTCCCATCCCCGATTCACCCGTCCCGCCAAAGGGGAGGGACCCCGGAGCTACATGAAGTAGAGTATGGTTGATGCATACGCCTCCTGAAGGTATCCTGTCCATCACCATATCCATTATCCAGTGATACCTGGTGAAAATATAGAGAGCCAGAGGTTTGGGCATGGAACCAAGTTTTTTAAGGACATCTTCCATTTCACTGTATTCCAGGATAGGTAGAATGGGTCCAAATATCTCCTCTTCCATTAGAGGGGAATCCCAGTCCACATTGTCTATAAGGGTTAATTCCATAAAACGTTTTTCCCTTGAATATCCGCCTCCGGCTACAATGTCCCCTTCGAGAAGCTTCACAAGCCTGGACATATGGCCTCTGCTCACTATCCTGGCATAATCGATACTGTGTTCAGGTTCATCTCCATAAAACTCGTGGATGGCAGCTTTCATCTCCTCAAGCAGCCTGGCCTTGACCTCCCTGTGGACGACCACGAAATCGGGAGCCACACAAGTCTGGCCCGCATTGACGAATTTACCCCAGATTATTCTTTTAGCAGCTACCTTGAGATCAGCAGAATCATCCACTATACATGGGCTTTTACCGCCGAGTTCCAGCACCATGGGTGTCAGGTTCCTGGCCGCTGCTTCGCTTATGATCCTACCAACCCTTGTGCTGCCTGTATAAAAGATAAAGTCGAAGGGCTGTTCCAGAAGGCTTGCCAATCCGCGGGTCCTGGGAGTCACCAGGCAGACCCATTCTGGCGGGAAAGCCTCTTCAATAATATCCCTGAGCAGAGATGCAGTATGGGGAGAATGATGGGAAGGTTTCACAATCGCAGTATTCCCTGCAGCTACTGCTCCTATCAGAGGTGATATGACCAGCTGGAAGGGATAGTTCCATGGCGCCATTATCAGTGAGACCCCGTATGGTTCAGCTCGGATCATAGCCTTGCCTGGCTGATAAAGGAGAGGCAGGATCTTTTTGCGGGGCATCATCCACCCTGACAGATGGCGAAGGGTATGATCTATCTCACCAAGGGAAAATCCTATTTCCGTTGTAAAAGCTTCCATTACCCCCTTGCCAAGGTCCAGAGCGAGAGCTTCGTAAAGATCTTTCTCCCTGGTTTCAACTGCCTTTTTTAGTTTTTCCAACCGGGATCGTCTTGCAGAGTAAGACCTTGTGGCTCCTGACATGAAAAACTCTTTCTGGGATCTGAAGATATCTTTCATTCCCATGTAAATCCCCCCGTTATTGGAATAATAAAGCCTGATAGCAAAACCGCTTTCTCATTCTACAACCTGCTTTAAGGATGCGTGTATTTAGGATCTCCCTAACATGTTACTTTAAGAGATATTTGAAGTTTTTACAAACCCGGTTCCTTCCGATCCAGATCAGGAGATTAAATTTTATGGGGCAGATTTTTGCCGTGCCCCACAGCATAACAGTAAATACAGCCATGACTGCATGTGTTGTATGATCCTATATCCCTGGACCGGTAACATCCACACCCCTCCCCGGGCCTGTGAGACCTTTTCTCCGGCCACCTTATCCTGTATCCTGCTACCCTTGAGAGCCTGAAGGGATCGATACATGACGCATCCGCCACACCTGGAGAAAGAAGATCCCTCTGTCCGCAAAGGGAAAGCTTCAGGCCTTTTTCTACTGCTATTCCTGCAAGTTCCCGGGCCATATCGATCTTTGCCTCATCTTGAGGGTCCCACCAATCGAGGATTTTACGTTCTTTCAGTATATCAAGCTGCCTGCGGGTCTTCCTGTAAAACTGAGCAAAAGATATTACAACTTCATTACACCATGGTGCCAGCTCACTGGCGATATGGCTGAACCGGGAGAAATGGAAAGACCTGTCCGTTTCTGTCGTGAAAAGAAGAGGGTCATATCTCCAGACCAGACATTCTTTTCCAAAGATCCTGGAAAGTTCCCTTAAACTGGCTATACCTTGGGTCATATCAGGCACACGGGGTTCAAGGATCTCTGGGTAACCGGTAATTGTGAAATGCACATAGAATGGGTATCCCCTGTCCCTGAACCATCGGAAACCCTCGAAAAAAGGTGCTGGATCCCTGGTCCAGAAAACCACCCCGTCTACTTCCTGCCTGCCAAGATCAACCCTGAAGGACCTGTTGTTATAAGGGTTCCTGACCGTACAGGAACCCTCCATGAACCTGGAGATCAGCCAGTTGCCGTAAAAGGCGGGTATATCAGTCTTGTAACTGGCAGATATGATCATTTACTTCAGCATCCCTCCAGATCAATTATTTCGGTCATAATATTTCCTTGCAGCTACGGGGAACCTTCTTCCCCCTCCAAAAGCCTTGCTGGTCACTTTCAACCCCGGGGCTGCCTGTTTTCTCTTGTACTCAGTATTCTCGATGGAACGAATAACACCTTTAACCACCTCCGGGGGAACACCTTCCTTCAGTATCTCCTCCTCAGAAGCGAGCTCTTCCACGTAAAGCTGGATGATACGATCAAGTACCGGATAGGGAGGAAGGGAATCGGAATCCTTCTGTCCAGGGCTGAGCTCAGCCGATGGCGCTTTTGAAATAATGGAACCCGGGATCAGTTCGCTATGCGAATTGATATGTTCTGCCAATTCGTAGACCATGGTCTTCGGGACATCCGAAAGCACTGAAAGACCTCCGCTCATATCACCGTAAAGAGTACAATATCCCATGGACATCTCACTCTTGTTACCCGTGGATAGAACAATAGCTCCGCTTGCGTTGGATAGGGCCATGAGGATATTACCCCTGATCCTGGCCTGGATATTCTCTTCGGCTATAGACCTTCCCTGATTTTCAAGATGAGGATCCAATTCATGGATAAAGGAGCTGAAGATCTCGGATATGGATATGACCCTGAACTCCATTCCCAGTCTTTCTGCAAGTACCCTTGAATCGTCCACGCTCCCCCGGGAAGAATACGGGGAGGGCATGGACACTCCGAGGACGTTCCCGCTGCCAAGAGCCTCGATCGCAAGGGCTGCTGTGACAGCCGAATCGATACCCCCTGAAAGCCCCACAATGGAACGGGAAAAACCACATTTACGAAGATAATCCCTGATACCCAGAACAAGGGCGGCATGAACGTTTTCTATCTCTCCCGGCAGGACACAATCTCCATTACAGGTCAATTCATCCATATCAATTGTACGGATGTCTTCCGAAAAAGATCCCAGTAAACGGCATAAGCATCCATTACTGTCGAGAACCATACTGGATCCATCAAAAATAAGTTCGTCATTTCCTCCCACCTGATTCAGGTAGATAAAGGGAACCTGCTTCCCTTCTGCATGAAAACCCAGGAGTTTTCTTCTCAGCGCAAGTTTTCCTCTCGAGAAGGGCGACGCTGAAATATTGATGATCATTTCAGCACCCTGATGGACCAGTTCCTGTACCGGATCCCTGGTATATCCTCCACCCCTGGGCCATAATTCAGGGGTGTTCCACGCATCCTCACATATGGTGACTCCTATCATTTTCCCCCTGAAAGGAAAAGGACGGCTGGAAGATGCGGAAGTGAAATACCTGGCTTCGTCGAATACATCATAAGTGGGCAGAAGACATTTATCTGTCTGGGCGAGTATTTCCCCCTTCTCTACCAGAAGAGCAGAATTGAAAAGACCTTTCCCGGTATCCATCCCGGTGGACAAGGGACAGCCCACCAGGATGCCCAGATCTTTTCTTGATAACGACAATCTCCGGACTTCCATAACCGCTTTATCAACCTTCCTGATGAACCATTCCCTTTCCAGAAGATCCATGGGGGGATAACCCGTCAGGAACAGCTCCGGGAGTACTACCAGGTCAGTACTGCCCTGGGGGAGACTTTCCAGAACCCTCAATAGTATTTCGAGGTTACCCTCCATATCTCCTACAACCGGGTTGACCTGGGCAAGGGTAATTTTCATCTATCATCATCCTTTTTTCAAAATATCAACAGAGACGAACCTGTTCCATGGGCCATTCTTTATCACTATTTCCTTAACTTGGCAAGTTTGCACAAGGACAGATTACCGTGCTACCATACCTTTATTACCGGGAAAAAGGAAGAAAAGGGCAACAATCCTTTAGTAGAAAGAAAAGCATAGTTCTCGTTCAGGACTTCCTGAGCTTTAACCCTGAGGGGGAGATCTCTGGGGCGGCAAAGGGCATATCGACCAGGACCCTGTCCAGAAATGGACATGTACTATTTGAGCTGATATGTAGAGAAGGGTAAAATCCTATCCCTTGATTATGGAATGGGAGGGACGAGAGATGAAGATGATTGGTGCCGTTACGGGAGATGTGATCGGTTCCTTTTATGAAAGATATCGAACCAAAAGGCTCGACTTCGAGCTTTTCCCCCCGGGGAGCACTTTTACCGACGATACCGTTCTGACAACAGCAATAGCGGAAGCACTGCTGCAAGGTGTCGGTTATGTTTTCAAGCTGAGGGAATATGGATTGAGATATCCCTACGCCGGTTACGGAGGCAGGTTCTGGAAATGGCTGACCTCGAAGGACCCACAGCCTTACGGCAGTCTTGGGAACGGCTCTGCCATGAGAGTCAGCCCCGTAGCCTACGCTTTTGATGCCTTACCAAAAGTCCTTGAAGAAGCTGCAAAAAGCGCTGAGCCGACCCATGATCACCCGGAAGGCATAAAGGGAGCTCAGGCTGTAGCCATGGCAGTTTTCCTGGCAAGGCAGGGGAAAGGTAAAGAAGAGATCCGGAGAGAAGTGTCCAGTAACTTTGGTTATGATCTTGAAACACCCCTATACATGATAAGACCGGATTATTCTTTCGACCCCACCTGTCCTGGAAGTGTACCCCAGGCCATACGATCTTTCCTGGAATCCAGGGATTTTGAGGATGCTGTCAGGCTTGCCGTTTCACTCGGAGGTGATTCGGACACCCTGGCCTCAATTGCAGGAGCCATTGCAGAACCCTTCTATGGGGGTGTACCTGTCCGGATACAGAGAAGGGTCATTCCCCTTGTCGACCCACCTTTACTGAAGGTTCTGGAGGATTTCGAAAATACTTTCCTGAAATAGTATCTACCGCCATAAATAGACCTGTTCTACCAAATTTTATGTTAAAGTAGTAGGTGGTAATGAATTGATCAGGGGAATAGACTTTTTCTACCTTATCCACTATGGGGAGGGAAAAATATGAAGAAACTTTTTGCTGGTTTTATACTATGTCTTTTAGTTGCTGTTACTATTGCCGGTCCCGCCATGGCCTACCCGGCTTATGTGGCACCACCACACAAGATATTTGATGATGGGGCTGTTCCCCAGGATTTCCGTCTCATAGAGAGTTTCAGGAACAGCTACCTCGAGGGATATCTCTATCCATCCTACAGAACCCTTGGAGAACAGTTTGACGCTTTTTTCAGCCCCACAAGATGGTGGAATTATGACAGGTACAATGTTGTAATGGCTGGTCTGGCGTATGTGGACGGCAGAAAATCAAAGGTGAGGGTCTCCTTTTACAGGGAAGGCTCTGAACCAGTCTGGATCACCTATATCCAGGTCAATGGCGAGACGGTTTATGTATGGAATGAAACCTATAATAAGCTTCCCGGGAACATGTTCCTGACAAGGATCTATGGGGTGCGCTGATAATAATTCTTCACGGAGCTATTAAAGCAAAGAGACCGGCCATCCTGGCCGGTCTCTTTTGATAATTGCGTTTTGTTTAACCCATAAGATCCTGCGCATAGTAAGTCAGGGGGATCAGATCGCTCCTGTCCAGATATTTCAGGTCAAACTTCCGGTTCAAAGCCGCGAAATGTCTCAGGCCACATCCCAGTTTATTGAGATAAGAGAAGACTCCGATCGCACCTGTAGAAAAGTTTTCAGCTTCTTTTCCGTATATTCCTCTAAGATCGGCGAGATCATGGAAAACCTCATCTATGGTACTGCCGAATTTCTTGTAAAATTCAGGGGTTCTACCTGCCTTTATCTCGTCACCCACTGTCTTTCCTGTCATGGCAGCTGCCATTGCAGCGCGACAGACACCTATGGCATTGATAAAACCATCTCCGTATGCAAGGGACTTGAACACCTGATCTTCAGCGGCAAAACCACCGGTCATGACCATTGCGGGGAGGACCTTGCCCTGCTGTTCCAGTTTGGCACAGATATCTACCACGGCATTTTCAAGCACAATTGTCGGGAGAGACCATTCATTCATCATCTTGGCAGGACTATAGCCTGAACCTCCACCTGCGCCATCAAAGGTTATCATGTCAACTCTGTTTTCTACTGCTATGTTGATCACACGTTCCACATCAGGCAGGTCAAAACCGGCCATCTTGAAATAAACGTTTTTCATACCCATGGCCCTTAGTTCGGAGATACGTTTTGCCATGGACTCTTCCGTCCACATGGGCAGTCTTCCGTAAGTGTAAAAATTCGGGCAACAGCCCTTTTCCCTGAGCTCTATTATTTTCGGATCAAAGGGATTGGGAAAGACAAGAGACCCAGACTCCACTTTTTTAACGGCCTCATCATAGCCTTTAAGCCTGTTCATCGGCTGGGTACCCTTGGCTCCCTGGCCGAACTTGAATTCCAGTGCCTCGAAGCCGTATTTATTCAGAGCTATCTCGGGAACACCCATAAGATGGTCATCAACGTTGCATTGAAGGACCATCTGTCCTGGCCCCCGGTGATATTTATAGAAACTGTCATAAATTTCCTGAAGCATGGGGAATGATGTGATCTTCCCGTTCTCTATTTTCAGTTCCGGGTCCTTGTTCCTTGCATCTTCACCTACCATGCAGGTAACGCCTGCCATGGCTGCACCGCCAAAGTAATCGATCCAGTTCATTTTCACCAGGGCCGGCAACACAATAGGCAGATCCAGCTGAATTTTATTATCGCTACCATATTCAGAAGCCAGATTAACGTTGAATATCTCTGCATGTTCATAGTCAGCCTCTGTCCCTATGGCACCAAAAGCACGCCCGTTTATGTTGAAATGAGAGAAATCTACCGGATAATCCTTTTCCGACGCGATCTGGTTAGCACCTGTGGTCGTGGGATAGACTGTCATCTTTCCCAGAACTGCCGCCTGAGTAATTTCACAAAGTCCCGGACATTCCTGAGTACACAAAGAGCACATTCCCGACTGAGGAGCAATATACTTACTTCTGTTCTTTGATCCTGTAACACCTGAATTCATGCTTGGTGAAAATGTCATAAAAAAACCTCCCCTTAAAGATGTTAACTTCACTTCTATATGTCCTTTAGGCTTTGGTTAAAGTCATTGTATCACTTGACCAATATTTCGTGCCCCACAGGGTGCCCGCGAGGGAACAAAAGGCGAAGAACTGTGGAGATTAAGAAGAACGCTGCCAAGAGAACCATTTTGCCAATGGCAGGGTAATGGGCTACATCCCATATCCAGGGATAGACAGGTATATAAAAGAAGCCTTTATTCTTCCTGCGGTGATAATTTCGGAAAAATTCATGACCATCCATAACGCTCGTGGACCATGGAAATAGTCTCTCTGGCTGGAACTGATAAAACCAACTCCCAAAACGATAGAGATCTGGTAGGCTTAAAACTTACATTCCGGGGATCCTTTAAACAGTAAAGGGCCGGATTATTGCCCGGCCCTTTACATTATTCTTCTTTTTCAAAGAGCTCCACTGCTTCCCTGAGATGTTCCCTGATCCTTATATGCTGGGGACAGACAGTCTCGCATTGACCACATTCAATACAGGCTGAAGCCTTTCCGCCAGCACGGAGAAATATATTGTAGGTGGTTTTTGCAAAGTCCGGATCTTCGAACATATAGGCCATGTTAAGCCTGTTAAAACACTCCGGGATATTGACCCCTGCAGGACAGGGCATGCAATACCTGCAATTGGTACAGGGAACACGCATCCGATCCCTGTAAATATCCCTTACCCTGGAGATCCTTTCCTTCTGAAGGGACGTGAGGGATAGGGGTGATCCATGTTGAGCAGAATCCAGGTTATCCATAACCTGCTCCATGGTGGTCATACCGCTTAGAAGAAGGGTGACTTCCGGATGATCCCAGACCCACCTCAATGCCCACCCTGCAGGACTGGTAGTCTCACCGGACTCTTCCCATATCTTCATTATATCCACCGGTAGGTTCCGGGCCAGATGACCACCTCTCAAGGGCTCCATCACCACCACTCCAAGACCTTTTGAAGCAGCGTATTCCAGCCCTTCCTTTCCGGCCTGGTAGTTTTCATCCATGAAGTTATACTGGATCTGGCAGAAATCCCAGGGGTAGGCATCCACTATTTCCCTGAAAAGGGGCAATTCATCGTGGAAAGAAAAACCGATGTGCCTTATTCTCCCATCCTTCAACGCCTTTCCAATAAAGTCGAAAAGGTCATGCTCCAGAATCCTGGACCATCTGTCCCTGGTGAGGGCATGGATCAGATAATAATCTATATACCCCGTACGGAGTCTCTTCAACTGCTCCTCCAGGTAGAGGTCCATATCCTGCCTGCAATTGATAGCCCAGGTGGGAAGCTTTGTCGCCAGGAAAATCTTTTCACGGTATCCATCCCCCAGGGCTTTCCCGACAAAAGGCTCACTTTCCTCATTATGATATGGCCATGCAGTATCTACATAATTTACACCGTTATCTATGGCATATCGGATCATCTCTGTAGCTTTTTCTTCATCAATATTCTCAGGTTCGTCTCCTCTAAGGGGCAGCCTCATACATCCGAAGCCAAGGATAGATAGCCGGTCACCCTTTTCTTTCATCTGCCTGTAAAGCAACCTATACCCTCTCCTCTCTATTTAGTAATGTACGACCAGGGCCACTTCATTTGAAAGGTTTTTCCTGGCATCCCTGATATAAGACCTGACAGCTGAGACAGGCAATCTGTAGTTCTCTGCTTTCAAGGTCAACTTTCTTTCGATCTCTTTCCAGAATTCAGCCTCGCTTTCATAACTTGTGATCTCTTCCCTGGGAACCATTGAGAAGATAACTTTCATGTTCTCATCCGGCTTTCTGAGGGTCATCACTTCAACGGACCAGTTCATACCGCTCCCTCTTCATTCCCGGCCTGCCATTTCGAGGGCACAGAGCAAAAGGATATCCGCACCCTTTTTAATATCCTCCCAGGAAGTATGTTCTTCGGGGCAATGACTTCTTCCTCCGGCTGAAGGCACAAAGATCATGGCAGAAGGACACATCCTGTGCATGAACTGCGCGTCATGGCCGGCCCCGCT
>Ga0272442_10010421_pt1 | contig 11463 bp, 10 predicted proteins | sample SSMForm2O_FD_200262 | JGI IMG/M metagenome (GOLD analysis project Ga0272442, IMG submission 200262) | Marine sediment archaeal communities from Little Sippewissett salt marsh, Falmouth, MA, United States - SSM-Form-2O | ecosystem: Environmental > Aquatic > Marine > Wetlands > Sediment ...
CGTAGATCCGAGCCCCACGTTCCTCGGCGCTCTCCAGGCTCTCGAGGTGCAGGACTCCGGCTCCACTGCCGGGAACGAAGCCACCCGCGGAGGCGCTCATGGGGCGCGACGCCCTCTCGGGTTCATCATTGTGAGTCCTGCACAGAACTCGCATGGAGTCGAAACCGGCCCAGATGTAGTGGCTGGCCCCCTCGGTCCCGCCGCACAGCATGCGGTCGGCCAGTCCGGCCCGGATCCGCCCGGCCCCCTCGATGATGGCCTCGGTGCCGGTACTGCACGCGCTGGAGTTCGCCGTGACCTGGTTGCCGAGAGCGAGCAGCCCGGACACGCGCGCCGAGACGCCGCTGCCCATGACCTGCTCGACCATGGTGCTGCCGAGGCGACGCACCCGGCCCCCGTCTACCATGGGGACGACTCGCTCGCCGATCGTGTCGATGCCGCCGATGCCGGTGCCGATCACCGCACCGGTGTCCCAGTTGACATGATCGTCATCGTGTTCGGGCCGCTCGAAGCCGGCATCCGTCCAGGCGTCCACCGCGGCGACACAACCGAAGCGGTGGCTGGAGTTCATGGCCAGGAGCTCGTCTTCGTCGAAGTAGTCCTCGGCGATCTCGTCCACGCCCTGCGGAACACCGGCCACCCGGCAGCCGAACTTCAGTTCGTCCAGGATCGGGATATGACGGATCCCGGAGGTGCCGTGTCGCAGGGCCTGCTCGTAGGCGTCCAGTCCGACGGCGTTGGGGGCGACTACGCCCATTCCGGTGATGACTACTCGGCGTCTCATATTCTCACCTCGGCACTGCGATGCCGGATATCGTGGCGGAACAAACCATGGTTCCGTCGTCCAGGTGCATTTCGGCCTCCGAGCGCAGCTTCCCGCGTCGGAAGAACTTCTTGGTAGCCGATACCGTGACCCGATCGCCGGGCCTCACGACGCCCGAAAAATCGACGTCCGCGTCGACGAAGAGAGTGAGCCTGCTGTCCACGGCCTCCAGCCCTCCCTCGAGAGCCACCAGGTAGATACCCAGCGCCACCACACCCACCTGTGCGATGCACTCGAGCAGAATCACACCGGGCGTGACGGGATTGCCGGGAAAATGGCCTCGATAGAAGTCCAGGTCGGGTGGAAACGTGTAGTTCGCCACGATTCCACGCCTGGATACCTCGACGATCTCGTCTACGAACCGGAACGGCTCCTTCTGGGGGAGCAGGTCCAGGATCTGGTGCGGAAGAAGAGCGGTGCCCGTCATTCCCCGAGCCTTCCCCCCCGCGAGTGCCGCGAAGGCCATGGATAGTCGGGATAGTCGATGTCACGGAAGACGCCGACCTTGGCCCGCTTGATCTCGTAGATCTCCTCCCCGTCCACCAGGACCTTCGCGTCGCCGAGGGCGACGGAAGATCCTGACGTGGCCAGTTCCTGGTACCGCACGATGTCGATCTCGTACCGGACCAGTCCGTCATGCGGTCGAATCTGACCGAAGAACTCGACCTCCTGGCATCCGAGCGCCCTCCCGGTGCCCAGGGCCCCGTTCCAGGCGCAATACATGCCTATGAGCTGCCAGATCGCGTCCACGCCGAGACAACCCGGCTGAACCGGATCGCCGAGAAAGTGGCAGTGGAAGAACCAGTCGTCCACGCGCACTTCACGTTCGGCCACGATCCGTCCCCGGGCGCCCTTGCGGGTGATTTCGGTCACCCGGTCCACCATCAGCATGGGCGGGAGTGGGAAACGCGCCTTGAACTCGTCCGGAGCGTCCGTGACCAGGCGACCGTAGGCCAGCGCCAGGACCTCTTCGCGCGAGAAGTGCGAGCGCTCCCTGAACTCGGCGTACTTCATGGTGTTTCTCCGAACCGGAGCACGTGACCCGACCAGGACAGTCCGGAACCGACGCCGACCACCGCGATGTCGTCTCCGGCGGTCCAGCGGTCCCAGTTCATGGAGATCACGGCGGGAGCGCCGGCCGCGCCGGTGTTCCCGAAGTTGATGACGTTGTGGTAATGCCGATCGTCGTCGATCTCACACTGGCGGCACACGGCCTCCAGCATCCGCAGGTTGGCCTGGTGTCCGACGAAGTAGAATCGGCGGTTCGGATCCGTGTACTTCTTCTGGAGCCGGCGCAGGATTCGGATCGTCTTCTTGATGGCGAACATCTGGACGGTACGGCCTTCCTGCCAGAAATGGCCGAACGAGGGCACGATGACCTTGTCGTGTCCGGCCGGGCTCGAGTCGAGGCTGTTTCCCAGGATCTCGATTCGCGAGGGCACCCGGGTGGAGACGACGGCGGCCGAAGTCCCGTCGCCCCACAGAACGGCCGCCGAGCGGTCCGTGTAGTCGACGGCCGTGGTGAGGCTCTCGGGCGTGACGACGAGGATGTAATCCGGAAGTGCCTCCGGTCGCATCATCGAAAGCATGTACAGTGCCACGTGGAAGCTCGTGCAGGCCGAGTTCACGTCGAACGAGGGGACCTCCATTTCCAGCGCCGCCGCGATGGTGCAGGCGTCCGCCGGCGACATCATGTCGGGCGAGCAGGAGCCGGCGATCACCATTCCGATGTCTTCCCGGTCCAATCCCGCGCGCTCGAGGGCCATTTCCGAGGCGCGGCGCCCGGTCTCGGCGTGCGTGTACAGGGCGGCTTCGAGAGCCTGGGTGGGATCGAGGTTCCGGGTCTGCTCGATGTAGTCGAGCGGCAGGACCGTTCGCCGGGCGTCGATTCCGACGCGCTCCTCGATCCACTCCTGGTTCGTCCCGATGTCCAGGTCGGTCAGGAACTGGTTCGTGATCTGGTTCTCGGGATGGAAGTGGCCGAGCCCGTGCAGGTAGAGACTCATCGCGTGAGCCCCGAAATGTGCTCGCCGCCGTCAACCCGGATGATCGCGCCATTGATCCAGGCCGCTTCCGGGAGTGACAGCAGGTAGATCACGTTCGCCACGTCCTCGGGAGTGGTGAGCCGGCCGAACGGATTCCGGGTGCGGGCCTGCGCCTTGAGGTGGTCGTTGCCCGGAATGAGGCGGAGGGCCGGCGTGTCGGTGACCCCGGCCTGGACGATATTGGAGCGAAGCCCGAAATGCGCCATCTCCACGGCGATCGAGCGCGACACGGACTCGAGGGCCACCTTGGCCGCGGCCACGGCGGCGTACCCTTTCCATGCAACCTCGTTGCCCTCGCTGGTCATTCCCAGCACGCGGGCATCGGCGGCGAAAAGTCCGCGCCCCAGCAAGTCCTGCGTCCAGGTGAGAAGACTGGTGCCCATCGCGTAGATGGTGCGCACCATGTCCTCGTCCTCGAGAAACAGGTCCTGGGCGTAGCCGGGGGGGGAAGTAAGCCCCTGCACTCCGTCCACGCCCTCGGCGAAGCTCCGGTCGACGACTTCTGCCAGGCGCTCTTCTTCGATGTCCAGTTCACGTGCGAGCGTGGCTCGGGCCGTGCTCTTCGAAGGCGCCTCCGGACCGATGAGCTTCAGGTTGCCAAAGGCTATGGAGTGCAGGAGGAGCCGAATCCGCCCTCCCTGGGCTTCGAGGCGCTGCGCAAGGTCGTCCAGGATCTCGGCCCGGCTGTCGTCGGCCAGCGCGTCCTGGTTAAACGTCACGAGGGTGACGCCGCGCTCGCGGATCCTCTCGAATTCGGGCTCGATGCGGCTCATCGCTCCGCGGCGATCGCGGTGAACGACGCAGATGTTGAGGCCGTGCTCGGATAGCTTGTGCGCCGTGGCGAGCCCGAAGCCACTCGATCCGCCCAGTATCAGCGCCCACTCACTCTGTCCGGATGGGGTGTTCCCCATGGGTCTCCCGGTCTCGTGTTGCGGTTGACTGCCGTTGACTACCCTGGTTGCCCCTAGGGTACGCAAACGCGGGGTCCTTAGCTAGAACGCTGTCGGACCGCGAAGCGCAGTGAAAAGCGTGTTGGCGGGGCCGTAAATCCTCGGTCAGTCCCGATCCGCATCGATGAGGTCGATCACGACCGGGCAGTGATCCGAAACGTGCACGTAGTCGTACGGCATGTTCTCCTGGTCGAGCGACTGGCAGTCGGCTTCGGCACAATAACCGAACACCCGGGCCACGGAGCCCGACGGGGCCTCGGCCATGTCGGTGGAGACCAGGATGTGATCGAGAAAGCTGCCTCGACCCCGGTAGTATTCCGTGCAGGAAGGAGAGTTGGGGAGCCGGTTGAGGCCCATCTCCCCGGCCCTCCGGTCCAGGTTGGCGACCTCCTCGTCCCAGCCGATGCGCCCGAGGCCGTCCGCGGCCAGGCGCCCCATCGTGTTCAGGTCACCGAGCACGATGATGTCGGCGTCGGCGGCTCGCCGTCCGGTGAGCTCCACGCCCAGGGAGTCGAGATACCGCAGGCGATTCTGGTAGTCCCGATCACGGGTACCCGAGTCCGTGTGCATCACGATGACCTGGAAATCCAGTCCGCCCCGCTTGCTCTTCACGCGGGCGAACAGGCCCGGTCGGAGGTCCGCGGTCATCTGAAGGGAGGTGAGGGTCTCGACGTCCGAGAGCAGAAGCGCGTTGTCGTCGTAGATGTAGCCTACGAACTGTCCTCCGTGGCCCCCGCTCTCGGCCAGCACGTAGCGGTACCGCCGCCCGGAGCCCCCGCCGGATTCGCGGGCCTGCCGGGCAAGCCGGGCGTTCACCTCGCTGAGGAGGGAGCTCAGCACGCTGGAATCGGCTATTTCCTGCACGGCGATGAGGTCCGCGTCCAGGTCAGCCAGAACCTCGCCGGTGCGCTCGACATCGGTGGAGGGCTCCGGGAAGAACCGGATGTTCCACGTCGCGACTCTGAACTGGCCCTCGGCGGGGGGGGGTACGGAATCCGATTCCACCCCCGCGCAGCCAAGGAGCGCCGCCAGGGCCAGGAGAGGTACTCTGCGCAACTCAGTTGGCCGGCGTATGCGTGGCCAGCTCCACCTCGAAGACGAGAGTGCTGTAGCCCGGAACCTGAGGCGGTCTGCCCCTCGCGCCGTAGCCGAGCTGGTACGGAACCACCAGCAGCCGCTTCTCACCGAGGCGCATTCCGGTCACGCCCTCGTTCCACCCGTCGATAAGGGAGGTCTGCCCGAGGACCAGGTCGAGGGGGGCGGGCGGAGCGTGATCGAAGCTGGAGTCCAGCTTCGTCCCGTCGGTAAACGAGACCGTGTAGTGGATGCCCATCCGGTCACCGGGCACGGCCTGTGGGCCCTGGCCTTCCCGCAGCACCTGGATGTACAGGCCGCTCTCCTGCAGGCTCATGGCCTCGAGGTCCACCCCGAGATCCGGCGCGTACGTCATATCCGTGGGAGCGTAGCCATCGGACTGAGGGGTCGTCGCTGATACCTGCGGCGTCACGTCCGCTCCGGCGTCGGTCTGCGCCGGCGTGTCGCCATTGCCGGCGCAACCGCTGAGCACCAGGGCCAAGAGTGCGATTCGCTTCATCGTATGCCTCTTCGGAACTGTGAATTGGACTGCAGACAAGTGGCTCTTCGAGCGGCCGATGATAACACACTCAGGTGTCTGGCGCCGCACCAGCCACGGACTATATTGGGCGCCGTTCGGTCAATGGAAGGCGCTCCCCCCGCGTCTAACGGCCGGATCGAGAAGACCTTGAGAGCGCGGCGGGTCCCGTCCCGGGATTCGCCGCGAGAGCATGCTGGTCCACTCCCTTGGGGGGACGTATGCAAGCCCAACTCGACCATCGCCAACTCTATCGGCTGCCGTGGAGCCTGCCCGACAACTCGATTTCCTGGCTCGAACCGACGGCGGCGTGCAACCTCGCCTGCTTCGGCTGCTACCGGGAAAACGAGCCTAAGAGCCACAAGTCGCTCGAGCAGATCAACTACGAACTGGATGTGTTCACTCGCCTGCGTACGGCCGACGGCATATCGATCGCCGGGGGCGACCCGCTGTGCCATCCGGAGATCGCCGACATCGTCTCGAACATCGAGCTGCGTGGAATCAAGCCGATCTTGAACACGAACGGCCTGGCCCTCACCCCTGACCTGCTCCGGGAATTGAAGAAGGCCGGCTTGTGGGGGCTGACGCTTCACATAGACAGCAAGCAGAACCGCCCGAAGTGGAAGAACAAGTCCGAGGTGGAGCACTGCGATCTTCGGCTCGAGTACGCCGAGATGATCGCGGAAGTAGGAGGGCTGTCCTGCTCGTTCAACTCCACGGTGTACGAGGACACGCTCCCGGCGGTGCCGGATCTGGTCGCGTGGGCGCAGAAACACATCGACATCGTGAACGTGATGGTCTTCATCACGTTCAGGGCCGGAATGGTCGGTGGAGACTTCGAGTACTATGCCGGAGGCGAGACGGTCGAACTCGACACGGTTTACGCCACGACCGAGCTGGGACGATACGACATCCAGTCCACCGAGGTGTTGGGCGTCGTGCAGGAGCGATTCCCGGATTTCAAGCCGTGCGCCTACCTCAACGGCACGGAAAGGCCGAACTCGTTCAAGTGGCTGCTGTCCGCCAGGATCGGCACCCGGGATCGAATCTACGGCTACGTGGGCCCGAAGTTCATGGAGCTCGCGCAGACGACGCATCACTTCCGGCACGGCAAGTACCCGGCGTATGCGAATCCGCGGGCGCTGAGACGCGGGCGATCGATGATGCTCCTTTCGCCCCTGGACCGCGGTGTCAGGGGAGCCGCCGGATCATGGCTGCAGACCTTGCTCACGCAACCGCGCACGGCTCTCGGCAGGGCGCACCTTCAGTCGATCATGATGATCCAGCCGGTGGATGTCCTGCCGGATGGCCGGCAGGACATGTGTGACGCGTGCCCCGATCAGACGGTGTGGCATGACCGGCTGGTGTGGTCTTGCCGCCTCGAGGAGCCGATGGAGTACGGAGATTTCTTGCGAACGCGCCGCCGCACCGCGGAACTGGAGAACCATTGAACTCAGTCAACCAGATCAAAGCATCCCGCCCGACAGCCGCCGACTATCTCCGGCGGGGCCTGGCGATCGTCGCGGTCATCGTTCTTCACCTGGCCGTCTACTACACGGTGACCCGGGTCAACAGCAATCGTCCGCCGGAGGCGCTCAACGATCCGTCGATCGCCCTGGACGACAGGATTCCCCTTCTCGGGTGGACCTGGGTCTTTTACTGGGCCGCGTATCCATATCTGACGCTCGGAGCGTGGCTGGTCGTGTGCGCCATGCGGGAGGCGGACTTCAAGCGGGCGATCAAGGCCTTTGTGGTGATCACCATCGTCGGGGGCGCGGTTCAGCTCCTGTACCCGGTGGCCGCGCCCTGGACGTCCGAGGCGCACGCCATGCAGACCCGCATGCACGACTCGGCCTTCACCCGACCGTATGCCTGCTTGCCTTCCATGCACGTGGCCTACAGCGTGATCACGGGCTTCATGGGGGCGATGATTGCCCGATCGGCCGGCCTGCGCTGGTTCCACATCCTGCTCGCCGCCGGCATCGCGGTGTCCACGCTCACGCTGAAGGAGCACTACGTGGCGGACGCGGTGGCGGGCATCGCGCTGGGGCTTGGGGGAGGCCTGTGGTGGTGGATGAGGGCGGCGGTGCGAAAAGGCGCAGAGACGTCGCCGGCCTGAGGGCTCGGCTCAGCCCGTCGACTGCTCCTCGGCACCTTCCGGATCCCAGCCCAGCGTGCGGCGCAGGATGCGGCGCGCATGGTATGGCACGCCGGCGATCTCGACCGCGATGTCGCCGGCTGCCATCTCCTCCTGGAACTCCTTGAGCATCATGGCGCCGCTGAGGTCGATCCGTCCCAGGCTGCCCAGGTGGAGGACGATGCGGTCCACCTCGTGACCCTGTTCCAACTCGCGCATGAAGCTGCGCTGCATCTGCGGAGCCGATCCGAACCACAGGACGCCCCTCGGCGCCAGGTGGAAAGTCGAATCCTCCCGCCACGAGTCGCATCGCACTTTCATCTCACGCCACGCGTGGATGCCCAGGGCGAGCAGGATTCCGATGACGACGGCCAGGTCGATGCGTGGCGCCAGGATCAGGGTGAGCGCGAACGTGGTCCACGCGTTGAGCGCCTGGGGCTTCGACAGGCGCCACAGCCGCGCCAGTGCCGGGAGCCGGATGAGTCCCACGACGGCGGCGATCACGATCCCGCTCAGCACGGCGCGCGGCAGGGGCGAGAGGATCCCGGCTACGGGAAGGAACAGGAGGACCGCAACGCCCGTAATCGCCCCACTCCAACGTGACCGGGCGCCTGCCAGCTGGTTCAGGCTGGAGCGCCCGAAAGAGCCCCCGACGGGGAAGCCGCTTGAAAGGGCTGCTACCACATTGGCCACGCCCTGGCTGATGAACTCGCGGTCCGGGTCCCAGGGCCGCCGGTCCATCACGGCGAACGCGCGCGAGATGGAGGCGGCTTCGGCAAAGCCCACCAGCGCGATCACGCCGCCCGGAATGAGTAGCAGGGGAAGCTGCGACCAGGGCATGTCGCGCGGAAGTGGTGGAAGGCCCGCCGGAATCTCGCCCACGATCGCGCCTGAATAGCCGGTGGCCACCGAGTAACCGACGCCGATCAGCGTCGCGAGCAGCACACCGGGAACCAGCGGGTGAATCTTGCGACCTCCCAGGATCAGCACACCCGTCACCACGGCGAGCACGACCGACGCCGGTTCCCAGTCGCCGGGGTGGGACAGGGCCCACCACGCTTTGGGAATCACGCCCACGGCAGGCGGGGACACGCCGAACGCCCCGGGAAGCTGGCTCGCCAGGATCAGAAGAGCGGCGCCCATCGTGAATCCCTGCAGGACCGGCCGCGACATCAGGTAGGAGATCCGGCCCTCTTTCACCAGGCCCACGATGATCCGGGCCACGCCGACCACGAGCGCGAGTAGAGCTGCCAGCGCCACGTACATCTGGCTACCGGGCGTCGCCAGCGCAGAGAGAGCGCCAAGGGTGAGCAGGGATGTGAGCGCGACAGGTCCGGTCTGCAGGTACGGAGACGAGGCGAAGAACGCCGCCGCGATGGGGGGCAGGGCCGCGGCGTAGAGGCCGTAATGTGCGGGAAGCCCCGCCAGATCGGCGTACGCCATCGACTGCGGGACAAGAACCAGGGCCACGCTGACCCCGGCGACGATGTCCCGCGTGGAGAATCCGGGCAGGAGAGACCGAGGCGCGGCCGTCAGCCCATCCCGTTTTCGGTCGGATAAATAGCTTGGATCCGGTCCACCATTCCACCAGTCACGAGTTCGGTCTACTTCTCCGGGGGCCGTTCGTGCTTGGAACCGAACGACATATATTAGGCGCCTCGGGCTACGACCGCCAAGCAAGTTCGCGATCGACTGACCGGCGAGACCGAACCCGTCCTCGAGAATGTGGAGGCCGCATGCTGAAACTGATCTGTACCCGCACCTGAGGAACCTGCCGCAAGGCGGTCGCCTTGCTGGAGGAGAACGGTGTCGAGTACGAGTACCGCGACTACAAGAAGGACCCGCTTTCGGAGGCCGAGATCCGGTCGGTCCTCGCGATGCTCGAGGTGGCGCCTGCCGGGGTCCTGCGAAGGCGTGACCGCGCGTACCGGGAACTGGAACTTAACGGTACGGAAGCCGACGCCCAGCTGATCGCGTGGATGGTGTCGCACCCTACTCTGCTGGAGCGCCCCATCGGTATAGTGGGGAAGAGGGCCGTCCTGGGCCGGCCGCCGGAGCGCTTGCTGACCCTGCTCGAGGACTGACCCCGGAACTTCGTCACGCTGTCCCCGCACTTCTGCCTCGAGGACCCGCTCCCGTACCTGGCTGGGTAATTCTGTCACATGGGTTCCTGAAACGCCCATTCCGATCGTGGGATTGAACGCCAGGCGAACTCTCTGGAGCCCGGAATTCCGGGCTCTACGCCCTGTCTCAGAGCGTTCGAAATTACGGGTGGATGGCGTAATTCCGCATTACTACGGAGGTTAGTGGTACTTTAGTACCTAACTTCATTGATTGCAACTAGTTACATATTTCACAAGCGGCACGCTCATTGCAGAGAGAATCGACAACTGATTTCTCATCGAGCGGCCGTACGCCTGGGCGGGAGCGGCGCGCGCTCGGATAAATGCACATGACCCCCGCCACAACCAGTTCGGAGAGCGCGCTATGTGGATCAATGAGCGAATTCGGAGGACGCTGGCGGCGGGTTTCGTCGTGGCGCTCGCCGGTGTCGTTGCGGCAGGGTGCGGCGACGACGATCCGGCCCCGCCGACGACGGGCGCCATCGGCGTGACGACGGTCACGACGGGCGACAACCCCGACGCTGACGGCTACGCCCTCACCGTCGACGGTAACGTCGCTGGGAACATCGGCGTCAACGAGGTACTGATCATTCCGGACCTCGCGGTCGCTACCTACTCGGTCGGTCTGACGAACGTCGCGGCCAACTGCACCGTGGCGGGCGACAATCCGCGCGACGTGCCCGTGACCGCCGGCCTGACGACCAACACGCAGTTCGACGTGGACTGTCCGGGAGCCCCCGCGGCCGTCACGCTCGTGGCCGAGACCGCGGCCGACGAAGTCACCTTGACCTGGGACGAGTCGGCGCTTGCGACCTCCTACCGGGCGGAGCTGGTCGGCGGTACGGCGGACCTGGTCAAGGACGACCTGGCCGCCGGGACGACTACCGCAGTCTTCACGAACCTCGACGACGGACTCGAGGACGGCGTGACCTATGCCGCCACCGTCTACGCCGTCAACGACGAGGGCGAAGCGGCGAGCAACGAAGAGGACGTCACCACGAACTTCTTCCCGTGGGACGAGTGGTTCCCGACCAGCCTGCACGAGACGGGCGCCGGGAAGACGACCTTCTACGACGCGGTTCCGAACCGTGGCTTCGAGGAATACACGGGCGTCGCGTACGCCGAACTGGCCTGCATCGGCTGCCACAGCACCACCTCTGGCCTCCCGCCAGTGAGCGGGCGCTCTTGCGACCGTTGCCATGACACAACCGACCCGCAGCTCGGAGACGAGGTCGATACGAGCTGGGGTACCGGAGTCTGCATGGGCTGCCACAGCCGGCAGAATCTCGAGGTGGTTCGCGGGTGGACCGACGTGCACCGTGACATGGGCTTCGAGTGCGATGACTGCCATGGACTCGAGGACGTGCACGGCGACGGCAACGAGTACGACGGCCTGATGGACATCGGTGCGATCAAGGCCGCGTGCACGAACTGTCACGACGCGGATGCCGGTTTCGTCCACCCCGCCGGTGATCCGCACGGCGGAGCGGTGGCCTGCGCTTCGTGCCATGCCCAGAGTTCGGTGACCTGCAACAACTGCCACTTCGAGGCCCAGGTGCCGCCGATCACGGGTAAGTTCTTCCTCACGCCTCCGTCCGACAATCAGTTGTGGCTCGGAAACCGGCTCAAGAGGGACGGCTCGGGCGAGACCGAGGTCTACCCGGTCAACTACCAGAGCGTCGAGTACCTCGATGACACCTTCGTGGCGTTCGGGTTCTACACGCCGCACACGATCGGCGCGGGCCGTGAGTGCAGTTCCTGCCACAACAACCT
>Ga0272442_10010422_pt1 | contig 11462 bp, 11 predicted proteins | sample SSMForm2O_FD_200262 | JGI IMG/M metagenome (GOLD analysis project Ga0272442, IMG submission 200262) | Marine sediment archaeal communities from Little Sippewissett salt marsh, Falmouth, MA, United States - SSM-Form-2O | ecosystem: Environmental > Aquatic > Marine > Wetlands > Sediment ...
GCCGGTCCCGGCGGCTTACGCCGCCGGCTACGTTCTTCCGCCCGCTTCGGGGCTGGGGAGAGGGTGTGCCCGCCGGTCCCGGCGGCTTGCGCCGCCGGCTACATTCTTCCGCCCCGTCGGGGCTGGGGGAGAGGGTATCCCCCCGGTCCCGGCGGCTTGCGCCGCCGGCTACATTCTTCCGCCGCCTTCGGGGGTTTGGGTAGGGTGCGCCGCGCGTCCCGGCGGCTTACGCCGCCGGCTATGGTCTGCCGCCGCTTCGCGGGTGCGAGGAGGATACGAGGCGATGGCAGAGAGGCGGGGATCCCGCACCGGCCGTCAGGAAGGGTCGACAGCGGGCGAGCGGAGCCGCGTCAGTCGAAGCGCATGTCCATCGCGATGGCGCGGAAGACGGGGCGGAAGCGCTCCGAGGCGTCGGCTTGGGTGACGCCGATGAGGGCGAAGAGCTTGCCGTCGTGGAGGACGTGGTAGGCAACGGAGCGGAAGGCGGTGGGTCCGACGGCCCATTGGCCGACGCGGATGCCTCCCGCCTCGCCGCCTATGACGGCTTCCTGGCCTTCCTGGACGGTGCAAAAGCCACGCCGCATGCGCCGGAATTCGAGCTTGCGCAGGACACGGGCAGCCGAAGTGCCACGGGGCACGGCCTGGACGAAGACGTCCATCCGCGCCCACTGGGTGTCCGAGCCGTCGGTGGGCAGGATCCGCTCGATCTCGAGGACTTTGTTGACGCCAGGGGGATTGGGGAAGCGGAAGGTCGCGGGCTCCCAGGCCAGCAGCCACTTGCCTTGCTCGGGGGCTCGCAGCACGATGCCGTGGAATGCGTTGGAGAACTCGAGGGGGTCGGTCGAGCGGTTGATGTACTGGCCCGACCAGTCCTCCATGGGCCTTGTGGCGTGGCCGACGGCGTAGAAGCCTGCCGTCGTGAGGATGAAGAGGCCGATGATGATGGCGACGGCCTTTGGGGATCTCACAGCGTCTCTCCTGAATCGGCACGGGGTAGACGTCCGCCATGCGGCTTGCGGCAGAGCCTGGGTAAGTCTAGCCCAAGAGGCGTACGCTTGCAACGCGCGGCGGTTCCTGGTACCTTTCGCCAGGGGATGGGGGCCGCGGTTGGAGGCCCGAGGCGCAATGCAGGCGGTGAAGGTGCTCGAGGTGCTCGAGGCGACGGTGGGGGGTGCGCGGAAGCACGTGTTCCAGCTTCTGCGCGGGCTCGACCGCGCCCGCTTCGACGTGGACCTGGCCTGCTCGTTCGAGCGCGCGGCGGGCATCGCACGCGAGGTGGAGGGTCTGCGCAGCGAGGGGGTCCGCGTGGCCGAAGTGCCGATGCGGCGCCGCCCGAGCCCTGTGAGCGATCTGGCGGCCCTGCGTGCCCTCGAGCGTCTGATGGCGACCGAGGACTATGCCCTGGTGCACACGCATGCCTCGAAGGCGGGGTTTCTGGGCCGCCTGGCGGCGCGCCGAGCGGGCGTGGCCGCAGTGCTCCACACACCCCACACCTTCCCGTTCGAGCGCCGCGACACGTGCCTGACGGCGCTCTATCGGTGGCTGGAGCGTCGGGCGGCCAGGTGGGCAGACCGCATTGTGCTGGTGGCGGAGAGCCAGCGCGAGGTGGCAAGGGCTGGCGGGGTGGGCCGTCGCGAGCAGCTTGCGGTGGTGGAGAACGGGATCGCGGCGCCGCAGGCCGACCCCGCGGAGCTGCGGCGGCGCTACAGGGCGGTGCTGGGCATCCCCCAGGAGGCCGCCGCGGTGGGATTCGTGGGGCGCCTGGCGCCGCAGAAGGATATCCAGACGCTGCTCTCGATTGCCGACGAGCTGTTCCGAGCCGTGCCTGGCGTGCAGGTGTTCGTGGTGGGCGGAGGGGGCGACCACCGCTACCTGCGGTCGCTGCGCCCGCCCATGTCCGAGGCGGCCTGGCGGGTGGCGGCGTTGGGGGAGGCGCCCGGGGAGCCCGTGGTCTGGTCGCCCGAGTTGCCTGTCCGCGTGCTGGGCTCGCGAGGGGATGCGGCAGAGCTGGTGGCGGCGTTCGACGCGGTGCTGCTGCCCTCGCTCTACGAGGGGCTCCCCTACTCTCTTCTGGAGGCGATGGCCCTCGGCGTGCCCGTCGTGGCCTCGAGGGTGACGGGGAACCAGGATGCGATCGAGGATGGCAAGAGCGGGTGCCTGGCTCCCGTGGGCGATGTGGCAGAATTTGCCCGTGCGGCGGTCAGCCTGCTCACGGACCCCGAGCGACGGCGCGCGATGGGCTCGGCGGCGCGCGCGCGGGTGGCGGCGGAGTTCACCGAGGAGCGGTTCCTGGCGCGAATGGCGACGTTGTACGATGAGGTGCTGGCGGAGAAGCTGGGGCGGGATGCGGGCTAGGAAACGAAGCCAGTTCTTCCCTGTCCGTTGGTGTGTGCGAAGACGAGTATGGTATCCCCAGATCGAAGCTGGCTGTTTCACAATGGGGGATGTCGTGGGAGGGCGAGGCTCCCGCCGAGCCGCCAGGGTAGCAGCGACGGTTCAGCAGGAACTTCGCCCTCCCTCGGTCGCCCCATCCACACCATTCTGAAAGGGCCTCCAAGCACCGTGTCGCAGTTTATTGGGGATCGGGGCTCCTGCGAGGGAAGGGCCAACCTGATAGGCCGTTACAGAACCGGGCGGTGCACTTGACTCAAGTGCCCCCAACCCCGTGCCGACGCGGGAGCGCAGGGGCGAGGGGGGCCGATAATTTAATATGATGTCCCGAAATTATGAGGGGGGGCGGCGGAGACGCTGGGCGGCGGCTGACGGGGGTCAGGGGCTTTCTTCGGGGTGGATCTGGCGTTCGGCGACCTCGATGGCGCGTAGGAGTGCCTTGGCCTTGTTGATGCATTCCTGGTATTCGCGCTCGGGCACGGAGTCGGCCACGATTCCTGCGCCAGCCTGCACGTAGGCTTTGCCGCCGTAGAAGAGGATGGTGCGGAGGGTGATGCAGGTGTTGAGATCGCCGTGGTAGTCGATGGAGCCGACGGCGCCTGCATAGGGGCCTCGGCGGGTGGGTTCGAGCTCGTCGATGATCTGCATGGCCCGTACCTTGGGGGCGCCAGAGACCGTGCCCGCGGGGAGCGTGGCCCGCAACACGTCGAAGGCGTTGCGGTTGGGGAGGAGCTTCCCCGTGACGTTGGAGGTGATGTGCATGACGTGGGAGTAGCGCTCGATGATCATCTGTTCGTCGACGGCGACGGATCCGTATCGTGCGACTCGGCCGACGTCGTTGCGGCCGAGGTCGAGGAGCATGATGTGCTCGGCGCGCTCCTTGGGGTCGGCGAGGAGCTCGGCGGCGAGGGCGTCGTCGTCCTCGGGGGTGGCTCCGCGGGGTCGGGTGCCGGCGATGGGCCGCAGGGTAATCGTGTCGCCCTCGAGCTTGACCATGACTTCGGGCGAGGCGCCTACGAGGGTCATTTCGCCCAGGCGCAGGTAGAACATGTAGGGGGAGGGGTTGACGACTCGGAGGGTGCGGTAGACGTCGAAGGGGTCGGCGTTGGTCTCGGTGGCGAGGCGCTGGGAGAGGACGACCTGGATGACGTCGCCGGCTCGGATGTACTCGATGCAGCGGCGGACGCTGTCCTCGAAGTCGCCGCGTTCGAAGCTGGAGGTGAAGGGCTGGGTGACGTCGCCGCGCGGGCGGATATCGTCGCTGAGCTGGGTGACGGGGGTGCGGAGCCGCTCGACCACGGCGTCGATCTCGGCGACGGCCTGGTCGTAGGCTTCGCGTGCGGAGCGCCCGCCGAGGCGGGCGTTGTGGACCACCTTGAGGGTCTTGAACACGTGGTCGAAGATCACCAGGGTCTCGCAGGCCAGCATGTAGATGTCGGGCAGGCCCAGGTTGTCGTCGGGGGCGTCGGGGAGGTCTTCGATGTAGCGGACGGCGTCGTAGGCGAGGTAGCCGACGAGGCCGCCGGTGAAGCCGCCGAGGCCGGGCACGGTGGCGGGGTGGGTGTGTGCGATGAAGTCCTGGATCTCGCGCAGCGGGTCCGCTGTGTCGTACTGCTTGACGTGGGTGCCGCGGCGGATTTCGACCTGCTGACGGCACACTCGGAGGATGGCGGTCGGCTCGCCGGCGAGGAAGGAGTAGCGGCCGACTCTCTCGCCGCCGGTGACGCTTTCGAGCAGGAAGCCGTGGTCGGCCACGTTGAGCTTCTGGAACGCCGAGACGGGGGTCAGGGTGTCGGCCAGGAGCTGACGGTAGACGGGCACGACGTTGGCTGTCTCGGCGAGTTTCTGGAACTCGGTGAAGCTGGGGGAGTACACGTGCAACGCCTCCGCGCGGGGGTGCGAGGTGCGGCCACAGGGGACGATTCTAGCCGGACGGCAGCGGGTGTCAAGCCACGCGGCGGATGGCGACGCCCGGATGGGGGCGCAGGGGGAGCTCTCAAGGGGAGCAAAAAGTTGACCGTAGAAGGCAAATGCAGTAAAATACGGTGCTTAACCGTAGGGGTGGGGGACACCGTGCCTGGATGTTCTGTGGCCTGTTAGTGCCAAGGAGACACTCGGTGCCGATTCGTGTGTTTGCCCATCACGTGGAGCTTTCGGAGGATATGCGGCTCCACGTGGTCGAGAAGGCGGAACACCTGCGACGCATTTTCAACGGGATGTTCACCGTTCGGGTGACCCTTGAGGCGGAGAAGGAACGGCGGGTGGCTGAGGTGACGGCCAACGTGAGCCACGGTGCGCCCGTGGTAACGCGGGTGACGACGCAGAATTTGCTGGAAGCGGTCGACCTGGCGTTCCACAAGATCGAGGCACAACTCCGCAAGCACAAGGATAAGCTGCGCGACCACCGGGTGCGCGAGGAAGCGGCCGCGGCCCCCGAGCCTGAGGCCCCCGAGCCTGAGGGCGCGGAGCCTGAGGGCGCGGCGCCGGCGGCTGCCGAGGATGCCCCTGAGCCGACGGGCGCCGCTCCGGCCGAGGAATAGCCCGCATTCCTGGCGGATACGCGGGACGATCGAGACCCGAATGTCGACTTCCGAAGGATACCCCAATCTGCATCGCCGCGGAGCACAGGCAGACCCACGGCGGCGCGCGCCGGCCGTGTGGCCGCGGGGTTCGCAGGGGGGTTGGGATACTGGATGATTGGGTTCCCTGGATTCGTCGCCGCCGTCGGCGAGGAGGCCAGGCTGGACGTTTCCCCCGGGCCGCCCGGAGAGCGCGTGGAGCGAGTGCGACGAACCCGTGAGCCCGTCCGTTGAGCAAGACGTGGAGGTGCCGAACCCGGAGGGTTTTCATGTCCGCCCGGTGGACATGCTGACCAAGCTGGCGGCGGGGTTCGACTCGGAGATCACGATCCGGTTCGGCGAGAAGGGGCCGGTGAACGCGAGGAACATGGTCCAGGTCCTCTCGCTAGGGGCTCCGCAGGGCTCGTGCCTCACGATCCGTGCGAGCGGTGCCGACGCCGCGGAGGCGGTGGCGGCGCTGGTGGATCTGGTGGCGCGGGGGTTCGACGAGATGGATGGGGCCGCCGGGGCGCCGGCGGAAGGTGGCGACACGTCATGATCGAGAAGCGAGGGATAGCCGCGTCGCCGGGCATCGCGATTGCCGAGGCTCTGATCCTCGACAGCCGGGAGTTCCCGATCTCGCACCGCAGGGTGCCGCCGGACGAGGTGGCGGCGCAGAAGGGGCGGTTCGAGGAGAGTGCCGAGGCGGCCATCGCCGAGATCCAGGACATCCAGAAGCGGGCCTCGGAGAAGAGCGGCGGCGAGTATCTGAAGATTTTCGACGCCCACATTTCGATGCTGCGCGACGCCGAGTTGCGCCGGGAGATCACGGAGGCCATCGAGCAGCAGCACTGCACCGCCGAGTACGCCGTCTCCAGCGTCATCAGGCGATACGTGCGTGTGTTCCTGGCCAACGAGTTCCTCAAGGAGCGGGTGCGGGACCTGTACGACGTGGAGCACGCGATGCACCGCCACCTGCGGGGCATGAAGCGTGAGGATCTGGGGCACCTGGACTCCGATGTGATCATCGTGGCTCACGACCTGACGCCGAGTCAGACGGTCTCGCTGGACAAGGGGCGTGTGAAGGCGTTCGCGACGGACGCGGGGGGCCGCACGAGCCACACGGCCATCGTGGCCCGCGCGCTGGGCATCCCGGCGGTGGTGGGGCTGGGCACGGTGACGGCGGAAGTGCTGGCGGGCGACCTGCTGATCATCGACGGCAAGTCGGGCACCGTGGTGGTGGACCCCGACGCGGATACGCTGGACAGCTACCACGCGAAGGAGCGGAACATCCAGGCGCACGAGGTGCGCCTTGCCCGTCTCCGCCAGCTCCCCGCCGAGACCACGGACGGGCACCGGGTGCGCCTGTATGCCAACATCGAGTCGCCGGAGGAAGTCGAGATCGCGCTGCGGCGCGGGGCGGAGGGGGTGGGGCTCTACCGCACGGAGTTCCTCTTCTTCGCCAAGGGGCGCGCGCCGAGCGAGGAGGAGCACTACGAGGCCTATCTCCAGGTGGCCGAGGCGCTCGGCACCCGCCCGCTCACGGTCCGCACGTTCGACATGGGGGGCGACAAGCTGGGCCCCGCCGGCGGACCGCAGGAGCCGAACCCGTTCCTCGGATGCCGCTCGATCCGGCTGTGCTTCCAGAATATCGAGCTTTTCCGCACCCAGATCCGCGCGATCCTCCGCGTCTCGGCCCACAGCCGCGTGAAGATCCTGTTTCCCATGATCTCCGTGCTCCGCGAGATCCGCCTGGCCAAGCGCGTGGTCCACGAGACGATGGCGACGCTGGACGGGGAGGGGGTGGCGTTCAGCCGCGACGTGGAGATCGGCATCATGATCGAGGTGCCCAGTGCGGCCTGGATCGCCGACCTGCTGGCCAAGGAGGTGGACTTCTTTTCCATCGGCACCAACGATCTGGTGCAGTACACGCTGGCGGTGGATCGCGGGAACGAGTGTGTGGCCGATCTCTTCCAGCCGGCGCATCCGGCAGTGCTCCGCCTGGTCCGCAACGTGATCGACGTGGGCCGGCGCACCGGCACGCGGGTGGCCATGTGCGGCGAGATGTCGGGCGAGCTCCTCTATGCCATGCTCCTGCTGGGGCTGGGGCTCGAGGAGTTCAGCGTAAGCCCCGCCGTGCTCCCGCAGATCAAGGAGCTCATCCGCTCCGTCTCGCTGGCCGACGCGCGCGAGGTGGCGAACCAGGCGCTCGGCTTCGAGGAGGCCTACGACACGATGGAGTACCTGCGTGGGGTGATCCACGAGGTGCTCCCCGACGCGCTCTAGCGCAGACGTGCAGACTTCGTGCGCGGTGTGCGCACGATCGACTCCTGCTGCTGCGGCCCGGCCGCAGGTGAATCAGCGCTCATGGGTCTTGAACGCATTCTGTTCCGATTCAGCAAGGAGGGAGAGGCCAGGTTTCTGTCGCACCACGACCTGCTGCGCTTGTTCGAGCGGGCGGTGCGCCGCGCGCAGCTCCCGGTGCGGATGAGCGAGGGGTACAATCCGCATCCGAAGATCCGCGTGCTGTGTGCTCTGCCGGTGGGCGTGGAGGCCGAGGACGAGCCGCTCGAAGTGGAGTTCGACGAGGCGGTGGACGCGGACGTGGCTCGCGACCGCCTGGCCGAGCAGCTCCCGGCGGGCATCGCCGTGCGGTCGGCCGAGCGCCTGAGCGGCCGGCCGTCCCGCACCGTGGCCGCGATGGCCTACGAGGCCGAACTGCCCGGCTCGGAGCCCCTGACGGGGGCCGACGTCGAGCGCTTCCTGGCACGCGATGCCATCGGGGTCGAGCGCGAGCGCGGCACGGAGCACAGGATGATCGACATCCGGCCCGCCCTCGAAGTGCTGCGGCTCGACGGGCGCCGCCTCCACTTCCGCCTGCGCGCGGGCGCGAGGGGCACGCCGAAGGCCGTGGAGGTCGTGGCGGCACTGCTGGGCCGGCCGGTTGGCGGCGACCCGCACATCCGGGTGCGGAGAACCCAGGTGAGCCTCTCGGGGGCACAGCCCCCATCGGAACGCTGAACCCGAGCGCTGAGTGGACGAGGAACTTCGTACATGCAACGTAAGATGCTGATCAACGCGCTCGAGCCCGAAGAATGCCGCATCGCCATCCTCGAGGACAACAAGCTCGAGGAACTCCACATCCAGCCCACGGCGGCCGAGCAGTTCCTGGGCAACATCTACAAGGCCCGGATCAACAACGTCGAGAAGAGCTTCCAGGCCGCGTTCGTGGACATCGGGCAGCCGAAGAACGCCTTCCTGCACGTCTCCGACGTCAAGCACGGCAGCGGCGAGGACCATCTGCCCACCGAGAGCGCCGTGGCCAAGCGCCGCAAGGACAACACGCCGATCCAGAGCCTGCTCAAGAAGGGCCAGGACACGGTGGTGCAGGTGATCAAGGAATCGATCGGCTCGAAGGGTCCGAGCGTAACCACCTACGTGAGCATCCCGGGGCGCTACCTGGTGATGATGCCGGGGGTGGTGCACTACGGCGTGTCCCGCAAGATCGCGGACGACGCCGAGCGCAAGCGCCTGCGGACGCTCCTCGGCGAGCTCACGCTCCCCAAGAACATGGGCTTCATCGTCCGCACCGCCGGCGAGAAGGCCCGCAAGAGCGACCTCCAGCGCGACCTGCGCTACCTGACCCGCCTGTGGACCGCCGTCGAGGACCGCATCCGCACCTCCAAGCCGCCCGCGCTCGTCTACCAGGAGAGCGACATCGTGATCCGCTCGATGCGGGACGTGTACGCGCCCGACATCGAGGAGATCATCATCGACTCCGAGGAGGTGTGCCGTCGGGTGGCGGAGTTTCTTCGGATGGTCTCGCCGAGCCATCGCAAGCGGGTGAAGCTCTACCGGGGTGCGGCGCCCATCTTCCACCACTTCCGCATCGAGGACGAGATCCTCAAGACGTTCAGGAGCCGCGTGCCCCTCAAGAGCGGCGGCTCGATCGTCATCGACCAGGCCGAGGCCATGGTGGCCATCGACGTGAATTCGGGGCGCTACACCGAGGAGTCGGACGTCGAGGAAACGGCCTACCGCACCAACCTGGAGGCGGCGCACGAGGCCGCACGCCAGCTCCGGCTGCGGGACATGGGCGGGGTGATCGTGATCGACTTCATCGACATGCGGCTCGAGAAGCACCGCCGCGAGATCGAGAAGACGATGACCGCCGAGCTCAAGGGCGACCGCGCGCGCAGCCGCGTGCTCCGCATGTCGCGCTTCGGCCTCATGCAGATCACCCGCCAGCGCGTGCGCCAGGGCACCAAGCTCGCCCTCTACGACTCCTGCCCCACCTGCTCGGGCACCGGACTGGTCCGCAGCCTGGACAGCATGGTGCCCCACGTGATGCGCCAACTGCGCCTCGGGCTCTCGAAGAAGGACGTCGAGCGCGTCGAGGTGCTCACGCATCCCACCGTCGCCGAAGCACTGGCCAACGCCAAGCGCCAGGAACTCGCCCGCCTCGAGCAGCACACGCACCGCACCATCCACATCGGCGCCCGGCCCGAGTTCGCACCAGGCCACAGCGACGTCATCTGTCACTTCAAGAGCGGCAAGAAAACCCACGTGTGAGCCAAGGAGAACCCCCATGTACGCCATCATCGAGACCGGAAGCAAGCAGTACAGAGTGTCGACCGGCGACACCGTGGAGGTCGAGAAGCTGCCCGACGAGCCGGGCGAGCCGATCGAGTTCGAGAAAGTGCTCTTCTACAGCGACGGGGACGACGTGCGCTGCGGCACCCCGACCCTGGACGACGTGCGGGTCATCGGCTCGGTCAAGAGCCAGGGACTCGGCAAGAAGCTGGTGGTGGCCACCTACAAGCGCCGCACCGGCTTCCGCCGCAAGAAGGGCCACCGCCAGCAGCTCACGAAGGTGGTGATCGACCGGATCGTGGCGAGCTGACGTCCCAGCCGTGCCCGGCACTTGCATCACCGCACGATTCAGCGCATAATAGATGGATAACGAACCCAGGAGAGACTTCCAATGGCGCACAAAAAGGGACAAGGCTCCACGCGGAACGGCCGCGACAGCAAGGCAAAGAGCAGGGGCGTCAAGCGCTTCGGCGGCCAGGCCGTGGGGGCCGGCACCATCATCATCCGCCAGTGCGGCACCCCCTTCAAGCCCGGACTCAACGTCGGCCGAGGCTCCGACGACACCCTGTACGCCACGGCCGCCGGCCGCGTCAAGTTCGGCACCGGCCGCAAGGTCCACGTCCTGCCGGACTAGTTCGCAACCGTTCCAGACGCACCGGATCGCCAACGGACAGCCTATGTTCATCGACGAAGCTGTTGTCTGCGTCCGTGGCGGCGATGGGGGCCACGGCTGTGTGAGTTTCCGCAGAGAGAAGTTCGTGCCCCGGGGCGGCCCCGATGGCGGCGACGGCGGCAGCGGGGGCAACGTTGTGCTCCTCGCCGACCCCAGCGTCGACACGCTCCGCACCTTCGCCACCCGCCACCACCTCATCGCCAAGAACGGGCGGCCCGGCCAGGGCAAGAACAAGACCGGCGCCTGCGCAGCAGACCTCGTCATGCCCATCCCCGTCGGCACACTCATCTACGATGCGGACACGGGGCTCCTCCTGCGCGACCTCGACCAGCCCGGCGCCCGCGTGTGCGTAGCCAAGGGCGGCTCCGGCGGACGCGGCAACAAGCATTTCGCCAGCTCCACCAACCGAGCCCCACGCGAAGCCGAACGCGGCCAGCCCGGCGAGGAGCGCGACCTCCGCCTCGAACTCAAGCTCCTCGCCGACGTCGGCCTCGTCGGCTTCCCCAACGCAGGCAAGTCCACCCTCATCTCCCGAATCTCCCACGCCCACCCCCGCATCGCCAGCTATCCGTTCACCACCCGCTACCCCTGCCTCGGGATCGTCGAAGTGGGGAACTACCGTCGGCTCGTCGTCGCCGACATCCCGGGCCTCATCGAGGGAGCCCACGACGGCCACGGACTCGGCATCGAGTTCCTCCGCCACATCGAGCGCACCCGCGTGCTCCTCCACGTGCTCGACGCCGCCGGCCTCGACGGCGTGGCCCCCGGGCGAGCCTACGAGATGCTCCGCGGCGAGCTCACGCAGTACGGCCACGCCCTCCCCGACCGGCCCCACGTCATCGCCGCCAACAAGATCGACCTGCCCGACGCCCGCGACGCCATCGCCGGGCTCAGGGACGAGCTCTCCGTCGAAATCTTCCCCATCTCCGCCGTCACAGGCGAAGGCATTGCGCCCTTGCTCGCCGCCCTCGCCCGCCTCGTCGACCAGGCTCGCGACGCAGCCGACGAAGCCCCCCCCCCCCCTCCCCCAGCCTGAACCCGCCGAACGGCGGCCGCTCCCGCGGCCCATGCCCCATCCCCAATAATTTCGGGACACCATATTAAATTATTGCTGAGCAGCAGCACGGGCCTCTGGTGATTTCAGCACCTGAGAGGGGCCGCCCCCATTCGGGAACTGAGGGTGGATGATTTCGGAACACGCTATCCAATTTGTGGTGGGGGGTTACCCTGGCCCCTGGTCTGCCATG
>Ga0272442_10010423_pt1 | contig 11460 bp, 15 predicted proteins | sample SSMForm2O_FD_200262 | JGI IMG/M metagenome (GOLD analysis project Ga0272442, IMG submission 200262) | Marine sediment archaeal communities from Little Sippewissett salt marsh, Falmouth, MA, United States - SSM-Form-2O | ecosystem: Environmental > Aquatic > Marine > Wetlands > Sediment ...
CGAACGCCCACACCAGGGCAAGGACAACCGGCCGCTCTCACCACAGCCCGGGTTCGATCCACAGGCCCCGATCAAATGCAGAAAACGCCTCGGCGGGCTCCTCAAGCACTACTACAGGGCATCAGCGTGACATGGGATGAGTCTGGACCTGGTAGAACTTCGAATTCGGGAGCAGAACCTGCGATGTGACTGTGAATTCGACCGCTTGGGTTTTTAGGGAGTACGCCCTTTTCGTTTCTGGCCGACTCTTCCGTAACAGGTTTGTGTTCGGACCTGGCGCCCTAATGTTCGGACCTAGACACGTTATGTTCGGAGCTACCGGTCATATGTTCGGAGCCAGTGTCGCTAGAGATTGCGTGATTGTGGACCCTCGCCGGGGGGATCACTTCCCTTCGAAGAGCAGCCCGCCTGGCCGTTTGCCGAGTTGATCGGATACGACAAGGCCGCCCTGCCAACGTCCCGAGTCATTCTTGTACCTGTGCTGGAGCCGCTTCAATCTCTTGCCGAAACGCGTGCGAAGGACGCGGTAGTTGGAGTTGACGTGCACGCTCTTGACGTGCCCGGTGCAGTAGGCGAAGGCTGCGATGGGAAAGACGAGCGCGGAGCAGATCAGGTCGGCCACCTGCAGACCGGCATGATTCTCGCTGTGCCCGAAAGTCGGCATTTCCAGGATGCGGTCGTAGGCATCTCCGTCCGCCTTGAACTTCTTGGTGAAAATGGAGTGCGCGACGTTCACGTTCTGGTTCTTGGTGCGCGCATCGGCAATGATCATCCCGGTGTCCTGCTTGGAGAGGAGGAGGTCTTGCATGTCGTTGCAGATGCACTGCGCAGATGCGGTGTACACCGCGCGGCCCTTGAAGTCGGCGCCTATACCCTTGATCCAGATGCGTCCGGTCAGCTTGCCGTCGCGCTCCTCGACCATCTTGAGCAATCTGTCAAGGAAGCTGATCGCGTGCCGAGCATCACGATGGCTGCCCGTGCGGACCTGGCTGCGCAGCTCAGCGCCTTTGACCTCGACACTGATGCGATCAAGAGACCGGCGACAGCGCTTCATCAAGCCGGGAAAGAAGCGAGCCTTCAGGTCCATGAACTCGTAGGAGAGGTCGCGCAGTTGGTCCTGCTCGATGATCAGGCCGGTCACGGCCAGGAGCGGTTGGATCAGAGAGGTGGCCGACGGAAGCTTCCCCGGACAGCCGGCTTCATCTACATAGCAGATCAGCATGAAAATAGCCCCGAAACAACTACGGCCCCCAGAGGAGGCCGTAGGACCTGCCGCCTAGCAGAGCTAGTTCGGCACACAGACGTTCTATAAGTACTTTACGGCTGAATAGGCCAGTAGGTCAAGGGCAAATTCCGGAATGCTCCGGACGGCGTGTGGGCCAGCGCTGCGTAAAGATCGTCACAATGCCGCTTACGAGCAAGCCTACCGGAATGAGGCAGAGGGATATAGGAGCCCCGCGCTCGCGGCGGGAGGCCCACACGGCATGGAGCCGAATTTCGTCCCCCGCTACAGAATGGCGTTGGCAGCTGTCCCTGTCAACACTAATCGCCGGTTGCCCCCAGCACCTCCCCCACCGCCCGGTCATAGGCTTCTTTCACCTCTTCTTTCACCAGGCCGAGGTAACCGGAGGTGGTGTCGGGGGATTCGTGGCCGAGGAGCGCCTGTACGTAGCGGAGGTCAGCGCCGCCCTGCAGGAGGTGGCAGGCGAAGGTGTGGCGCAGAAGATGCGGATGCACGTGTCGGTGGAAGCGTCGCCTGATGACGCGGAAGAACGCGCTGATATCGCTTTCGCTCATGCGCTTCTCGGCGCGGGTGCCGATGCGGGTGACGAATAGCGGGTCGCGAGGCTTGAGCTTGCGTCCCCTGGCGCCGAGGTAGCTCTTGAGGGCCACGAGGGCGAGGTCGCCCACGGGGAGAAAGCGGTCCTTGTTGCCCTTGCCGTGGCGCACCAGCAGCGTTGCGGCGTCGAAGTCGAGATCTACGAAGTCGAGGCCGAGGAGTTCCGCCCGGCGCAGGCCGCAGCCGTAGAGCAGCTCGAGGATAGCGCGGTTACGCTTACCGGTGGCGGTTTCCGTCGACGGAAGAGCGAGCAGGCGCAGCACCTCGTCGTGGGTCAGCGGCGTGGGTGGCAAGCTCTTCTCGGGCTTGGGGATTTCTATCCGCGGGGCGATGTCGGCGAGCATCATCCCGTACTCCCCACAAACTCCATCCCCCAAGGATAGCTATTCAGCAACTTCTTGGCCACAAGATTCTCCCAGCACTCCCGCAGATGTGGAGGAGCTGGCAAGCGGGCTATTCTGGCTTCGCGGGAGTTTCCACAGGCTGCTTGTCCTTGGCCTGCTTCTCTTGCTGCGCCTTCTTGATCTTATCCAGGGCTTCGCGGGCGGCTTGGCGGACTAGCGGGCTCGAATCTCCCTCGGCTAGTTCCGCCAGCCAAGCTACTGAGTCGAAGGTAGCGCCTCTCGAAGCTTGTCCTACGAACCGTACGGCCTTTGCCCTGCGCGCCGCACTCATCGAGGACGTATCCTTCATGGCCCTTTCCGACATCTTGGCCAATGCCATTTCGGCTTGGCAACGAAGGCTCTCTCTCCGATCTTGCGTCGCTGCCAAGAGGCCCTCGCCCGCCTCATAAGCTCGTGTTTGGGCCAAGGTCGTCGCGGCGTTGCGACGCACCGGCAGAGAACCTGTGGCCAAGTCCTGCAGCAACCTGTCAACCGTGCCAGCGTGGGGCGTGGGTGTCGGATCCACGACGGCGACAAGGTTATCCCTCTCTGTGTAATGTCCGTTTGGCCCATGAGAGAGTATGTACTCCAGCCACAGCCCGTTCCGATTCCTTATCCTATATTCGTAGGGCCGGCCCCACGGGTCGACAAGCCTACCTCCATCTAACCTAGCCGCTGGACATCTAAAGAACGTCTGGCGACAAGTATTGAACACTGGACGCCCCGCAACACCCATGGCAGTAATAGACCCGTCCAGCTCTTGAGCCAAGTTGACACTGCCCCGTATGAGCACACCGTCCCGCAGTACACAGAAGCGAATGGCACTGCGGGATGACAGTCGCAGGGGTGCACTGAGCTCTAGCACCTCAGTGCTCGATACAGCTCGGACCTCACCCTCGTGTATTCTGCCTGCGGTGAGCACCAGTAGCCGATCGTTGGGAAGAATCTCCTCCCGCGGGAGATGTGCCCCATCAAGAGAGACCGAACGCCCTGATGTGTCCAGGCGGCAGGTTGAAGAGAAGGCCAATGGGATGCCATCTTGCTCAAAACCGATCGTCTGCTTGAGGCGGCGCGTTGCGGAAGCGAGCTTCTGCACGGTCTCACGGGCTTCGTGCCATTCTGCTGAACTACCCGGTGTTGGCCGCCGAGTTCTGTATGCGAAGAACGCGGTTAGGGTAAGAATCGAGGCAAGAAACAGTGCAATCAGTCCAACTAGTAGCCGCCTTGCTACGCCGCCACCCCTTCCTGTTTTCGATTCCGGGTCTTGCACCGTACGCCTCCGGCGCTGTCAAGAAATCCTACGGCAAATTCCCCTACTTCTTATTGGGAACACCCACAGTCTCTGGCCAGCCACGCCACCAGGGTACGATTTCCTTTTTCGTAAGGTTCCAGCCAATGATAGCCACAGCCCCCCTGGCCACAAGATTATCCCAGCACTCCCGCAGATGTGGAGGAGCGGGCCGGGCGGGCTATTCTGGCTTTGCCGGGTCTCGGCGGGCTCCTCAAGCACTACTATCGGGCCTCCGCGTGACGTGGGACGAGTCTGGACCTGGTAGAACTTCACATTCGGGAGCAGAACCTGCGATTTGACTGTGAATTCGACCGCTTGGGTTTTTGGGGAGTACGGGATCGTCGTCCACCTCGCCACACGCGGCACGATCTCGCTCAGCTTACGGCTCACGTCTCTCCCCAGGTCCGCTGGCTGACGACGTGACGCGTTGCAGCCAAAAGGCACCAGCGACAGACGGCGAGCAGGAAGGCTGCGTACCCCAAGAAGGCCAAGGCGCCTTCGAGCGCGGTCAGGCTGTAGCGCGACCACGCGTTGAATGCAATCGGCATCACTACGTCTGTGAGGCAGATCGTCGAAAGTACTACCAACGCCAGCAACAGGAAGCCTCTTCGCATCGCTGCGAACATGGACGGGGTGCTGGCCCCCGCCCAGATACCGACGGCTCCCGAGGCCATTACCAGGAACCAGGGAAGAGCGCTCGCCATCACTGAGAATACGATGTACGTGAATAGCCTGCCCTTCAGATACCACGGCCAGAGTGTGCAGCCGCCCGGTCCATTGAAGAGTCCTCTGTAGTAGAAGAAGGCACCGGCGGCGAGCCATCCTGCGAGTACGGCCCCAACGCCTGACCACGCAGAGGACATGCAACTCCCGAGCACCTTGGCTGTCAGCAAGCGCAGAGGCGACACACTCGTGAGCATGAGGTTCCGGGTGATCAATCCCTGCCCCTTCCCTCTAAGACTGATGATGCCAACGGCCACAGCCAATATCGCTGCCGGGATGGATGCGAAGGACGTCGTGATCGGCCGATCCATGAGGTATGCCGCACCCCCTTGAACAACGAAGGCATTCCCGCTCATGTGCCATGAGACGCCCAGTGCCCCCATGAGCCCCAGTGCTATCACCAGGCTATAGCCAACCACTCCTGAGCGCTGCTTGCGTTCCGCCCGGTAGATGGGGTCGCGCCAGAACTTCCACAAGAAGACAGCGGCAAACGGAACACCCAAGCCAGTCTCCGCCGGCTTCTCGGCGTGAACCGGCTCGCGCCTCGAAGCAAAGACGATGTTTCTTGGCAAGGACAGTCGCTTCAACAGGAATGAAAGGAGCACCGCCGAGAACACAGCGTCGACGCATGCTACGCTGAGAACGACGCCCACGCTATGGAACGACCTGAGAAGCGCCGCCACCGAGAGCAACAGACATCCCCTGAGAAGCATTACTGTCGCGGCGACGAGCGCTCCCCGTCGACCGGGCCTCTTGCTCAGGCTTCCTTCACCAACGCCAGCGCCGATAGCCACCGCGCTGAATGCCTGCAGGCACGCGAGCACCCAGAGCCCGACCCCGGCGCACGCGGCCAACCAGAAGTCCTCCTCGTTCAAGAGTCCCACCGCGATACCGAAGATCGGCAGTAGCAGCAGCATCCCGACGGCCACGAGTCTCAAGGTGGACGCGCAAGCTGGATTCCGGTTGGGCCTCCTGGTATTGCCGATCCCGGCGCATACTCCAGCCGCATGCATCGCAGGCCAGACATTGACAGCAATGATGCTGATGCACAGCAGGCTGAGGGTTGGCTCCGGCGGCCTGAGCCAGTTCCAGTAAGCCCATCGTTCGTCCGTGAGCAGCACGACGTACGCAAGAACGATCGGCGACAGAAGAAGAACCCAGGGAAGCGCCGGTATCGACTCGCGCCAGCCGTGGCGGCTATTCGCTCCCCCGCCGCCCAGCAGCTTCATCATCAACGACTGCCTGATACCAAGCTTGATCACAGGCCGCGTGCCCCCAGGTGTCTCTGCAATTCGCCCTGAAGCTCCGTGCCGTGCTTGCGCCACCACTTCTCATATGACGCCCTGCTATCGAAGCCCCTGCAGGGCACACTACGCAGCGCAGCACTTGTCTCCATGAACGGCTTGTCGTTCCATCCACACTGGAGCAGCGCCTTGAGCAACTCGCGCGCAGCACCCCTGTCACCATACCTGCCGAGGCCCTCAAGGAGGTGCACTACCCTCACGGAGTTCACGGCCTCCTGCATGTCCTCCCCTCCCCCGTAGCTGCTGTAACCGACGCCCTGCCCCCTGCAGAGTATCCACTCATGTTCGTGGTCGGGTACCAACTCAAGCCGGGCGGCGCACCTGCTCAGTTTCGTGTGTTCCACATTGCTGTATTCGAAGATCGTGGCCCGCATGAAGGGGAAGAAGCGCTCCTCCGAGTGCTTCACCATTCCGCAGTACCAGCAGTACGAGTAGCTCTTGCCGTCAAACGGCCCGATCGCCACCAGCAGGAAGAGAAACAGGGCCAGCGAAGCCCAGAACAGATATCGCCACAAGGAAACCCTGTGCCAGGCTCGTGCGGCGGCGCCGGCCAGCAGCGACATCCTACCCCTCGACGTCATCAGGAATGAGCTTCGTCAGCTTGGAGGTGTCGGCACGGATGTCGACGTGGCCGCACGCGGCGCAGACCAGCACCTTCAGCGGCACCAACGCCTCCTGGAACGTCCAGAACCTGGTCTTGTCGGGGCGGAAGTACATCCGTCCGATCCCCTGCATGGTCCCGTCGACGAGAACGTTGTGGCCGCACGACGAGCACTTCCCCGCAGCCGCCTCGGCCTCGGTCTGCCCCACCGGCTTGGTGACGACCGCGTCCAGCCCCTCCTGACTGAAGCGCGTGGCCTTCCCGATCTTGTGGAACGAGATCAGTCCCTGCTTCATCCACCGGAAGATCGTCGCCTGGCTGACGCCCAGATACTCCGCCGCCTCAGCCGTCGTAAACCACTTCTCTTGAGTCGCTTGGGTGTCGGAAACAGGCGAATCCTGACTGTCGGTCATGAATCTCCTCCACTCGCATAGAATCGCAGCTACTTGTATATACTCGCATGCGCTAGCGTTGTCAATAGATGAAATTGGAGGGTTGCCTAGCGGCAACTTGAGGTAAGCGCGTTGGAGTCATGTTGTCAGCGGTGTCCCCCCAAATAACCCCGTCCACCCTGAAAATCATAGGGTTGCGTAACGCTCCCGCAAGGCCGAGAATCTGACCTGAGGGGCGAGCATGCACATGATCAGAGGTGTCGCGAGGGTCTTCTCGGTGCACCCACAGCGCCTCCCGCCTGTGAACACTTGTCGGGGAGTGGGGAATGGGCGGGGGTGGTCACTTCTTCTGCCTTCGGTCCCGCGTCACGATTCCCATTCCTCTGTCCAGGACCAGTCCTCGTCAAGCGCTGGATCTTCCGGATAGTCCTCGTCAAAGGTCCCTTTCGGTCCCAGGTCGGCGGCAAAGACAGTCCCGTTCGTGTTGACTATCAGCGAGATGACGGCGGTCTTGCCGTAGGTTGCGGGGATCGCACACAGAGCGTAGTCATGCTTCCAGTTGATCTTCTTGGCAGCCATTGTCTTGCACTCAAGAAACAGATAGCCCTTATAGGGTGTCCCGTTGCGACCGTGCGCCCGCATCATTCCTTCAGGGATCATCTTGGTTCTTGAGTAGAGCTCCGCGAGCGATGTGGCATAGGCCAGCTTGCCGTCGCCATTCCAGTCCGTCTTCTTGTAGGCTTCCTGGGCCGCGCAGTACTTCCTCATCACGGCAACGCCGTCGTCAAGCCGCCTGACCAGTGTTGCCCGGGAAGGCCAGAGCTTCGGCACGACTAGCCCGAAGAAGAGTATCACGCTGACCGGCAGGACGAAGATGCACAGCGTCAGAAACCAGTACAAGCGGCGAGAGCGTGGTCTGGCCTCCTCGGAGAGGCGTGTCGCCTGCATAGGACCTCCTGACAGATATGCTACCTCAGCACGGCATCTGAGGGAAGAGCTTGCATGCCGAGGGCCACGGGCTCACTGTGGATACGTATTCACAGCGGCCCCTCTGTCCCGCCTGTCAGATCGGGGGAATGGGCGGGGGTGGTCATCTCTACTTCTTGTTCTTGGCTCGTAACAGGATTCGCCATCTACCTTTCCCATTGCCGAACTCGTACTCCGCAGAAGCACCCGGATACTTGGCCCAAGGTTTGTAGCACACAAGCCTGAAGCCATCACGTGGGGCAAGTTCTCCGACTATGTATTTCCATCGCTCACCGGCGCGCCATGTAAGGACTTCCCCGTCGTGGTCGGCATGCAAGACTCCCATGCTGTTCTTCAGTTCAGGGCGCTTGCCGAAGAGCACTCCAAGGGCTTTGGGGTACTCTCCATGGATCTTCTTGTGCAAATGGATGGCATCCACCACAGCTTGGCCTCGCTGGGTTACAGACACCTCTTGCTCCGCCAGCCATTCTTCTCGCAATGCACGCTGTCGATAGAAATGGGCCACGAGGAGTGCAGTACAGGCAATCAGCCCTGCGAGGAAGTAGAATGGGAGGCGCGTCCAGACACCCTTGGCCCGTCGTTGTGCTTCCAGGTCTTGATCACTGTCTATTGGTCTCCAAGCTAAGCACGCGAAACCATACATCGCGAATCCACCGATGCCGACGCTGGATGTAATGACCATTATGGTGGTGTGACCGAACACTGCGGCAACAACGCAGGCAATCGCGCCGCCGACTAGACAGACACTTGCAGCAGCCTTGTTCAAGCGGACCAACACATGACGCAACGCCATACCTCCTCCCACCGAATTCTACCTCAGCAGGGCCGCTGTGGAAAGAGCGTACCGTGAACGTGGTTTCTTCCGCCTTCGAACGTCATGCCTGGGCCGGTACACTATTCCCAGCGGAAGCCAGGGGTACTGTACAGGATGTTCCACAGGAAGCGCGCCCGAGCACCGGGCAAGTTTGGGATTGGCCCGACTGTATATGCGTACTTCTTGACGACCCGTACACCCCGGCGATCATCGACGGCGTCGACAACCAAGTAGCGCTTCTTGTCATTCGAGGAACTCCGCACGTACACGCTGAATTCACCGGTTGTCTGTCCCGCGGGGCCATCTGCCCCCGCCACCAGATGGCTGATTATGGGCAACCCCCAAAGGCCTATCAGTTCCTTTTCTGTCATGCCAATGCGGACAGAAGGATCGACTCCCGACTCGGCCATATCTCGGCCCTCACGTTCTTGCCTGGAGCAGGCAGTGAACACCGACGCCAGAATCATGCTGCGAAGAACCCAGCGCCGACAGGTTGCCCTCACGGCATCCTCCTATCCAATACCCGAATTCTCACTCTACTTGCCATCCTTAGCGGTGTCTCGCTGCTTCAGGGGACCAGTATGAAGCTCTCTCTGGTTGACCCAATCAGGTCTATGGTCATTTTGTGCGTCCTGAGTTCGCTGGAGCCCTACACCGCTACGGGGCGGAGTGTTCTTGTGCTTTCATCCATCGTTCTAGAGCATCTGATGTGAGCCTTCGCAAGTACTCAATGGTCACGATGTGGGTGCGAATACCAGGAAACGACCAGTCGGCTTGATCTAGCCAGTTCACCATCACTTCGTTCCTGTGCAGCGCTGCCCTATCTAGCACCCGGAGGTCACCTTCCGGATCTTCCCGACGCCCTGGCCCCTCAAGCCTGAAAGAACTAGCAACGCCGCAGACAATGCGCGAGAGATCATCCACCTCTCCCAGCAGAGACGTTTCCGACGCTGCACGCCATTCGAGCACGTGCACCTCCTTACGCTCTGAGGCAGAGTCCTTGTGCTGGCGTGCTTCCTGTTCCAGCACGATAGAGATCATGCGTCTCAACGCAGTCAGATCGTCATTGCTCATCTCTCAGGTCACCCGCTCTGGACGGGCCAATCTAGTTGAATCCATAGGAGACTATCTTACCCCTGTCCCCCCAAATAACCCCGTCCACCCTGAAAATCATAGGGTTGCGTAACGCTCCCGCAAGGCCGAGAATCTGACCTGGGGGGCGAGCATGCACATCTGGAGCAGCTGCTCCGGGAGTTCATCGAAGAGTACTATCACCCCGCGCGTCCACACCAGGGCCTCGACGGCGAGACGCAGCTGGGTATCCATTGGCCCTTGAATGCTTGGGCACGTAGCGACAGTAAGCCTGAAGGCACAAGACAGCCATTGCCGTTGTGCAGACACTTCCTCCGTACTTCCCTTCCTTGCCAAGAGCCGGCCAACTGCCTGCACCTCTTCCTTTGCCAACCTGCATGCCCAGCAATGCCTTGGCCATTGCTGGATGCCACTTCTTCCATAGACTCGGGTCCGCATGGAAACACGCTGAGGAACCGAACAACACGTAGCTCCAGTCAAACTCGCCCCCATCCCCAGACACCTGGGGCAAGTTGCCGACCAGATACCGCATCGTCTTGTCTCCTGCGGCAGACTTGCCGATTGCCCCCATCTGTACCTTGGCGAAGGCGGCAGCGGCGGAGGCGAGTTTGGTTGCCTTGCCACGTCTTGCGTCCGAACACATCCCATCCTTGCCCTTGACCTGCATCAAGTGCATCATGGTCCCATGAAATGCCATTCCTGGGACCTTGACGCCGGTCGCCTTTGCTGCTGCTGCCTGCATGACAAACCATGCTGACGCGGTAGTGTTCGACTTCCCCCCCGGCTTCGTACTCCAGCCCGAGTACTTCAGCTGATAGGTCCTAAGGGAGTAGTCAAAGGCTCTTGAGGCTGCAACCTTGAACTTCGAGCCCTTCTGCATCCCCGCGGCCTCCGCGAGCGCCAACCCGCTCACTGCATGGCTCCAGTAATCGCCCTCCCCATACGGGAAATCCCCCTTCTTGCCGATCCTACCGCCGGCCGTCTGCCTGCCGGAGATCCAGGCGAGAGCCTTGACCACGTTTCCTCTGTAGCTCCCGGCGGCTTCGTCACTGCCCGAGGCAAGCAGTGCCAGAACCGCCAACCCGGTGACACCGCACCTGTCGCTGCCGGCCTTGTGGGCAGGCCAACTGCCGTCTGCCGCTTGCTTCGAGGCCAGCCACTTCAGACCCCGGGTCACGGCTGCTCGTTCACCGGCAGTGATACCGAACCGCTTCGCAGCATTCGCCCGGTTCTGCGCTCTCCGGTTCCGGTAGTAATCTTTGGCGCTCATGCCCCCCGCGTTCGCCTCAGTGAACCCACCTGAAGCAAGAGACAAGAGGAGCACGATCAGGCTCAGATGCAGAGTCAGGCGCACTGTGTTCCCTCCGGTCATGGACTGCGCGTGTGGTGTGTGCCGGTACACGATCACAAAACCCTATCTACCTTGCGCTCATTCCTGTTCTTCATCTCCGTCCTTCTTGACCTTGGCCCATGATGCACTGATGACAACAGAGACAAGTCCACCTACCAGGCCCATGACCACGATGCGCGGTAGCTCCACCACGACCTCACGCCAAGAAAGGGGGGTCACCGACGGTACGTGTTTCCTGTATCCAGTCTTGAGACTGAATACGCTCATTGCACTACCCGCCAGAAACCCTATGAGAGCGTACTTGCCCATGCGCACCAACCTCTTGCTCATTGATGTGCTCTATCGCAGATCCGGCGCAGGTGTATTGGGGACAAAGAACACCGGCGGCAACGACACAGGAGGCGTCTTTGGCCACTCGTTGTCGTTGCTGCGCCAGAAACCAGGGTCATCAAGAAGCCGGTTAAAGATGAATCCCAATGAAGCGCTACAATCTCGCGCATTACGGCGTACTCCCCAAAAGCCCATTCCCCAAAGCATAGCTAGCCACAGCCCCGCTGGCCACAAGATTATCCCAGCACTCCCGCAGGTGTGGAGGAGCGGGAAAGGCGGGCTATTCTGGCTGTGCCGGGTCTCGGCGGGCTCCTCAAGCACTACTACAGGGCATCAGCGTGACATGGGATGA
>Ga0272442_10010425_pt1 | contig 11459 bp, 6 predicted proteins | sample SSMForm2O_FD_200262 | JGI IMG/M metagenome (GOLD analysis project Ga0272442, IMG submission 200262) | Marine sediment archaeal communities from Little Sippewissett salt marsh, Falmouth, MA, United States - SSM-Form-2O | ecosystem: Environmental > Aquatic > Marine > Wetlands > Sediment ...
CAACTCCTGTCGCTCATCCCGAGAATGAATCGAATAGCACTGTCTTTCGGGAAGAATCCGAGATCGATTCGCGTCAAAGCGCATCACCGAGGTAAGGAGTTCTGAATATAACGACCACTTCGCTCTGTGCCATTGTATGGCCCGCTCAATCTCGTCCAGCTCGTATTCCGCGACGGCCATAAGGTTGGACGGATTTGGTTGCGGCCGGGAGTAGACCGTGACACGGCCTTCGGGGGTGTCCGCCCACAGCTTGTATCTCGTCCACGGCGCATAGCACTCGAACTTGATCTCCCCGCCAAACCCGTCACGGAACATATCCACTCTGTTGGTGAATATGCATAGGGTCCCGACCACCGTTGACACATCATGGGCTTCGTACCCGGCCGACGATACGAGGCCTTGCAGGTAATGCGCCCACTTGTCTTTCGCCGCCTCGTCCCGGGCCGTGTCGGCGTCATACCAATGATTCTGGGGCCGTTCTCTGTCGGCGAGGTGTGCAACCAGGCCGTATCTATAGTAGAGGTGCCAGGAGCCCGGGTAGTGGGGATGACCCGTATAGCCCGGCTCGCCGGGCTTATGGGGCTCTTGGGTGATGCCAACGCCTTCGCCCCTGTCGGTCCAGAAGCAGTTTGGGTGACCCCCGTCCGTGATATTCGGATTGTTGTGTTGACTCAGGAACGTCTGAAACCAAGCGGTCTGGCCGTTTGTCCACTCGTATTCGTATTTCACGTAGCTGTCGACCGGCGGATAGACACCATACTCATCGAAGTAGCATTCCAGTGCCTTCGCGAGACTGTCGAGCCTGGCCTTGGTCACGAGCATCCTGTAGGAATCCCCGCCGAAAGCGGGGGGAGGCGACATGATCGATAGAAGCGATGCCACAACAAGAAGCGCAATAACGTGTGTGCGACTATTCACCAGTAGCTCCGGGGGCGCCCAAGCCTTCGCATTGAAGCGCAGTCTATAACATGCGGGTCATAGGTGTCAGCCGGAATCTCGGCCTCAGCAACAGCGGCGGGCGGGAAAGTCCTACAGCGTAAGGTAGGGCCTGGTTCGAAGGTCCTGCTTGAGGAGTTCGGCTTCCTCGGGCGGGCCCTCGGTGACCTTGGAGAGCGCTGCGAGATCTTTTCGGATGGCGGCTACGGTCGGGCTCTTAACGCCCAGGGCCTTCTGGGTTATCGCCAGGGCGCTTTCCAGCATCTGCCGGGCTTCGATGTAGTTGCTCTGGAGCACGTGGTGCACCGCGAAGTTGCAGAGGGTGAGGGCGACGTCGGGATGGTCCGGCCCCAGCGCCTTCCGGACAGCGTCCAGGGCCTGCTTGTGCAGCGGCCCGGCCTTCGCGTGTTCGCCGGAAAGGGTGAGGAGAAGCGCGAGGTTGCGGAGGCTTTCCGCTACCGACGGGTGTCCGGCGCCAAGTTTCTCGGTCCTGATGACAAGGGCACGCTCGAGAAGAGGGCGCGCCTTACCGTATTGCCGGCTGCATTTGTGGATCTCGGCGATACAATTGAGACTGTGAGCGACATCGGGGTGATTCCGGCCCAGCGCCTTGGTCCGGATCTCCAAGGCGCGGTTGGCGTCCGACAGGGCGTCCTTGTACCGGCCGCGCACCGTATTCAGCGCCGCTATCGAACTCAGGCATGTCGCCACGTACAGGTGGTTGGTTCCGAAGTTCTTCTGCAGGACCGCCAATGCACGTGTGAACAGGGGCGCCGCCTCGGTGTAGTCACCCTTGATCCTGTAGAACTCGCCCAGATTGGCGAGGCTGGTGGCGACCTGCGGATGTTCCGGACCAAGCTCCTTTACGCTCGTTGCCAGCACCTGTTTGAACAGGGGCCCCGCCTCGTCGTAGTCGCCCAGCTGCAGGTAGGCGCACGCAAGGTTATTCTGAGTGGTCACCGTTTTGGGATGCTTCGGGCCCAGCTCCGTTTTCTGTATGTCAAGAGCACGCTTGAACAGACGGCTGGCTTCGGCATAGCTGCCCAGGGTCATCCTCAACCCCGCGAGGTTATTGAGGCTGGCGGCAACGATTGGATGCTTCGGCCCAAATGCCTTCTCCCTGATCGCGAGCGCACGCTTGTTGAGATCCCCCGCCTTGGCGTAGTCACCGTCGATACGGTACAGCTCCGCCAGGTTGTTCATGCACAGGGCGACGGCTGCATGGTCCGAGCCCTCGGTCTCCTCTGCCGCCTTGAGCGCCTGCTTCGCGACGGGAAGCGCCTCGGCGTACAGGCCCTTCGCGTACAGCTCCTTGACCTTGCGGTACAGGTCGGACCATTCGGCTCCCTCGGCCCGCGACCGGGTAGGGGCGGCACACAGCAATACGCTGGATACGAGCGCCATGACCATTCCGTTTCTCGGCATGATGCCCTCCTTCACCGCCGTTGTTCCCATGACCCGGCCAACAGTCATGGAGCCTATTCTTCTGCCAGCACAACGCAAGACGAAAAGGCAGCCCATGTCGCCATGTCCGGCCACGCCGGCGCCCTGGCCAAGGCGGACTATCTTCGTCTGTGGTCCCATAGGCTTCATGTGGGCGCTTGGCTGTCTCGCCTTTGCGGGAGTCATGAAGAGGCGCGTGCGACTGCGAACGGGATACACGCGCAAGATACCTGGTGACGGGCCTGGGCGACGCCGTGGGCGAGCCAGTGGGAACAAGGTTCGGCAAACACAAATACCGGGTTCCGTCCCTGACCTCCGTTGAGGCCGTCAGAAGCTGGGAAGGATCCGCCGCCGTTCTGATCATGTGCTTCGCTGCGCTCATACTTGGTATCGCCCTGGCTCCCGAACTGAGATTCTCATGGGCATCCCCGGCCACGGTGCCGCTGTTGGCCCTGATCTGCACATCGGTCGAGGCAATCTCACCACACGGCTGGGATAACCTCACACTACAGGTCGTGCCCACGTGCCTGGCAGCGCTGATGCTATAGACGTGCCTCAGCCCAGTACGCGACCGGCACCTGCAATCGGGCGCCGTGTCACCGTTTGCGGCCAGGTTGGCCCAGATTTGTTGGGGTTTCCGCGGCCAGGCCAAAAACGTATCCATCCGGTGGCGCCATGCCTATCTCCTTGTAGAGCGATGAGTCATCACGGAAAACGTAGGGATTCCAGCGGATTTGGCTTGTAGTCGTTCTATGGGAATGACATCATTTTGTAAGTAGTTTCACAGGTATGTAACGATTTATGGATGCATTCGGGTTCTTGTAATCGGTTTTCCGGTCCCATAATGGTTTTGGGAGAGGGATGGGCAAATGGACACGGATCTGAAGCCTTTGGGCTATAGCGAATTAGCCAGGCGGTATGAATTGGATGTGCTGACTTCGTGGTGTCAGTGCTGGCTGGCTCCGCGGGGTGAACGGAAGACCCAGACGGTAGGCTACCAGACAACGTCAATATACCCGCCTGGCTATGATCCGGGTGACGCGCTGGGCGATCATCTGACTTTTGCCCTCAAGTACGAAGGCGTGAACCTGGAAATCCTGTCCGCCCTTTTTGCACGCGTGGACGAGGAAGAGCTGGCCACTTTCATAAAGACTCGGCCCACAGGCAAATACGCTCGACTGGTGTGGTTCTTCTATGAGTGGCTGACGGGGAAGGAGCTTCCTCTGGACGACCTCAAACAGGGGAACTACATCCCGGCTCTTGATCCGGCGAAGTACTACGTTGTTGCAGGATCTCTCGCAGAAAGGCACAAACGGCAACGTGTCGTCTGCAATCTGGCGGGTACGGTCAACTATTGTCCGCTTGTAAGAAAGACTCAACGCCTGAGTGACTTCCTGGCAATGGAGCTGGATCAGCGTGCCCGCGAGGTCGTTGCTCAATACCCCGAGGAATTGCTCTACCGCGCGACACAGTACTTGTTTGCCAAGGAAACCAAGTCTTCCTTTGAGATCGAAAGGGAGCATCCGGACAAACGTCGGACCGCCCGTTTCGTTGAGTTGTTACGTAGAGCGGAACACAGCGAGATATCGAAGCCCGAACTGGTTCGTCTGCAGAAGGAAACGGTCGAGGAGCGGTTCGCCCTCGAGGACTATCGTGATTCTCAGAACTATGTTGGTCATAGCGTGAGCCCAACACGTGAGATTGTGCACTACGTTGCTCCGAAACCTGAGGACATGGGCGCCATGATGGAAGGGTGGGCCACGTGCTCTCACAGAATGATAGAATCAGATGTTCCGTCCGTCGTGACTGCGGCGGTTGTTGGGTATGGCTTCGTCTTTCTGCATCCGTTCGATGATGGAAACGGTCGGCTTCACCGGTACCTTATCCATCATGTTCTCTCGAAGAAAGGCTTCACGCCTTCGGGGCTGATCTTTCCCGTGTCGGCAACGATGCTTAGAAGAATATCAAGGTACGACGAGACACTCGAGCACTTCTCCCGAGACCTCATGCAGCATGTCGAGTATTCCTTGGACGAGAATGGAGAGATGACGGTGTCGAACGAGACGGAACGATACTACCGCTATCTGGATATGACGTATCAGGCGGAAGCTCTTTTTTCTTTTGCGCAGGAGACAATAGAAGATGAGTTGGCCGCCGAACTCGAGTATCTTGCGCTCTTTGACAAAGCCCGTAGCCGCATGCGGCAAGTAGTGGATATGCCGGACCGGAAACTGGATCTGTTCATTCGGATAGGATTCCAGGACTGCGGCAGGATTTCAAAGAGCAAGCGCAGCCAGTTCTCGATGCTCACGGATGACGAAATCAACGAATTGTCCGGGATTGTGCAGGACTTGGTAGAGATGCAGGCGAAGAGAATCGCGGAGCACGGGGTCGCGTAACCAAGGGAATGCGGCCGGCGGGCGTTTTTGTCCGTGCTTCCATATAATGGCCAATCTCAATGCTGGAGCCTGTCGGCTATTACGCGCCGAAACCTCAGGATCAGCGTTGCCGGAGGAACTTGAGAATGATGACGTCTCGCGAAGTCGTACAGCGCACCATCGATTACAGCGGACCAGAGCGGGTGGCTCGGTCCTTTGAAGATTCTGACCTCGCCGGAGCCGGGTGTTCGGCGACCACCCATGCAACCGAATGGAAAGAAGTCGGAGGTGGCAGGTGGGAACGGACCGACGAATGGGGCAACACCTGGGGACGGGTTGACACGACCTCGAAGGGCGAGGTTGTGAAAGGTGTTCTCGATGACATATCAGCCATGGGCTCCTATGAGTTTCCCGACTACTCTCGTCCTGAAGACTACGTCCGTGTCGCGCAGCGGCGTGCCGAGATCCCGGACAAATGGCTCAACGGCGGAATCCCGGGATTCGCATTCAACATCGCCCGGAAGATGCGAAAACTGGATCAGTACCTGATGGACTTGCTGCTGGAAACAGACCGTATGCATGAGTTGCACGATCGCATTGACGTGCTGGTCGAGGATATGATTCGGAACTATGCGGCTGCCGGCGTGGACGGAGTTATGTTCCCCGAGGACTGGGGCACACAAAGCCAGACGCTCATCAGTCCCGACCTGTGGCGCCGGGAGTTCTTTCCACGGTTCCGGAAGCTCTGCGGCATCGCGCACGACCTCGGGATAAAGGTGTTCATGCATTCCTGCGGGAAGATTGGCGCGATCGTTCCTGGTCTGATGGAGGCAGGAATAGATGTCCTGCAGTTTGACCAGCCCGACTTGCACGGTATTGACGTGCTGGCCTCCCGTCAGGAGGAATGCAAGATCACCTTCTGGTGCCCGGTCGACATCCAGAAGACGTTGCAGCAGCGTAACGAGACAGTTATTCGGAACAAGGCCCGGGAGATGCTGGACAAGCTCTGGCGCGGCCGTGGCGGCTTCATTGCCGGCTACTACGGCGACAATAACTCCATCGGGCTTGATCCGAAATGGCAGGACTATGCTTGCGATGAGTTCCTGAAGGCCGGTGTCTGCGGCAACCAAACATGGCGTGAGGGAGTTCCGCCTGTTGCGATGTGACGGCACTGCCGCAGCAAGACTGTACGAAGAGTTGGGATTTCAGTGGACGGGCCGGACGGAGTTCTGATGAAAGAAAGAAGAAGATGGTGCTTGCATCCTGTCCCTCGCGGCCTCATAGTTCGGCGCATTCGACCAATTTCGGTCGATCCCGATCCGCACTCCGTGTCATCGTGCAGTATTGGACAACAGACACGGATGACACACACAAGGAGATATCTTCATGGATATCTACGTCGGGAATCTGCCATACGAGGCAGATGATCAGAAACTCCAGGAGCTTTTCGCGCAGCACGGTACCGTTACCTCGGCCCGGGTCATCGTGGACAAGTTCTCGGGTGAGTCCAAGGGTTTCGGCTTCGTCGAGATGCCGGAGAAGTCCGAGGCTGTCGCGGCCATCAAGGCTACGAACGAGCAGGACTTCCTGGGGCGTCCTCTACGCGTCAATGAGTCCCAGCCCAAGCCGCGAGGCGGGGGTGGCAATCGTGGCGGCGGGGGCAAACGAAACCGCTGGTAGACAAACAGATCATTGCGAGAAATCGCATTGACTCGTACAAGGGAAAGGCGCGCTTCGGCGCGCCTTTCCCTTGCCGGTCATGTGATACGTGCACGAGGATGACTGATTTCAGCAACTCGCGTTCCTTTGCCGAGCATACAGACCCGGAAAGAAGCCGCACGCCCGGGACGCCCGAATCACCTGCCGATAATGAACCTGTATTGGCTGAGCAGGTCCATGTAGGCAGTTCTCTGTGTGATCAGCTGGATCCGGGTGTTCTCGAGCTCGTTCTGGCTGCGGATATACTCCAGGATATCTATCTCGCCGTTCTTCCAGCGGTCCGAGTAAAGCTCCACCCGCCGTGCGTTGATCTTGAGCTTCTGTTCCTGCAGCCGGACCAGCAGGAGCGCTTCGTCCAGTCGCCTCCCGACATCGCGTATCTCCTTCGATTTCTGCTGCTCGAGCGTTCTCGTGGTAATCGCCCGCGACCGGATGTTGTTCAGCAGCTTCTCGTGCGTCGCCCTGGTCGTGCGTGAGCCGATTTCCCAGGACAGCGACAGGCCGGCGGAATAGTCGGTATCATCGTCCTTTTCTTCGTCCGCTGCATTCCCCTCGTCCGCGGCGTCCTCGATCGTCGTACCGGCACCGCCCCAGAGCGAGACTTTCGGCCACACCTTCGCGCCCTGCACCCGCGCCTGGTTCTCAAGCTTCCTGCGTTCGAGCCGGCTGTTGAGAAGATCCTCGTGGTTCCGGAAGCAGAACACTGTATCGTTGGTGACGTTGATTTCCTCCGTGTCGAACTCGAAGTCCAGGTCCACCGCCAGCTTGTTCGTAACGTCCATGCCCATCAGTTCCTTCAGGCCGTCAAGCGAGGACTCGATGCGCCGCTTCGCGCTGAGCCTGGACGCCTCGTTCTCCGGGACCTGGATGCGGGCTGTGGCGATGTCGAGCGGGTTCTCCCTTTCGATCGCGTGTTCCAGGTTCTTCTTGGCGCGCTCTAGCCGGAGATCCCAGACTTTCAGGGTGCGGGTGTTGCGGACGACGTCGTAGTACGCCTTGGTGACCTTGTGTCTCAGCTCTCGCCGGGATTTACCCAGCTCGTTGAGGCGTATGAGCTCGTCAACGAGGCTGTTGTCGATGTCCAGGCGCGACTCGCGCACCGATCCGCCGCCGAGGATGACTTTGGATATCCTCACCGAGAAGGTGTCCGTTACCTCGTCCTCGTCGTAGCCGCTCTCGCGGGTCGTCTTGTAGGTGGACGAGACATCCACCCCGCCGACGATCTCCTTCTTCAGCGTGAGCGATGCCGATGTGTCGCCTTCGCTGTCAGATGCCTCGCTCTCCAGCTTGAATGCGAACCTGGCCCGCTTTGCCAGGGTCGTGAGCTTCTGGTTCTCCTCCGCGATTTCCTTTGTCTTCAGCTCGCGGGAGTGCTGCAGGGCGTAGTCGATGCAGCGTGACAACCCCATCGGTTCGGCCGCCGCCGCGTGGAGCGCGACAAGAAGCACGGCGAGGACAGCCGCCGGGGCGGGGGAGGTAATGATTCTATTCATAGCGCAGTGCTTCCACCGGGTTTTTCGCTGCAGCCTGGGTGGCCGGGTAAAGCCCGAACACGAGGCCGGTGACCGTGGACGCCACGACCGCCAGGCAGACCATGAACGGTGAAACGACGATCGGCAGGCTCAGAGCCGTGCACGTAACCGCTACCACGACCAGCGCAACGACTATACCCGCAACGCCACCGGTAACGGCAATGATGACCGATTCCGAAAGGAATTGCAACCTGATGTCTCTCCGGGTGGCGCCCACGGTTCTGCGCAGGCCGATTTCCCTGATCCGCTCGGTTACCGAGGCGAGCATGATGTTCATTATGCCGATTCCGCCGACGATCAGTGCTATGGAAGATACGCATATCGTGAGGATGTCGAGCAGACGCTGCGCCTGCTGCTTTTGCTTAAGGAGATCCAATGGAATCACCAGCTTGAAGTCGCGCACCCCGCCGTGCGTCAGCGCGAGCAGACGCCGCAGGCCCACGCCCGACTCGTACAGCATGTCTTCGGTCTCCAGTTGCAGGTGTATCTCGTCCAGCTCGCTGCGCATGTCCAGGTGCTTGGTCCTCGAAAGAAGTGTCTGGAGCGGGAGCAGGATGTCGTGGTTCGCGTCGGCTACCCCCGACGCTTCCAGGCCCTTCATGTCTATGTGGCGGTTGGCAAGGACGCCGATCACTTCGTAGGGTGTCCCGCCCATGAGTAGAACGGACCCTATCGGCGAGTCACCGTCCAACTTCGCGGCTATGGCGTGGCCGACCACGGCCACGCGAGCCCGGTCCGCCTGGTCGCCCGGTTCCAGGAAACGCCCCTTAGTGACGCTCAGGTTGTTAACCCGCAGGTAGTCACCGGCCACGCCCAGGACACGTGGCGATATGTCCGCGTCGGAGATTATGTTGAGCTTCGCCCGGCGGATTCCGGCCACGGCTGTGACCCCGGGTATCGTCTTCCTGATCAGGCGCATGTCCGAGAGGCTCAAGCCGTGGGAGCCGTCTATCCGCGCGTCCGACAGCTTTTCCCCCTCAAGCCGGTCGTCCACCACTTTCACCAGATTGGCGCCCAGTGCCCTGATCTGGTCAGCCTGCTTCTGCTTGCTGCCCAGCGAGAAGGACGACATGGCCACGACGCCGGCTACTCCGATCACGATGCCCAGCATCGTCAGGGCCGTGCGCATCTTGTGCACGAACAGGCCCTCGCGGAGGCCCACCCTGAACAGGTCGAAGAACGACATGCCGTGGGCGCTCTCCCGCGACATTGCACGGTCGCGAGCGTGCGGCTGGTTCAGCTTGTCTTTCGTGTCGTCGACTATCCTGCCGTCCGAGAGCGTTATCTTGCGTGACCCCATGCCCGCGTACTTGGGATCGTGCGTTACCACGATGATCGTGTAGCCCTGCCTGTTCAGGTCGAACAGTACGTCCATTATCTCCGCGCCGGTTTTCGAGTCCAGGTTCCCGGTGGGCTCGTCGGCGAACACGATGTCGGCGTCGTTCACCAACGCCCTGGCTATCGCGACTCGCTGGGACTGTCCGCCCGACAGCTCGGTGGGCCGGTGATGCACGCGATCACCCAGTCCGAGCAGTTCCGCGTAGTGGCGTGCCTTCTCGAGTCGCTCGTCGCGCGGCACGCCCTGGTAGACGAGCGGCAGAGCGATGTTCTCCAGCACGGTCAGGTTCGGCAGCAGGTTGAACTGCTGGAACACGAAGCCTATTCGGCTGTTGCGCAGGTGCGACAGCCGGGCATCGAGCATCGTGGAAACGTCGTGCCCGGCCAGGAAGTAGCGTCCGCTCGAGGGCGTGTCCAGGCAGCCCAGCAGGTAGAGAAGGGTGGACTTCCCCGAGCCGGAGCTGCCGACCACCATGATGAGCTCGCCGGAGGAGATCTCCAGGTTTATGTCGTCCAGCGCCTTTACGACGTGATTGCCCATCGTGTAATGACGGCTCACGCCCTCGGTTCTGATGATGGTGTCCTTCGTCATGTCTCCGCCTGCCCCCCGTGAACCAGTATGATGTCGCCTGGCTCCAAACCCTCCTCGACCAGGAAGTAATGCTCGTCGTACACCCGTCCCTTGATTGCCTGCTTCTTCTCTCCGAACCGTCCCTTCTTGAGTACTGTGAAGGTGTCTCCCTCGCGGGTGACGGTTGCGCGGGGGATCACAAGCCTTTCCGCGGGCGGTTCGACGACTATGCTGACCAGAGCCGACATGCCGGGCCTGAGATCCAGTTCCGCATCGCTCTCCACGGGTATGGACGCGTTGAAGACCGTGATGCCGGTGTGACTGTCGTCAAACCCCCGCGGAGCCACGTCGTACCGGTCACGCCCGACTCCGCCGATCTCCGAAATGTGCCCGCGAAACTTTTTCCCGGGGTATGCCGGCAGGTGTACCGTGCACCCCTGGCCGGGCTTTACCATCGGGATGTCCGACTCGTGTATCATGATCTGGACGGTCATGGCGCCGGGGTTTACGATGTCCGCTATGCGGTCGTTGCGGTGGATGCGGATGCCCGGCTTGTATTCCGTCCAGCGCCCGCCGCTGCCCCAGTCGCGCATCAGGCGAAGTGACACGATGCCGTTCGTCGGGGCCCTCGTCAGGGACTGGTCGCGCTCTTTCTTCATTCCGTTGAGCTCATGCGTTTCCTTGGCTATCTTCGCGTTGCTGACACCGATCCGGCTCTTGACCTGCTCCAGCCTGCGTGCCCGTGCCGCCGTGTTGCGCTTGAGGAGCGCCTCCAGGCGTTCGGCCTCGCGTTTCAACTCCAACAGCTCCTCGGGCGGGATCCCTTTGGCGCGCAGGGCGGTCCTGGTCTTGAGCTCCTTGATCCTTTCCTTGCCGGACTCGACACGGCGCTCGAACGGCTCCAGCGCCGAACGTGATATGAACTTCTTCTCGAACAGCCGTTTCTGCCGGGCAAGCTCGTCCTCCGCGTCCTCCAGGTCAAGGGCCGCTATCTTCTCGTCGATCTCGAGAAGACGGCGTTCCTCCCTTGTCAGGCCGGTCTTCTCGGTGGCATACCGGAGCCGGGCGAACTTGAGCCGGGCCTCCAGGACCGCGAGGTCGTTCGTCGCCTTGATCTGTTGGAACTTGTACTCCGCTTCATGCACTTCTTTCTCGGTCTTCGTGCCGTGTATGCTGAGCTCGCGGTCCTCGATGCGCTCTTCGAGATCCGTGGTCTCCGTCCGCAACACAACATCGCCGGCTTTAACGCGCGTCCCGCTCTTGACCAGTTCCAGAATTTCACCGCTTGCCTGGACCAGGACGGCAGCCGAGCTGCCGCTGGCAAGATAGCCGCGCTCCGTGATGGTCAGGCCGACCATCTGTGTCCGGACGGTGTGGTTCCTCGCCGTTCCGGCGGGCTCTCTGCGCGGCACGAGTGCCCACGCAAGGAGCGCTGCCAGGAGCGCCAATGCCACGGCGTATCTGGATGTAAGCAGCTTCTTCATTTCTCGAACGGGAACCGGACGGTGGCGATTGTTCCGGGCTTCAGTTTCGCCTGCTCCT
>Ga0272442_10010426_pt1 | contig 11458 bp, 11 predicted proteins | sample SSMForm2O_FD_200262 | JGI IMG/M metagenome (GOLD analysis project Ga0272442, IMG submission 200262) | Marine sediment archaeal communities from Little Sippewissett salt marsh, Falmouth, MA, United States - SSM-Form-2O | ecosystem: Environmental > Aquatic > Marine > Wetlands > Sediment ...
GCCAGGGTGGGCGTGCCGCCGACGCCCCGGGAGAAGGCCTGAGCCGTGATCTCGGCCACCCAGGTGTCGAAAGAGCCGTCGCTGATGCAGGCCGCTGTCTCGTCGTTGGTGGCTCCCACCTCGTCAGCCAGGGTCAGCAGCACGTCGTTGGAGTACTGCCCCACGGGCTCGCTGGGGTCCTGGCGCTGGTAGATGCCCTCGTGGAAGGCGACCCACGTCTCGAACTCCTCATGCTGGTAGACGCACGCCGTGGCGTTCGCGGCCCGCGGCGAGTCCTCGGTGAGAAACGCGATGGGGTGCATCACCAGACGAAACTCGCCGTCCAGGGCGCGCTCGCGCAGCTGTGCCCCGGAGTTGAGCTCCAGCCTGGCGCAGAAGGGGCAGACATAGTCTTCGAAGAGCTCGACCAGGGGTCCCGTCGTGCCGATCACCAGCCCCGCGTACTCCTCGCTGCCGTCGGGGCCGCCACTGACACCGGTCGGCGTGGTCGGCGAGAGAACCGTGGGAGCCGCGGCCTGGGCGTCACCGCCGCCGGCGGCATCCGTGGCCGGTGGCTGCACGGTGGCGACGGGTTGCTCGGCCGCAGCGGTGTCAGACCCGGGACGTGGCAGCAGCCAGCCGGCGATGAGCCCGATCGCCAGGCCCAGCACCAGCGCGACGGTGACCGGCACAGCGACCGGCATCGTGACACCGCGTCCAGCGTTCTGCTCGGCCGCCGCTGCGCCCGGCTCCACCACCATGGGCTCGCCGGCGGAGTCCACAGGCTCGGCAGACGCGTCCTCGGGCTCGGTCGGCGCCTGCTCCTGCTCGGGGTCCGGTTGCTGAGAGCTGGAGCCATGGTTCATCAAGCAGATCCCCTTCAGCCGGTCGCCGCGGTCGCATCGCGTCGAGCCACGAACGCGTATTCGTGAACACCAAGGGGCCAAGGGTATGTCACGGCCCGCCGGAGGCTCGGTGGGCACTCACGGCTGTGCGACAGCGTCGGCGAGGGCGCGGTCTCGTCCCCGGCACAGACCCGACGTCGAATCGATTCATCTCATTCAGTAAGTCTCTGAAGAGGCGAAGCATCGACGAACGGCTGGTTCTCCGCGTTGAGCGGTCGCGATCGGCCCGAAAGGGGACGGCTGACACAGTTGCCGGGACTTAAGCCCCCGGTAGCCGGTAGAGACGTACCCCGAGGGTGGGTAACCCAGGGTGGAGGAGGTCACGTGATCATTCCTGACGGCGATCTGTGGATCACTGGTGACGAGACGCTCGGTGAACACCTCGACCGACGAGGCGTGTCGCGAAGACGGTTCCTGGAGTACTGCGGGGCTGTCGCCGGCGTGCTGACAGCCGGGCCGCTGCTCGCCGGACGAGCCGAGGCGGCCATCACGGCAGAGACCATCGCGCAGAGCCTGTCGGGCATGGAGAAGCCGGTGCTCGTGTGGCTCCAGCTGCAGGAGTGCACCGGCTGCATGGAGTCGGTGCTGCGGTCGGGTGAGACGACCGTCGAGGAGCTGATCCTCAACCTCGTGTCCATGGACTACAACGAGCTGCTGATGGCCGCCGCCGGCGAAGCCGCCGACGAAGCCCTCATCGAGGCGAACAAGCAGCCGCACATCCTGGTGGTCAACGGGTCGGTACCGCTGGCCGACGACGGCGCCCACTGCACCATCGCCGGACGGTCGTCGGAGTCGATCCTGCGCGAGTCCGCCGAGAACGCCATCGCAGTCTTCGCCGTCGGAGCGTGTGCACACTGGGGGTGCGTCCAGGCGTCCAGCCCCAACCCGACCCAGGCCGTGGGCGTCGACTCGATCATCACCGACAAGCCGGTGGTCAACATCGCCGGCTGCCCGCCGGTGCCCGAGGTGATCACCGCATCGCTGGTCTACACGCTCGCGAACGGAGCCCCGCCACCGGTCGACGGCCAAGGTAGGCCGCTGTTCGCCTACGGCGACCGGATCCACGACTTCTGCCCCAAGCGGGGACGCTTCGACGCCGGGCAGTTCGTGCGCACCTTCGACGACGAGGGCGCGCGCAGCGGGTACTGCCTCTACGAGGTGGGGTGCCGAGGCCCCGACACGTTCGCCCCCTGCCCGATCCTGCGCTGGAACCTCTCCCAGGACTGGCCGATCGGCGCCGGGCACCCCTGCATCGGCTGCACCGAGGTGGGCTTCTACGACCGGTTCACACCGTTCTACGAGGTGCTGCCTGACCTCGCGGTGCCGGGCACCGGCGTCGAGGCCGACGCCACCACGGTCGGCCTCGTCGGCCTGGCCGCCGTCGGCGTCGGCGTGGCCGCCCACGCGACCGCGACCACCCTGCAGGAACGTCGCGCACAGAAGGCGTCGGAGAAGGTGTACCTGCCGCTGGTCGGTGAGCTGCCCACCCAGAAGCGACCGCTGGACTCAGCATCCGGGGAGGACCAGAAGTGAGCGAACGCGTCGTCATCGACCCGGTCACGCGCATCGAGGGGCACCTGCGCATCGAGGTCACCGCCGAGAACGAGGAGATCACCGAGGCGTGGTCGGAGACCACGCAGTTCAAAGGCATCGAGATGGTGCTGCAGAACCGCGACCCCCGCGACGCCTGGGCGTTCGCGCAGCGCATCTGCGGCGTGTGCACCGTCGTGCACGCGATCGCCTCGGTCCGCGCGGTCGAGCACGCGCTCGGCTACTCGGTGCCCAATGCCGCCGACCTGATCCGCAACCTCGTTCTGGGCAGCCAGATGGTGCAGGACCACGTCATCCACTTCTACCACTTGCACGCGCTCGACTTCGTCAACGTCGCCACGGTGCCCGAGGCCGACGTGGACGCCGCCGTCGCTGCCGCCGTATCACTGGAGCCCAACTACGCCCTCAACAGCGTCGCCCGATTCGGTGCGGTCAAAGACCAGGTCACGCGCATCCTCGACTCCGGGCAGCTGTCCATCTTCACCAACGGCTACTGGGACCACCCCGACTACCGGCTCTCCCCCGAGGTCAACCTGATCGCGGTGTCGCACTACCTCGACGCGCTCACGTGGCAGCGCGAGATCATCCGCATCAACACGATCTTCGGGGGCAAGAACCCGCACCCGAACTTCCTCGTCGGCGGCATGGCCTCGGCCATCAACATGGACAACGAGATCACCATCAACCAGGTGAAGCTCAACCAGGTGCAAGGGATGATCCGCCAGATCATCGACTTCGTCGAGAACGTCTACCTGCCCGACGTGATCGCAATCCTCGGCGCCTACCCGGACTACCTCGACATCGGCCAGTCGAGCGAGAGCTACATGGCGTTGGGCAAGGGCGGCTACAACTGCGCCGGCTACCCGACCCCGCCCGACGGCTTCCGTCCGGGCGTGATGCTCGACGGCAAGCTCGAGATCATCGACCTCGACATGGACAAGATCCAGGAGTACGCGACGTCGGGCTGGTACCGCTACACCGACGGTGACGTCGGCCTGCAGCCGTGGGTCGGGGAGACGGTTCCCGACTACACCGGCCCGACACCCCCGTTCGAGTGGCTGGCCGACAACGAGCGCTACACCTGGTCGAAGGCGCCGCGCTACGACGGCCGCGCCGTGCAGGTGGGCCCGATGCCGCGGGTCCTGTCGGCCTACGTGCAGGGCGACGCCGAGACGCGCGACGACGTCGACCCGATCCTCGCCCAGCTCGGCGCCCGGCCTGAGCAGCTGAACTCGACGGCCGGTCGCATCCTGGGGCGAGCGATCGAGGCCGTCGAGATGGCCCGCCAGCTTCAGCGCGACTTCGACGCCCTGTCCACCGGGATCCGAGCCGGCGACACCCAGACGTTCAACCCCGACAAGTGGGAGAAGAGCACCTGGCCGGACGCCGCCAAGGGCGTCGGGTTCGCCGAGGTCGCACGCGGCACCCTCTCGCACTGGGTGCGCGTGACCGACGGGAAGATCTCCAACTACCAGGCGGTGGTGCCCAGCACCTGGAACGGCTGCGGGCGGGCCAACGGCGAGCGCGGCCCCTATGAGGAGGCGCTTGTGCCCCATCCGCTCATCCGCCCCGAGCAGCCGCTGGAGCCGTTGCGCACCATCCACTCGTTCGATCCTTGTCAGTCGTGTGGCATCCACGTGCTGGACGTCACCGGCAGCGAGGTGGCCTGGGCGAAGGTGCAGTAGCGATGGCCACCGACAGCCACGTACACCCTGAGGCCACCGAGATCGAGATCGGCACCCCGGTCGGGTTCGGCAAGGTCGAGAGCGAGGACGTGCTGACGCTGGCCGCGTACGCGAGTCCGCCGGGAGAGGGCAACGTCGTCGAGCGTGCCATCGTTGCCGACGCCTCGCTACGAGGCAGGGGTGCCCGCCCAGAAGAGGTGGACGCGTACCGCGAGCCGACCGACGAGCGGCCGTGGAGCGAGACCGAGGTCACGGTGGACGGGCAGCGCTGGACCATCGCCCGCGGCAACCCAAGGGCCCTCGTGGAGGGCCTGGTGCATCCCGACCGAGTGACCCAGGCGCGCGCCATCAGCGAGTCCGCCCGGCTCACCCTCGGTGCCTACAAGGCGATGGGCGTGGCCTACCGCAAGGGCGACGGTGACTGGGTGATGGCCGGCTACATCCCCGTGCGCGGCTGGCGCACCCCCGTGCGCCGCTCGGGCGGCCGGCCCTTCGACTACCACCGCGTCTGGGACCTCAGCCTGCGCCTCGCCCACTGGAGCTGGGTGACGGCGATCGTGGTGCTGACCGTCACCGGGTACCTGCTGGCCCAGCCGCAGTGGATCCCGGCCGGCTATGTCGACCCGCCGACCGGCTTCTTCATCGGCAACGTGCGCCTGGTGCACTACATCGCGGCCGTGCTGCTGTGCCTGGTTCTGCTGGTGCGGGCCTACAACCTGACGGTCAGCAAGATCCCCTACGACCGGTGGAAGGCCCTGATCCCGTTCAAGTCCAAGCGAGACATCGTCAACGGCCTCAAGACGTTGCGCGGCTACCTGTTCATCAAACCGCACGAGACCCCGGTGTACTTCGGCCACAACCCGCTCCAACAGCTCACCTACACCGGCGTCTACCTGATTCTGCTGCTGCAGATCGCCACCGGCTTCGCCCTGTGGGGCCTGTACGACCCGGACGCGTTCTTCTTGCGCTGGTTCGGCTGGCTCAACGAGTGGATCGGCACCCCGCAGGTGCGCCTGCTGCACTACATGATCATGTGGGGCCTGCTGGTGTTCATCCCTGCACACGTCTACCTGTCGGTGCGCGCGGACAGCGTGGAGCGCTCGGGGGCCATCTCGTCGATGGTCAGCGGCGGGCGCTGGGTGCGCAGAGGGGCGGTGTTCGAGGACTGGCCGAACCCCGAGGGCAACAACCCGCCCGTTGGAACCGAGTTCGACCGCGGCTCGGACGCCCGGTCGTGAGCCACCCCGTCGAACCACGATGAGCACCGCCGTCATCGGGTTGGGCAACCCCCTGCTCACCGACGACGGGGTCGGGCTCGTGCTGCTTGAGGCGCTGCGCAGCGACGGCTGGACCGACGTCGAGCTCGTCGACGGGGGCACGTGGGGCCTGTCGCTGCTGCCCGTGCTCGCCGACCACGGTCAAGTGCTGGTACTGGACGCGGTCAAGGCCGGCAACGAGCCAGGAACCGTGGTGCGCGGCCGCGGTGCCGACGTCCCCCGGCTGTACCGCTACCCGTTGAGCCCCCATCAGATCGACCTGACCGAGGTGCTGGCCGCCGCCGAGATGGTCGGCGGCTTGCCCGCCGAGATGGAGGTGATCGGTGTGGAGCCCGGCTCGACCGAGGGGCCGTGCCTGCAGCTCACCGACCGCGTCGCGGCCGCGGTTGCGACCGCCCTGGACGAGGCCCGGCGGGTGCTGCAGAACTGGGGACACTCCCGCGCCGCCGCACCGGCTACCTCCCCGGCAGGCCCGTCGGGGCGCGGGCGGTAGCGTCCAGCCCGTGCTCGACTGGCTCGTCATCGCGCTGCAGGTGGTGTGTGTCGTCGCGGCTGTGCTGCTCGGCGTCGAAGGCGCCCGGGGCAAGGCACCGCTGTGGTGGCACCTCGGTGTCGTGGCGGCGGTCGAGGTTCTGCTGCTGGTCCAGGCGGCCGTCGCGATCGTGCTGCTCATCCAGGGTGGGCAGATCGTCGGCTCCGCCGGGGTGTTCATCGCCTACCTCGTCGGCACCGTGGCCGCCCTTCCGCTGACCCTGCTGTGGGGTCTCGGCGAGCCGAGCCGGTGGACGCTGGTGGCCCTGGCTGTGGCGTGCCTGGTGGTGGCCGTGCTCGTGGTTCGGCTCGACCAGATCTGGGCAGGTGTCTGATGGCTGAGCCAGCCTCGAGCCGAGGGGGGCGGCCGACGTCCAGCGGCTTCGGTCGTGCGCTGATCGTCGTCTACGGGGTGTTCGCCGTCTCGGCGTTCGCGCGGGCGAGCGTGCAGATCGCTCGCGACTTCTCCGAGGCCCCGGTCGCCTACTCGCTGTCCGCCTTTGCTGCGGCCGTGTACATCGTGGCCACCATCGCGCTGGCCCGCGACGCCCGACGCGTCGCCACGATCGCCGTGCTCATCGAGCTGGTCGGCGTACTGGCGGTTGGCACCCTCAGCCTCGTCGACACCGTGGACTTTCCCCGTGCGACGGTGTGGTCGTCGTTCGGAGCCGGCTACGGCTACGTGCCGCTCATCCTGCCCCTGGTGGGTCTGTGGTGGATCTGGCACACCCGCTCGCGGCCTCCCACTGCCTGATCTGCGCCACGGTCCATGCTGGGTCCTCCAGCTGTGGGACGTGCCCCAGGTCGGGCCTGGTGACCAGCGTCCAGGACGGGTGGGCGGCCACCACGCGACGGGAGGACTCCACCGACACCAGCCGATCGGCCTCCCCGTGCAGGATCAGCACGGGTGCTCGGACGTAGTCGAGCATCTCGTCGTAGGCGCGGCGATGCAGCAAGCTGCCGACCGTCGATCGCGCGGCCTGCTCGATAGCCATCTCGGTGCCGACGTAGTCGGCCCGTGTGCGGGCCATCTCCACCATGTCGGCAACGACCTCCTGCGGCACCCGCTCAGGGTGGACGCAGCAGACGCGGAGCATGTCGGCCACCTGCTGCTCCGGCGTCATCCGCGTCTTGCGGCTGGCGAGCACGCTCGCGCCCAGTCGCGGGATCGCGGTGACCGCTACGCCAGCGGCAACGAGCGGCTGGTGCAGCAGCCGGCTCGCGACGGGCAGTGCCGGGCCGATGAGCACCAGGCCGGTGACTGTGTCGGGATGACGAGCCGCCTGCCGCAGGCTGATCATGGCGCCCATCGAGTTGCCGACAAGGGCTGTCGGCTCGCCGACCACCTCGACGATGAAGCGGTGCAGCAGCCGCTCGTTGGCCGCAACGTCGGTGCCGCGCTGCTCGGCGGGGGTGTGCCCGTGGCCCGCGAGGTCGAGGGCGTACACGCGGTGGTCGGTGGCCAGGTCGGGCGCCACGGCCAGCCAGTTGGTGTGTGAACCACCGAGCCCGTGCACCGCGACGAGCGGTGGCGCGTCGACCGGGCCGCCGACGTCGAGCCAGTGGGTGCGCCCGTCGAGGTCGCTCCAGCGTGACTGGGTCACGTCGGTCAGACCGGCTCGACGTCGGCGACCAGGTCTGGCGACTCCGGCTTGCCGGAGGGGATGACCAGCACCGGGCAGGAGCCCATGCGGATGCATGCTGTGCTCACCGAACCGAGCACGGGGTTGCTGATCGTCGACATGCCGTGGCTGCCGAGCACGATGAGGGCGGCGTTGTTGGACGCGTTCACGAGGACGACGGCCGGGTCTCCGGGAACCACCTCGTACGACACCGACGGCGCGTCGTCGACGGAGGAGATGGCGTCGTCGATGATCTGGCCGAGCACCGCCTCGGCGGCGCGGACGTTCGCGGCGGTCTCGGCGGCGTCCTCGGTCTTCGGGACCGTCATGATCGCCTCGACACCGGTCCCGACGCTGGCGGCATAGGGCAGTGCCCATGCCAGGGCTTGCCGGGACTGCTCTGATCCGTCGACGCCCACCAGCACAGGTCTCACGGCGGTCAGCCTATGCCGTCAGTACCAGCCGACAGCCTGGGAGTGTCCCCAGGCGCTGCACGGGGTTCGGTAGACCTGGCTGATGTAGTCCAGCCCCCAGCTGATCTGCGTGGCGGGGTTGGTCTGCCAGTCAGAGCCGTGGCTGCTCATCTTGTCGCCGGGCAGCGACTGCGGGATGCCGTGCGCCCCCGACGACGGGTTCGTCGCGGTGTGGTCCCACCCGCTCTCCTTCGTCCAGAGGCTGTCGAGGCACTGGAACTGCTCCGCTCCCCAGCCGTAGCGCTCCGCCGACATCTGGGCGGCCAGCGCTCGGGGATCGGCAGCGGCTCGCGCCGCGGAACGCGCAGCCTGCTCAGCGGCTGCCGCACGGGCTTCTTCGGCACGCTTCGCCTTCTGGCGCGCCTTCTTCTCGGCCTTCTTCTCTGCCCGCTTCTCAGCCTGCCGCTCGGCCTTGCGCTCGGCCTTCTCCTGCTGGGCCTTGGCCTGCTCGGTGGCAGCGCGCGCCTCGACAGCGGCGGTGCGCTCAGACGGCGCCGGGTCGGCGGCCACAGCCACCGTCACGACCGTCCCGGCGCTCAGCCCGGCCACCAGGGCCGCGGCAACCAGAGCAGAACGGTGGCGGGTGAGTCGCTGCATACCTCAACGGTGCCCACCCCGGACCGTTACCAAACCTTTATCTTCGCGCCGAGCGTCATCCACACTCCCCGGGCAGGCGCAGACAGGCGCTCAGCCGGCCGCGAGCGCCGCCGCAAGAACTGCGGCAACGAACCCCGCGAGCTCGATCATGCCAATCACCCCTGGCCGCATCGGACGCCGACCCACCACGAACGCCCGCACCGCGAGCAGCACGAACGCAACGACAAGCCACCACCCCTGCGGGATGCCCCACCACATGGCCAGCCCGGCGGCGGCTCCCACGCTCGCCACCGCGACGACGCGTGAGGCCAGCGCGTAGCGCGGGTCGCGGCGCTCCCGGATGAGCGACTTCACGTGCAACGTCGACCCGACGAGAACCAGCGCGCAGACGACGGTGAGAACCCAGATCTCGGTGGGCACCGAGCCCAGTGGCGGTGGGGCCAACGACCTCTCGCCGGTGGCGACGGCCCAGGTGACGGGCACCATCGCCGTGCACTCGACGACGAGCACGCCATCATTGACCAGCGAGCGCTCGTCGTTGCGTCGCGCGTAGGCGAGGTTCACCGCGAACAGCCCCGCCAGGCCCAAGCCCACCCACACCAGCCACGGACGAGCGACCACGAGCGCGGCGACGAGCGGAGCCAGAGCAGCGGAGAACACCACGAACGGGCGGCGGAACCGCGCCGGCCTCGCGGCCCGAACCAGCCCGAGTGCTGCGTACGACCAGGGGTAGGCGAGCACCCATGCGCTGGCCAGCACGAGGACCGACCACGACCACGGTGTGACGGTGAGGGCCAGCAGAACAGGCAGCCCCAGGAACGCCCAGGCGCCGTGCTGAGGCGGGACGTACTGGCGCCCGGCGCCCGACCTGACCACGGCCCGTCCTTCCCCGGCGGCCACCGGCCGCGCACCAGGCCATTCTGCCTCTCGCCCACCGCGCCGCCCCTAGGGTGGGTGGATGGCTGTGTTCATGATCGAGCGGCAGTTCGCCGAGGCGCTGGACTCCATCGACGCCGCGGAGATCACTCGTATCAACGACGAGGAGGGTGTCTCGTGGCTCTACTCGTTCCTGTCTGCTGACAAGCGCAAGACGTACTGCCTCTACGAGGCCGAGTCGATCGACGCGATTCGGGTCGCCGCCCAGCGTGCCGGGCTGCCGGCTGACGTGATCGCCGAGGTCGGCCACATGGTGCAGCCCGACGGAACCCTCACACCGATCGGCTGACCCACCCCTGCGCCAGGCCTGTCATCGCCGCTTGCGTCCGGTTCGCGGCACCCGTCTTGGCGAGGATGTTGCGCACATGGTTGGCCGCCGTGTGCGGGCTGATCACCAGCCCGCTGGCGATGTCGTGGTTCGACGCCCCGTCGACGAGCAGCTTCATCACATCGAGCTCGCGCGCGGTGAGCGGGGAGCGGGTCCCGCGGATGAGCGGAACACCGCCGTGCACGGGCGAGGCCCCGTCCAGGATGGCCAGCACACGCCGATGTCCTACCGGCTCGGCCAGCGCTCGGGCACGATCAGCGACGTCGAGTGCCGTGTCGGGCGTCGTGGCTGAGCGGCGGTGCGCCAGGTGCAGGGCGCGGACGGCGAGCGTCGTCGCCAGGTGCAGGCGCGACCCCGTGCGCTGGTCCAGGTCTTCGGCGGCATCGAACGAGGCCAAGGCGTCATTCTCGCCAAGGGCGGAGTCGATGCACCCCAGGTATCGGTCGGCACTGCCGAGCATGGCGACGAACTGGCCCGAGACGAGGTTGAGGCCCGTGTGCTCGGCGACCAGGGGCCGCAGCCGTCGCAGCCACCGCTCGTCCCGCAGCAGAAGAGCTGCCTCGACCATGAACCCGAGGACGGCTGGACCGACCGCCGAGCGCCAGTACTCCTCGAGGTTCTGCTCCCCCAGCCACGACAGGACGCGGCGGGTGGGCTCGACCATGCCGAGCTCGGTGTAGACAGCGAGCAGACCAGGGGCCCAGACGGCGCCGGGGTCTTCCTCGCCCGTGAGGTGGGCTCGCACGGCATCCAGCCGCCCCGTCTCGCGGTGCAGCATGAACATCTGGACGCCGAACAGGCCGTCGGTGGGCGCGCCCTGCCAGTGCGAGCTGATACGCATGACCTCGTTGGCCGCCGACTCGGCTCCGCGGAAGTCTCCACGCATGAACCGCACTCCGTAGTCGATCGTTGCCGACCAGAAGTCGAAGTACGCCAGACCGCTGCGCTCTGCGGCCATCCGCATGTCGGCCGCACCCTGCTCGATCTCGGCCCGGTCACCCTGGACGTAGCCGAGAGTTGAGCGGAAGAAGCCCGACGAGCCCAGAGTGTGGTACTGACGAAGATTCTTTGATAGCAGGCTCAGCTCCCGCGCCCGGGCGCTGGTCACCTCGAGTCTGATGCGCTGGAGCCCGGTCCAGAGCCCGGTGTCCAGCGTGTGCGCGAGCAGCGTGCCGTCGCCCACCACCCGGGCCCGGGCGAGGGCGCTCTCGTGCAGCGCAGCACCTTCGTCGGGTGCACCGACCGACGCCATCGCCCGGCTCAGGCTGGCCAGACCCCAGAGGTAGGCGACGTCGTCGTAGTCAGCGCCGTAGTCGCGCAGGGCGTCGCTGAGCATCTCCATCGCGCCGGCGCCCCCGAAGTGACGGGCGGCCTGCTCGTAGCTGACCGCGGCTGCCAGGCGCACCGAAGGGTCGTCGCTGTGCTCGTTGACGCGCCGGCTGATCTGCAGCGCGGGTGTGAACATCCCGGCGCTGATCATGCACCCGACAGCAAGCAGCTCGACCTCGTGGCGTCGCGGAAGGTCGTCGGCCAGCTCGGCGGCAGCCAGGTAGTAGCGGGCGGCCTCCTCGTGC
>Ga0272442_10010427_pt1 | contig 11458 bp, 12 predicted proteins | sample SSMForm2O_FD_200262 | JGI IMG/M metagenome (GOLD analysis project Ga0272442, IMG submission 200262) | Marine sediment archaeal communities from Little Sippewissett salt marsh, Falmouth, MA, United States - SSM-Form-2O | ecosystem: Environmental > Aquatic > Marine > Wetlands > Sediment ...
AGCGACCGTCAGATCATATTCACCCGGGTCAGCAGCGACCAGATATTCCGGCGGGATTTCACCGAAGTCAACGATGATGGACCTCATCAGCTGCTTGACATGCGCGGGTGGGGCGACCAGGTTGCCCGCGAATTCGAGCTGGATGGCGTCGCGGCGGATTTTGGTCGTTTCATCCCTGTCGCGGATCTTGAATTTGGCCGGTTCTTTTTCGTCCGCCTTGGTGAGATCCTGCGCGGCGGTCATTTCTTCGGCAATCTCGCTGAGGGCGACTTTAAACAGGGCCTTTTCCCTGAAGATTCGTTTGGCCATGGTCGCTGCGACCGCTTGCGGATTGATCGTGCCCTGATAAATGCGCGTCCCCGGGCATTCGCTGTAAGGCACCTTATCGAGCAGGTCGATGGTGGTTTTTACGCTGGCATTAGCGTCGCCGAGCAGCCTGAAAAGCTCGGCGTTATATTGGGATGGCTGCGTGTCCTCAAAGTTGCGCTGCAACGACAGCATTTGTCGATACAAGCCCGGCAATTCATGCTGGATTCGGGCGTCCAGACGAACAGTCTCGAGGGCGCAGAATTTGATCAGCTGGTCTTCAGGCAGTCGGGTCAGGTCGGCTCGAAACGTGCCGAACTGAATTTGTGCCCAATGGTGTGCGACTGTGGCCTTGTACAGCAGAAAATTCTGTTTTTCATCGGAGAATATGGCCAGCACCGGCGGCAGGAAAATGGTCTCAGTGTCCGTGTAGGTGCTGTCTGCTGCCTCCAGTTTGAGCTTCCTGCCGGCAAGGCCATGAACGAACGGCAACAGCACACCGATTTGATCCTCGAGTAGTGAACCATAGGCGCGTTCGTGCGCGGTGTGGATGAAGTTGTCGAGATCGCGGATCACCGACATCGCCGGGAACAGGCCTTTGCGGTCGTAGTCATCGGCGGCGGTCATTGCCCACTCTTCGACCATGGGCTGATCCATCTCTTTCAACGCACGGACGGCGCCGCAGGCGAGCTGGTAGGCGAGTTCGATGTTGGTATCCGCGACCCGATTGATCAGGTTCAGTATGAAGTCCTGTTGCGGCCGCGGCAGCTGTTTGATCGCTGCAGCCGGAATCTCGTTGTTGACAAACGAGGACTCAACTTCGAGGCATTCATCCAGGAAGGCGACGATTTCATCTTCAGTCAGTTCCGGTGGTCTCATATCAGAACAGCGATGACGACAGCTCACTCATCGCGGCCAGCATATCGTGGTCATCGGTAATGGCTTGTGCAATCGCGGTCTGACAGGCAACGACCGGACTGATGTCGTCGTGCATCAGCTTGGCTGCATGCACGAGCAAGCGCGTAGAGGCACCTTCATCGAGGCCGCTGCCCTTCAAGTCGCGGGTCATGTGTGCGAATTTGACCAGTTGGCGCGCGGTGTCTGCGTTGACACCGGTTTCGTTGATGATGATTTCGGCTTCAAGTTCTGCATTGGGATAGTCAAATTCCAGTGCGACGAAACGCTGACGAGTGCTCTGCTTCAGATCTTTCATCACGCTCTGATAGCCAGGATTGTAGGAGATCGCCAGACAGAACTCGGGGGTGGCCTCGAGCAGCTCGCCGACTTTCTCCATCGGCAGGATTCGGCGATCATCTGCCAGCGGATGAATCACCACCGTGGTGTCCTTGCGCGCCTCGACAATTTCGTCCAGATAGCAAATCGCACCGTGGCGGACTGCGCTGGCCAGCGGGCCATCGATCCACGTGGTCTCACCACTGGTGATCAGGAAACGGCCAACCAGATCCGATGCGGTCAGGTCGTCGTGACAGGACACAGTAATCAACGGACGTTGCAGTTTCCACGCCATGTGTTCCATGAAGCGTGTCTTGCCACAACCCGTGGGGCCTTTGAGCAACACCGGGAGCTGTTGCTTGTAAGCGGTTTCGAAAACCTGGATTTCTTCGCCGACCGGCTGGTAGTAGGGTTCTTCCTTGATATAGTGTTCTTCCGGTTTTAAAGCCTTTGATTTCATCATGTTTTTCGATCTATAAGAATTGTGTATTTCAGCAAACCGCAGCTGTCTTGTCGAACCAGTTTAGCGTACGGTGAGCCGACGCACCGTGACGCGGTTACGGACGCGCCCCGCTGGTCAACGCCGACCGGACGCGCAGCCGAGGCCGGTGCGGTATATCAGCCTGATTTGTTGAAGAGAAGCCAGGGATAGTGTGTTTAATATAAGTTGCGGCCAATGTAGTATCTGTGCTCAGAAAAACGAGGATATTCAATGGAAACCAGCGAAGTCAAACAATGCATTGAAGCAAGCATCCCCGGCGCGGAAGCTACGGTCACGGCTGATGGCAGCAAATACACCGCGATCGTCGTGTCGCCCGAATTTGAAGGCAAGACCATGATCGCGGAGCAGAAAATGGTCTATGCGGCAGTGAACGAACACATCCAGAGCGGTGCTATCCATGCCTTGACGATCAAGGCCTACACCCCGGCGGAATGGGCGGCCGAAAACGCCTGAGCACACTGGATACAACGTCGCGAACCGACCGGCAAACTGCTTTTGGACGTTTTCAGTTTGACGCAGAGGCGCAGAGGCCACAAAGAACTATTTTGATGCCATGCATGCCGTGACGCTTGGCACTTGTGGAGCCGTTGACCTAAACGCAGAGATCACAGAGGCGCAGAGGGCACAAAGATTTTTTTGTTGTCAGGCATCCCCCGCCGGATAGCAAGCGGCGTACTGACCGCACATCCAAAAAGACCTCTGTGTTCTCCGTGTCTCCGCGCCCTCTGCGTTGATTCCAAACTGTTTCCAACCGCATCCAGGCGACTGTGTCAGACACCTGCACGCGCGGTCGGTGCCGGGTGGCGGTTGGCGTATTCGCTGGCACCCACACAGGATTCGATGATCTTGAGCATTTCCGGGAACACTTTCGGGCTCGCTGCGATAATATCGCCGCTTTCCAGATAGCCGTCCTTGCCAAAGAAATCGCTGACGATCCCGCCCGCTTCGCGCACGATCAACGCGCCGGCCGCGATGTCCCAGGCGTTCAGGTTGAACTCCCAGAACCCATCGGTACGTCCGGCGGCGACCCAGGCCAGGTCCAGCGCAGCAGAACCAGGACGGCGTATACCGGCAGCCGGGGCCATCAGGGCTTTCATGGTCTCGAGATAGGTGTCGAGATAGCTCTGATCGGTGTACGGAAAGCCCGTGCTCAACAACGCGCTTTTCAGGCTAATTTGTTTTGAAACTCGGATGCGTTTGCCGTTCATCTGAGCGCCTTCACCGCGCGCGGCGGTAAACAGCTCCTGGGAGATCGGGTCATAGATAACGCCAGCTTCGAGTCGTTTTCTGTGTTTCAATCCAATTGAGACGGCAAACTGTGGAAAGCCGTGAAGGTAATTGGTGGTGCCGTCGAGTGGATCGATGATCCAGAGATACTCGGCTTCTCCATTTTGACGGCCGCTTTCCTCAGCGTATATGCCATGGTCAGGGTAGGCCTGTTTCAGGGTGTGGATGATAGTAGTTTCGGCCTGGCGATCCACTTCGCTGACGAAATCGTTGCTCCGCTTGCTCGCGATTGTGAGCCGATCGATTCGGTCCATGTTCCGCGTGATAATATTCCCAGCCGCGCGCGCAGCACGAACGGCGATGTTGACCATTGGATGCATGACAGAGCTTTTCAAAGAGCGTTTAAAACGAGGCGCGAAGCTTAACAGATTGGCTGGCACATTTCATATCGATGGCAGTCCGCGTTCAGATCCTGATATGCTTGTGTAACAGCCCAGCTGCGGCCGCTCTGGCGCGTAATGTCCGCACGCTGTGTCCAATAATCGTGGCCCCGGCCGAGTACGCTCTGTCGAACGTCCGACAAATGGTTCGTATACGCTATCATCACGCCGCTCATGCTCGAAAAAACGCGAATAGTACTGGTAAATATCTCTCATCCTGGGAATATCGGCGCAGCTGCGCGCGCAATGAAAAACATGGGGCTGACCCGGCTCTACCTCGTTGATCCAAAACAGCATCCGACGTATGAAGCCTACAGTCGCGCTGCCGGCGCTGACGATGTGCTGGCCGAGGCTACCGTCACCAGCTCGTTAGCCGAGGCGTTGACGGGCTGTGTCTGGGTGGCCGGAACCAGCGCGCGAGAGCGCGCGGTATCGTGGCCCCTGTTTGACCCGCGGCAATGTGCAGAACTGTGCCGAGACAGGTCAGAGCACGGCGACGTCGCGATCGTGTTCGGACGCGAGCGCACCGGGTTGACCAACGAGGAGCTCGAACTTTGCCATGGCCTGATTCACATACCGACCAACCCGGCATACAACTCACTGAACGTCGCAGCGGCTGTGCAGGTTCTGTGTTACGAACTGCGTGTGCTGTGGCTATCGGGTCAACCGCCGTATACTGAAAAGCCCCGGACGCAGACCGAGGACCAGCCGGCGACGACTGATCAGCTCGAGGGCATGTACCAGCATATGCACCAGATGATGGAAGACATTGGTTTTTTTGGTAAGACCAACCCGGAGGTGATCATGCGGCGTTTGAAGGGTCTGTTCAATCGTGCGCAAACGACCAGGCGCGAAGTCGCGATCTTACGAGGGATCTTTTCAGCCGCACAGGGCAGAAAGTCAAGCCACAAGTAGCCTCGTCGATTGGGTATTGGTATCTGTCGATCCGCTCAATTCGTAGGAGCGGCTTTAGCCGCGAACCCAGCCCGCATTTCTCACCAGGCGGCGTCTCTTACTGATAATGCATTGGCCCGATTGAGAAAGTTCGGATGATCGCAAATACAATGTGTTCGTCAAGCATGCCTATCACGGTTCAGGTTGGTCTTCGCCTGCCCAAGATCGTAGGGTGCGCCGTGCGCACCAGAACCGGCCACCGAACTGAAGATGCGCGGTGCGCATGGCGCACCCTACGGTCTCTTCACTCAAACCGTAGCTATGGCTACGCTTTTCGCTCCAGAGCGGCGCTTATGAACACCAGCCCGCAGAGCTTGTTCAGGTCTGCCTGTTGCAGGAAAGAGTCGGACATTAGTCCTCAGAATGATTAATCTGAATGTCATTTGGAAATGGTCTACCGGCACCCGTCTCCAGGTAGTCCTTGAGGCTCAGCAGGAATACGGCCCACTTGGTGCTGCAGTGTGCGAGCATTGGCGTTGCAGCTTCCCAGTCAGCGTGTTGAAAGTTCACGATGACCTGATCATCATGTTCTTCCAGCTCGAAACCAATGCGCGTGGCCAGCCATTCGCCGGCTTCGCCTTGCACGGTCCACTCGACGCATTTCTCGGGTTGATTCTCGGTAACCATTGCACTGACCGTATACTCGCCGAACTGAAAGTCCAGTTGGCCGCCTGCATTTGTCTCGCCAATGGTTTTGGTCCACCACTTCGATACTCCGTCGGTTGTCGCAATTGCATTGTAGACTGCCGTCAACGGTGCTCTGATTCCGACTTGATGATAGATCGTGGCCATGATCAACCCTGTTTCGTGGATCCGCGGCTCAGGTAGCTGATCGCGAGTATCAACCATGCGGCGAGGAAGCCGACGCCACCGATCGGTGTTATCATGCCGAGCCACCTGATACCGGTGATGCTCAGAACGTAAAGGCTGCCCGAAAAAATGATGATTCCGGCGAGCATGGTCCAGGCGGCTACGACGTGCGCACGACGGGGCGATTGGCGCTGCAGTGCGCCAATCATGATCAGTCCAATGGAGTGGATGAACTGGTAATCTACGGCAGTATGATAGACGGTGAGCATATCCGCTGTTAGCGTCTGTTTCAGCGCGTGGGCACCGAATGCACCTGCACCGACAGAGACAAAAGCGGACAAGGCGCCCAAACCTATTAATACGTTTGACATCGCGTTCCCGTTGTTTTTTGATACGCCAAAATTAATTCTAACGATAAATGGAGAAAAGTCATGCCATCTTTTGACGTGGTTTCTGAAGTCGACCATCACGAGCTGACCAATGCGGTCGACCAGATGAACCGGGAAATCGCCAATCGCTACGACTTCAAGGGCAGCGATGCCAAAGTCGAACTGAAGCAGCAACTGTTGAATATCGAGGCCGAGAATGAATTCCAGATCAAGCAGATGCATGACATTATCTATAAGAAACTCGCTGCGAGAGGTATCGACACAGCCTGCCTTGAGCAAGGCAAAATAGAGGAACGCGGCATGCGTGCCAATCAGGTCATCACGGTGCGCGAAGGAGTCGACAAGGAGCTTGCTCGAAAGATCGTGAAAATGGTCAAGGAAACGAAGCTCAAAGTGCAGGCGGCGATCCAGGGCGAGCAGGTGCGGGTAAGCGGCAAGAAGCGCGATGATCTTCAGGCGGTGATCGAAACGCTGAAAAGTGCGGACATTGATCTACCGTTGCAATACACGAACTTCAGAGATTAAGCACGGTGCAATCGAAGCCAATCATCGGCGGCACTGCACCGTCAAGTCAAAAGTGGGCGCAGCGTGTTTTGGTTTGTAGGAGCGGCTTTAGCCGCGAATTGCTGGCGATACGGCGCATGATTCGCGGCTAAAGCCGCTCCTGCTTGGAACTCGGATCAGGCCTCAGGCAGGTCAGGTAGACATCGTAACGCGTCTTTCTGCTGCGAATGTCAGCGTCGGGCTTGATGTGGCCAAGCGGGCTTGCATGGCGCGGCCGCTTGACGACCACGCGTTCGTTCGCGCAAGCCAGTGCGGTGATCAACAGCTGCTCGGGATTGGGGGACGGGCTCAGCAAACGCTGGAGTATCTGCATATCTTTCTTGACCCTTGCTGACTTTTTTCTTACCGGATACATCGGATCGATGTAGATTACGTCGGGCCGGTGATTACGCTCGAGTGATTCCATGTAGCTGATCGAATCAGCATTGACCAGCTTGATGAAGTTCCGCAAGACAACTGCACTGGTGGCGTGTTCGCGGCCGCGCCGGATGCCGTTCTGGATCAGGGCATGCAGTACCGCGGATTGCTCTACTAATGTGAGTCTGCAGCCAAGCCCGGCCAGCACATAGGCGTCTCGGCCCAGGCCTGCGGTGATATCGAGTACGCCCGGAGTGCTGCCGCGCTTCAGTCCTACCGCTTTGGCAATCGCCTGGCCACGGCCACCACCGTACTGTTGCCGATGGGCGAGCGTACCTGCAACGAAGTCGACCTCGACTGCGGTGTTGAGCGCCGAATCGAGCAGGCTGACCCGATCCTGATCGAAGCAGACCTGCAATAAAAAATCATCGTTTTTTTTACTCAGCAAAGGCAGACCGGTTCGTCTGGCTAGCGCTTCTGCCTGCGCCTTGCTGGCCCGGTCGCAGCAGACGATACAGATCGATGGGCTGTGCATGAGATCGATATTATTTAGCAACGATGTGTGGGTGGCAATGTGCTGATATCATAGCGCAGATGAGCGAGTTTATAGACATCGGTGTGAACCTGACGGCAAGTTCCTTCAAGCCAGATCTCGAGGCTGTGCTGCGGCGCGCGCGCGATGCAGGCGTTGTGCGTATGATCGTGACCGGTACGAACATTGAGCACAGCAAATTGGCCTTGGGGCTGGATCAACAGTATCCCGGCACGCTGTTTTCAACGGCGGGCTTACATCCACACCATGCCAGTGAATTCGATGCCGATACGATCCCGTTATTGCGCGAGCTCTGCCAACACGAGTCGGTGGTGGCTGTCGGCGAATGTGGACTCGACTACAACAGGAATTATTCCTCGCCAGCCGATCAACGACGCGCTTTCGAAGCACAATTACAGCTGGCGTGTGAGCTGGATCTGCCGGTGTTTCTGCACCAGCGCGATGCGCATGCCGATTTTGTCGGCATGCTATCCGATTATCATCAAAACCTGACCGGAGCTGTAGCACATTGTTTCACCGGTTCGCTGGATGAAGCGCTGCATTATTGCGCGATGGGCATGTACATCGGTATCACCGGCTGGATCTGTGACGAACGTCGTGGCCTGGATTTGCAGCGCGCTGTGAAACACATTCCGCTCGAGCGGATCATGCTGGAAACAGATGCGCCGTACTTATTGCCGCGTGACCTGCAGCAGCCCCCGGTGCAAAAGCGCCGGAATGAACCTTGTTTTCTGCCTCATATCTGTGAAGTAACCGCCCGATACCGGGGTATTGATAGCGAGAATCTTGCGCGATCTACACTGGAAAATACCCGAAGTTTTTTCAACATATAGCCAAACATCCGCGGTCGACCTGCTATATTGAGATGAAACAGTCTTTCCTGGCGATCACATTAACGAGGACGTACGGTGTCGTATCAAGCGCTAACCCAACCCGCGAGCATTGGCCGTGTTCTGGATAACGGTTTCAAGTTATTTGTAAGCAGTCTAAAGCCGGTCCTGTTGCTAGTCGCCGTAACGGCGATCATCAACGTGATTATGCAATACGCGCTGTTCCAGGCCATGCTGCCTGCGCAGCAAGTCACTACCGAAGAAGAGCTGGCAGCGCAAATGTTGGACATGATGCCGCAAATACTCGCCATCAGCCTGATCATGTGGGTTATCAGTATCATTCTCTATAATGCGATACTCTCCGTTGTGGGCAATGTTCACCAAGGCGGTAGTGGTGATTTGTACGATGCATTGATGGTTGGGATCAGGAAAATGCTGCCGGTTTTCATAGCAGCGCTGCTATACACCGTCGCTGTTTCGATCGGCATGCTGTTATTGCTGATACCTGGTCTGATCCTGATGATTACTTTGCTTTTCTTTCAGGTGCTGATCGTGGTTGATGATGAGGGTATCATTGCGTCATTGAAGCGAAGCCATACGCTGGTCTGGGGTAACTACTGGCGGACAACCGCTGTGATTTTGGTACCGGTGTTCATCGTCTATGCCTTGATCATGGTTGTGGCCATCGTTGGTGGCATCTTTGGTGCTGGTGGTGATTTCGAGACCATGGATGCAACGATGCAAATGAGCTTTGGCGTGTTCGACATCCTGCTGGCGGTCGTATCGGTTTTGATCGTGCCGTTTCTGGATGCGGTCTTCGTCGTGCACGTCGGTGACTTGAAGCTGCGGAAATCCGGCAGTGATCTAGAGCAGCGCATGGACGACTAATGTGCCGGGCCGCGTTCTTTCTGATGCTGGTTTATGCGAGCGTCAGCGAGGCGAGTGCTGAATGGATCGAAACAAGCCCCTGTCCCGGGCCTGCATCGTCTTATGATGCCGCGACATTCGAGACGCTGCTTGTCGTCACCGATCGCAACTTCGCCAGTAATGAAGACTGTCAGCGACTGGGCAAATTCTTTTTCGAGTCACCGTCCCGCGAGTATCTCTCTCTGGACCTTTCGCGTGTCGCCGCCATCGTCGATGAAACCTGGGAGCCAGCAGGGGATGAAGCCGCATTTGTTTTGATCGATGCGATCTTGTCGTGGCTGAAAGGAACGGGGCTCGAGCAGCATGCCGCCGCCATCAAAGACTTCATTGATGATCACCTACCGGACGGGACCGGCCTCCAGCTTTTCTTTAGCATAGTCCTTTGGCTGATCATCGCCGGTGTCGTGGTACTCGTTTTCAATGAGTTTTATCGTCCCGGCCTGCTCCAATGGCCGCGAATACGACGGACTGCGGCGCAACAGCGCGAGCATGACGCCGAGCCCGGGTCATCCTGGCAAACCATGACGGCGTTACCGCTGCGCCAGCAGGCCGGTGCCTTGCTGCAGTTCAGTATTGATCAACTCGTCAGGCGCGGGCTGATACCCTCAGCCAGGAGTCTGACCAATCACGAGTTGCTCGCTCATTTGGAACGCTCGGACGCGCGCAAAGCCGGGCTGTTGCGTCAACAGATTGCACAGACCGAGCCGGTCATCTATGGCGATGCGGCTGTATCGGAGGAATGTATTCAGCTCTGTCGAAGCCTCGCCGAAGGCCTGAACGATGCGTGACGCGCTGATTACGCTGGCCGGAGCCTTGTTGTCGTTAATAGTGCTCGTCAGCCTGATGTCGCCACCGCAGGATCGACTACTGCTTTCGCGACCAACCACCGAGGACAGCGGCAACCACGGACTGGCGGCTGCGTATCGTTGGCTCGCTGAAAACAATATCAGCACACACAGCTTGCGCAGGCCATTCAGCCGCATCGAGCAGGCGGCATTGCCAGGCAGCGGTAATCTACTGATCGTCAGTTTGCCAGCGCTCAGGCAGGTGTTGGAATCGGAATGGGCGGCTTTGAACAGCTGGATCGGCAGCGGTAATTCCGTGCTTGTGTTGAGCGCGATGTATCATGTACCGCAGTGGAACCATAGCGTCGAACTGACGCGACGACAGGCGATCATGGATTCGATCGCAAAGCTCACAGCCGATGAATTCAGCCTGCAGTATGACGATATCGACTTACCTGAAACCATATTTGATCTGTCGGATCTGAGGGATTCCGTTAGAGCGTTCAAGCCGGCGCCTTACACGCTGTACCCGACAACCAGGCATCCCTTGTTCGAAGGGGTTGGCGAGCTGCAAAGCTGGCACACACCCGGTCTTTACCGATATCACGATCAGAGCGCCGAGACAAAGTCGGTCTACTGGATCCTGGGCAGTGACTCGTCACGACTGGCTTTGAGGCTGATGCACGGTGAATCGCCGCAACAGACGGCGATGTGGTTGCTACCGGTGGGTGAAGGCTGGATCTATGTCAGCGCTTTCTCGGATCTGCTCAGCAACAGTGTATTGAAGCAGCACGACAATGCCCGCTGGTTTTCCAATCTGCTGGCTCATGTGCTCGCCGAGGGTGGTTATGTGATATTCGATGATTACCATTTCGGATTATCGGATCTGTACGATCCTAAGGCTTTCTTTGCCGATCAGCGCCTCCACAACAGCCTGGTGTTTGTCGGCGTGTTCTGGTTGATCTACGCGCTCGGCAGAAGCCCGCGACTCGCACCGGTCAGGCGACCAGTCTCCGAGCCCGCCAGCATCGATTTTGTCGACGCGATGGCCGGTTTTTTCGCCCGTCGAATCCAGTCGCAGACGATTGCAAAATACCTTGCCGAGCGACTGCTCGAGCAGATTTCCGAGCATACCCGACTCGAAGGCGATTCACTCTGGCGCTGGCTGGATGACCATCCATATGTAGCTGAACAGGATATCAAACGACTCCAGCGTGCCAGCGGTTATCTGCCCGGGCGTACCAAACTCATTCAGTTGACGCGGTCGATCGATCGCATCCATAAGGTGGTCACATGAAGACAGCGGTCGAACAACTCGAAGATCGCATGCAACAACAGCTCGGCGCCGTACTCTTTGGTATGGCGGACGCAATCCATGGCCTCTGTGTGGCGCTGGTCGCACAGGGGCACGTGTTGTTGGAGGGCCCGCCGGGGCTGGGAAAGACGCTGCTGGCCAAGTCGCTGGCACAGCTCCTTCAAGGGGAGTTCAAACGCATTCAATGCACAGCCGACATGATGCCATCAGATCTGACCGGCATCCACGTGTTCGACAAACAGAGTAACAGTTTCAAGTTGCTGCCG
>Ga0272442_10010428_pt1 | contig 11456 bp, 4 predicted proteins | sample SSMForm2O_FD_200262 | JGI IMG/M metagenome (GOLD analysis project Ga0272442, IMG submission 200262) | Marine sediment archaeal communities from Little Sippewissett salt marsh, Falmouth, MA, United States - SSM-Form-2O | ecosystem: Environmental > Aquatic > Marine > Wetlands > Sediment ...
GCAACGGCCGAACGCGCTAGAATTGAAACCGAAACAGAAGCGAGAATCGCGTCTTATGCCGCACAGGCAAACAAAGCACAAGAGCAAGCAGAATCGTATGCTGCGGCCCTGAAAGAAGCCGAAGAGAAACTAACCGCGGAAATCCAGGAACGTCGCCAGGCTCAAAAGGTAGCCAAGGCGGAAACGCAAGCCAAAGCCGCTATTGAAGATCAGCTCGAGGCTGAAACGCAGGCTCGGACGAAAGCTCAGCAACAGATTCAGATCCAGGCACAAGAAACGACAAAGGCCCAATCCAGAATCGAAGCTGAAATCGCTGCCCGCCGTGAAGCCGAAAAACATTTCAGGGAGGAAGCGAAGGAAAGGGCCAAAGTCGAAGAAAAACTCAAAGCCGAGTCGGCCCTGCGAGAGAAAATCGAAGCCGATTCCGCAAAAGCCATCGAGGCAGCGAATGCTGAAATAGAAGGGAAAATGGCATCTTACACAACGGCCTTAAAGGAAGCGGAAGAGAAACTCAAGGCTGAAATCCAAGCACGAACAAAGGCTCAACAAGCGACTCAGACCCAGGCACAAGAAACGACAAAGGCCCAATCCAGGATCGAAGCTGAAATCGCCGCCCGGCGTGAAGCCGAAAAGCACGTCAGGGAGGAAGCGAAAGCAAGAGCCAGGGCCGAAGAAGCGCTCAAGACCGAGGCGGCCATGCGCGAGAAGATTGCATCCGAAGCCGCAACGGCCATTGAGACGGCTAAAGCCGAAGTGGAAGCAGAAATCCGATCGTATGCAAATGCCTTAAAAGAAGCGGAAGAAAAACTCAAGACCGAGTCGGCCATGCGCGAGAAAATTGAAGCCGACGCCGCAAAGGTTATTGAGTCAGCGAAAGCTGAGATAGAAGAGAAGATGGCATCTTATGTGACGGCCTTAAAGGAAGCGGAAGTAAAACTAAAAGCCGAAACGCAAGCTCGAACAAAGGCTCAACAGGAGATTCAAGCTCAAGCACAACAGACCGTTAAAGCTCAATCTCGAATCGAAGCCGAAATTGCAGCCCGCCGTGAAACCGAAAAACACGCCAGAGAAGAAGCAAAGGCAAGAGACAGGATCGAAGAAAAACTCAAGACCGAATCGGCTATACGCAAGAAGATCGAATCCGAAACCGCTGAAGCCATTGCGGCGGCGAAGGCGGAGGTGGAAGTGAAAGTGAAATCTTATGCAACGGCCCTAAAAGAAACGGAAGAAAGACTAAAGGCCGAAATCCAGGCCCGAACGGAGGCTCAACAAGCGATTCAGGCCCAGGCACAAGAAACGATGAAAGCCCAATCACGGGTTGAATCCGAAATTGCAGCCCGACGTGAAGCTGAGCAAAACGCCAGAGAAGAAGCAAAAGCAAGGGCCAAAGCCGAAGAGAGGCTGCGGTCTGAAACCGCGGAACGGGCCAGAATCAAGGACGAAGCCGATATAGCCGTCATGGCGACTAAGGCCGAAGTGGAGGCGGAAATCCAATCGTATGCAAATGCCTTAAAGGAAGCGGAAGAAAAACTAAAGGCCGAAGTCCAAGCACGAACGAAGGCTCAACAAACGATTCAGACGCAGGCACAAGAGACAACCAAAGCCCAGTCCAAAATCGAAGCGGAAATCGCCGCACGGCGTGAGGCCGAACAACACGTCAGGGAGGAAGCGAAAGCAAGAGCCAAAGCGGAAGAAAGACTTCGATCCGAAACCGCGGAACGAGCCAGAATCAAGGCCGAAACCGCCAACGTCATCGAGACGGCCAAAGCTGAGATGGAAGAGAAGCTGACATCTTATTTGACGGCTCTCAAAGAAACAGAAGGAAAGCTCAAGGCCGAAACACAGGCACGTTCAAAAGCCGAGCAAGCCGTTCAGACCCAAACACAAGAGACGACCAAAGCCCAATCACGGATCGAAGCCGAAATCGCCGCCCGGCGTGAAGCCGAAAAGCACGTCAGGGAGGAAGCGAAAGCAAGAGCCAAAGCGGAAGAGAGACTTCGATCCGAAACCGCGGAGCGAGCCAAAATCAAGGCCGAAACCGCCAACGTCATCGAGACGGCCAAAGCTGAGATGGAAGAGAAGTTGGCATCCTATGCGGCAGCGCTGACGAAGGCGGAGGAAAAGCTCAAAGCGGAAGTAGAAGCACGATCTAAAACGCAACAGGAGATTCAAGCTCAGGTGCAAGAAACAGCTAACGCTCAATCCCGGATCGAAACCGAAATCGCGGCCCGTCGCCAGGCCGAACAAAAGGCCAAAGAAGAAAGCAAAGCCCGGGCCATCCTCGAAGAGAAATTACGAACGGAAGCCGAGGCACGTGCTCGAATCGAGACCGAGGCATTAGAAACCATTTCGACGACGGAAGAAAAGACCAAATCTTATTCAGCGGCCCTGAAAGAAATGGAGGAAAAACTCAGGGTGCAAACCGACGAGCGGGCGAAGGCTCAAGCGAAAGCCGAAGCGGAGATTCAGGCCAGAATGGCACTGGAAGAAAAGTTGAAGGAAGAAGCCAAAATTCGCGCCGAAACCCAAAAGCAAGCCCATGCCCAGGCCGAAAGAACGGCCCGAGCGGAGTCCAGGGCGGAATCCGAAGCGACGGCCCGGCGCGAAGCGGGGCAAGACGCCAGGAAAGAGGCCAAAGCGAGGGCCAAGGTCGAGGAAAGGTTACAAGCCGAAAGAAAGGCCCGTGAAACCGCCGAGGCTGAAATGACAAAGGCTGTCACGACGACTGAAGAGAAGATGCAATCGTATGCAGCGGCTCTGAAAGACATCGAGGACAAACTCAGGTCGGAAGCCGACGAGCGGGCAAAAGCTCAAGCGGAAGCCGAGGCGGAAGCTCTATCCAGGAAGGAAATCGAAGAAAAACTCAATGCTGAAATTCAGGCCAGGACGCAAGCCCAAGAGAAGGCTCGAATTCACGCTCAAGAAATGGCGAAGGCGGCCGAAAAAGCTCAGTTACAGGCCCGGTCGAGTTCCGAGGCGCAAGAACAGGCGGGATTCTACCGCAAAGCGATGGCCAAGGCGGAAAAGAAATTGGAAGAACTGACACGGGAAGCAGCGAAGGCCAGAGCACGGGCGCAAGCCGAATCCGACTATAGAGCGCAAGCTGAGCAACGGATTCGCCGGGAAACCGAAGCCAGAGCCAAAGCCGAAGAACGACTCCGGGCGGAAGTGGAAACCCGGGGTAAAATCGAGAGCACGACCGCCGAGGCGCTCGCCGCGGCCAAAGCCGAGGCGGAGAATCGAGCAAAATCATCCGCTGCGATGTTAAAGGAGCTTCAAGAACAACTGAAGGCGGAGTCCGAAGCGAGGGCTAAAGCCGAATCCAAGGTTGAAATGGAGGTAACGGCCCGGCGTGAAGCCCAACAACAGGCCCAAAAAGAAGCCGAGACAAGAGCCCGCATAGAAGAAAGACTACGCGCCGAAGCGGCGGAACGCCTGAGAGTCGAAGCGGAAAACGGAGAAATCGTCTCGGTGGCGAAAGCCGAGTCGAAAGATCTTATTGAATCCTATGCCGCGGCGTTAAGAAAGACCGAGGAGAAATTAAGAGCCGAAACGGAAGAACGCGCCAGGGCGGAAACGAAAGCTCAGGCCGAAGCCCGAGCCAGGTCGGGAATCGAAAAAGAACTGAAGGCTGAAGCGAAAGCGAGATCGAAAGCCGAACAAGAAGCTCAGACCGAAGCCCGGGAAAGGGCCAGAGCGGAAGAACGACTACGATCCCAAACGGACATCCAAAGCAAAACCGAGGCCGAAGCCGTGAAGGCTTTAGCTGCGATGAAAGCTGATTTGCAAGAAAAAGTGGAGTCGTACGCGAAGGCGCTCAAAGAAACCGAACTGAAACTCATGGCCGAAATGGATGAGAAGGCGCAAGCACAAGCAAGACTGAAGAGTGAATCCAAGGCCAGAGCCGAGTTGGAAAAGAAGATCGACGCCGCGATGGGGGCCCAGGCGAAGTTGGAGGAAAAATGGCAGGCCGGGACAGTGGAAAGGGAGAGAATCGAGACGGAAACGACAAAGTCGCTCAAGAAAGCTAAAACGGAGGCCGAGGAGAAAGTAGAATCATATGAGGCGGCTTTAAGGGAGGCCCAGGAAAAGCTAAAGGCCACCATTGAAGCACAAGCCGAGGCTGAGGCAAAAGCTACAGCGCAGGCTCAGGCCAAAGCTCAATTAGAAGAGCAATTGCAGACCGAGACGGAAGCCCGTTCCAGGACCCAGCAGCAAGCTCAAATCCTATCGGAGCAAAAAGCCCAGGCCGAATCGAGGGCACAATCGGAAGCCGCGGCGCGGCTCGAAGCGGAACAAAAGCTCATGGCGCTCACGACCGAGCAAGACAGAATCGAGGCTGCAGGTACAAAATCGACTGAAGCCTCACAAGTCGCATTACAGATTGCTCCATGTGACTGTTGTGGTCGAGAGGACTTGAAAGAAAGCGAATTAATCCGGATCGATTCCGGCCAACTGTTCTGTCCGGATTGTCTGAAAGAGCTGAGAGGCTGACGGTTCGCAACCATATGGTAAAATACACCTGTGGCAACGAAAGAACTGATACAAATCAATTCTCAGGAATCTGTTCCCAACACAGTCGGGGATAGTCCTGTCCTTCAAGAATCCACCAAATCTCGTCGGCGCCATTTTGGGTTTCACCCAAAAAGTCCCAACCGGCTTCCAGAAATGTAGCCGCAGTTTGCATCTCGGGTGTGGTTAGACCTGTACCGCCCCCGCTCGATGCCCGGTGGCTAAGACGAATGTCCCAAAAGGAATTTGTGATTGCGGCCTCTACATTCGAACCAACCAGTCCGCCAGAATTGTCCCCTCCTGATACAGCTCCCGTAGAATAGCAGTTGAGAATCGAATCCGGGTAATATGGGTCCACGCGGTTCAGACCGACCAAACCGCCAACCGCATTTCTTCCAGCGGCCGCACCAGTGCTGTAGCAGTTCGTGATGAAACCATAATTCTCGCCCGCTAAGCCGCCGACAGGGCGACCTTCGCCAGGAGTCCATTGAGACCATTCAGCGCTGACTAAACAGGTGCTGTAGCTCATGGAAATGATACCAGATCCGGCATTGGCGCCCGCAAGACCGCCGACAGAGATCCTTCCACTAACAGTGCCCGTACTGTAGCTCCGGGTGATACGGCCATAAGTAACCCCGGCAAGACCACCGATACAGTGCCTTCCACTGACTGTGCCCATGCTGGAGCTCCGGGCGATGTGGCCATAGTTGATCCCCACAAGACCACCAACACCAATCCCTCCGTTCACTTTACCCGTGCTGTAGCACAGAGTAATGTTGCCATAGTTATGCCCGGCAAGGCCGCCCGTATCGTCGGCGGTTCCGTTGATACTTACTGCTTCCAGACCCAGATTGGAGACCTTTGCTCCGACGTCTAATTGCCCGAACAGACCGAGGTAGCCTTCGCCTCTGAATGTCAGATGGAAGATCGTATGATCATTACCGTCGAAAACTCCGGTGAATGGAGTTCCCTGAAATCCGTTTTCAGCCGGATCGCTGTCCGGTGCGATAACCGCCCTGTCAAAGCCCTTTCCTCCGAGCAGGCTCGGACCCACACTGATATCATTAGTCAGCATGAAGTGCTTTTCGTAATCTTCTGGGCTGTTGCCGAGCAGCATCAGGTCCCCAGCCTTTGCGATCTTGTATGGATCGCCGGGCTCTCCTGTGCCACCACTGTACTTGGCATAGGCAGAAACACTTAGAAGACAAATTGCGATGAGTAAATGGATAATCTTCAAAACTCGCTGGTCATTCGGAATTTCCATTTTTCATCTCTCTGCCCCCCGACTTATAAAATAGCACTCAACGACTTGTCCCGATCTCGATGACGTGTAGTATAACAGATTTCGACTGATTTTGTCAAATGACGTTCCCAATTATCCTGGGCATCAGGCGCCTCCGGAAACTATTTTTACAGTAATCAGTGCGAGATAAACACACCTGGCTGGGCGAATAACAATACCGTGATGTAAAAATTGGAACCAGATAGATTGAAGCTTAGAGCAAATTATGTTAAATCATATTTGATTCTTATGAAGAATTTATTTTCGCAATTGATATTATACGGCCCGTTAGGCGCTGCACTTCTGATGTTGTTCTCGTGCAGCGCACCCCAAAGCGTCACGGCAGACAATACATGGCGGATCGTCTCGAAGCCGGAAAAGCTCGGCTACGACTCGGCTAAGCTGGCTCGAGCCCAACAATATACCGAGGACATGAACACGGCCGCGGTCGTTATCGTCGTGGACGGTAGGATATTGTATGAATGGGGCGATGTTGATAAGAAATTCAACACCCATTCGATCCGTAAGAGCTTCCTCAGCGCCTTGTATGGTAAGTATGTGCGAGACGGCGTGATCGATATCGACCGGACGCTGGGGGAAATCGGAATCGACGACGAGCCGCCGCTATCCGAAGAGGAAAAGAAGGCGACCATAAGAAATTGTCTCAAAGCGCGCTCCGGCGTGTATCATCCGGCATTGTACGAATCACAGGGGATGAAGGACCTGAAGCCGCCTCGTCATACCATGAGGGCCGGCACGCATTGGTATTACAACAATTGGGACTTTAACGTGCTGGGGACCCTCTTCGAGAAATATACCGACAAGAAGATATTCGAGGCGCTCAAAGAAGAGATCGCCGATCCGATCGGCATGGAGGATTTTTCTGTCAAGGACGGCACCTATATCACCGGTGACGCATCGACCCATCCGGCCTATCCGTTTCGAATTACGGCCCGGGATTTAGCTCGCTTCGGCGTGTTGATGCTCAATGAAGGACGATGGAACGATAGGCAAATAATTCCGCGCGACTGGGTCAGAGAAAGTACGAGTTACCATTCCGACGCCAGCCTCTACGGATGTGACGGATATGGCTACATGTGGTGGGTGTCAAAGGACAACAACAAATACCCACACCTGCCCAATGTCAAGCTTCCAGCCGGCACGTATTCCGCCCGAGGCTCCGGCGGTCATTACCTCATCGTGATCCCCGCCTATAATATGGTGATCGTGCACAGGGTCAATACCGACATACGCGGCAACAAGGTGGCCAAGTCCGACGTCGGCACACTCATCAGGATGGTCTTGCTGGCAAGGATGTAACAATTCGGATGATTGTAAGATGAGCTTCGATTTCGACACAGTATTCGACCGGCGACACACAAGCAGTCTGAAGTGGAACAAGTACAAAAACCGCGACGTGATCCCGATGTGGGTGGCGGACATGGACTTTCAGTCCCCCGCTGCCGTTCTCGAAGCGCTGCATAAACGAGTGGACCACGGAATATTCGGCTACACGGTGCCGCCGGATGAGCTTGTGCAGGTCGTTGTCGCTCGGATGTGGGAGAAATATCAGTGGAAGATCAAGCCGTCGTGGATCGTATGGCTGCCCGGCGTGGTACCCGCCTTGCATCTTGCGTGCCATGCGTTTGGGGACGATGGCGACGACGTGCTGACCTTCACACCCGTCTATCCCCCCTTCCTGACGGCCCCGTCCCTATCCCGGCGGCAACTCAAATCCATCCCTCTGCGTCGCCGGACAAATCGATATACGATGGATCCGGAAAGGCTCAAAAGTGAAATCACATCGCGCTCAAAAGTCCTGCTATTGTGCAATCCCCATAATCCCGTGGGCAGACGTTACGGCCGCCGGGAACTGAGGGACATCGCCGAGATATGCGTTGCACATAACCTTGTTCTGTGCTCGGACGAAATCCACTGCGACCTGATCCTCGACGGCCATCCACACGTACCCACGGCAACGCTCAGTCCCGAAATAGCCGCCCATACGATTACGCTGATGGCCCCGAGCAAAACCTTCAATACACCCGGCCTTAACTGCGCGTTCGCTATTATCGAAAATAAGAACCTTCGCACGAAATTCCGGCAAGCCCGCAAGGACATCGTTCCGAACGTCAATGCGCTGGGCTTCTCGGCGTGTCTGGCCGCCTATCGGGATTGTGAACCGTGGAGAACCGCGCTGATCGATTACTTAACAGACAACAAAAACATCGTCTATCGAGTCATTAATGATGAAATCCCGGGATTATCCATGGACGACGTTCAAGCGACTTATTTGGCATGGATCAATGTTGCAGAACTTAGTTGTGACGATCCCATTCGTTTTTTCGAGAACGCCGGCGTGGGGCTTTCAAACGGCAGGGAATATGGCGGCGAAAACCATATGAGACTCAATTTCGGTTGCCCGCGAAAAACACTCTTGGAAGGTCTCAACCGCATTCGATCCGCCCTCAAGGCAAAAGGTTGACGATTGAGAATCAAAAGGGTAAACTGCATTATCGCAAATTGACCCAACCATTGATGAAAGGATGATAAGATGAATCACAGCCGAAACAATCCCAAAATACAATCACCGATGAACCGCCCATCTCTTACACGACGTGACATGCTCAAAACGGCGGCAGCCGCCGTGGGGGCCTCGTCGGCGCTGGCCGGGTTGCCGAAAACCGCATCGGCCCAGACCGGGAGAATTGTCAAGCGTGGACGCATCAAACAAACCATCTGCCGGGGCTGTCTGCGAAAGGCCAAAATGGACGCCGAGCAAACGGCGAAGCTGCTCGTCGAAATGGGGCTGGCGGGCAGAGACCTGGTGCGCCCGGATGACTGGGACATACTCAAGAAATACGATCTTGTGGCGTCGATGGTTCCGGGGGCGGGCGGCATCAAAAAGGGGCTTAACGACAAGTCGATGCACGCCAAGTTTCTCGATGATTTCAAAAAGAACATCAAAGCGGCGGCTGAATACAAGTGGCCCAATGTGATTTGTATGGCCGGCGACCGCAAGGGCATCAGCGATGAGGAAGGGATGGATAACTGCCAAACGATCCTCAAGGAAGCCGTCAAGATCGCCGAGGACTCCGAGGTCACGATCTGTATGGAGCTGCTCAACAGCAAAGTTAACCATCCCGGCTACATGTGCGACAAATCCGCGTGGGGGTTCGAGCTGTGCCGCCGCGTCGGCTCGCCAAGATTCAAAATGCTCTACGATATTTATCACATGCAGATCATGGAAGGCGACCTCATCGCCACCATCAAGAAGAATATCCATATGATCGGCCACTTCCACACCGCCGGCGTGCCCGGACGTCACGAACTCGACGAAAATCAGGAAATCTACTACCCCGCACTGATGAGAGCCATCGTCGAGACCGGCTACCAGGGCTACGTCGCTCACGAGTACACGCCCGTGCGCGATCCGATCAAATCGCTCGTGCAGGCCGTAACGACGTGCGACGTATAGAAAAACGGCAACTGAAAAGGTAACTTGATGAATCGGACAATAACTCACTCATCAAGGGGCAGAATGTTATTCTGTCTGCTGATAATTCTCACAACTTCTATCGGCGCAATGGCCGCCGCGTCTTCCTGGCCGGCGATAGATTCGGCAGCCAAGGCTTTCGCAGAAGGCAAATTGGATACCGCCTCGGAAGCGTTCGAGAGCATTTCGCAAAACTCATCCGCCCCAGCGTTTGTTCGCGGTTTAGCCATGCTCGGCCAGGCGGACGTCGCACTGAAAAAACAAAACGTCGCTCAAGCAAAGACAATATGGCAACGTCTGGCCGATGACGCAACGTTATTGAGATTTCACCGTGACACGGCGCGACGTCGCATTTTGGAACTACCGGCGCGCGATCCGGCTCAGCATCGAATCCAATTGCCGGAATTACCCGAACCGACGGTCGTATTCCATGTCGCTCCAAGTGGAAACGATTTTGCGAAGGGCTCTGCCGAAAAACCTTTTCGCACGCTCGAATGCGCGCGGGACGCGATTAGAAAACTGAAAAAGACTCACGGAGGCACACTACCGAAGGGCGGCGTGAAAATTATCCTCGCCGGCGGTACGTATCCGATACAGCGGACGTTCGCCTTGACCTCGGAAGATTCGGGAACCCTCGAAACTCCGATCATCTACCAGGCGAAGCCCGGCCAAAAGCCCATCCTGGCCGGCGGTGTACAGATCAAAAAGTGGAAACCGATCTCAGACCCACAGCTTCGCACCAAGCTCGATGCGTCGGTTCGTGACAACGTTCTCCAGGCAGATTTGAAAGGCGCAGGCATAACGAATTTCGGGGATGCTACACAACTACGGCGACGGCCGGAGTTATTCGCGAACGGCCAACCGCAAACGCTCGCCCGCTGGCCCAACGAGGGTTTTGTCAAAACCGGGGAGGTCTTAGGCGAGGACCGATTCAAAGTATGGAACAGGATCGACGGTTGCCGGGACGGAAAATTCCGTTATCTGGGCGACCGGCCGGGCCGATGGATTGACGAACCGGATGTCCATCTTTACGGCTATTGGTTCTGGGATTGGTACGAACAATACCAAAAGATCGCCTCGATTGATGCCGCTGACCGGACGTTCACCTTGGCGCCCCCCTACTCCAATTACGGATATCGCCAGGACCAGCGATACTATGCCGTGAACGTGTTTCGCGAACTTGATTGCCCCGGTGAATGGTATCTCGACCGCCGGACCGGAATGATCTACTGGCTCCCGGCGGAAGGACCAGGAAATAAGACGGTCCTCAGCGTCTTCGACGGGCCGTTTATCGTCCTGGACGACGTCGAACATGTGACGCTGCTCGGTTTAACATTACAGGAAGGACGCGGCGACGGCATTCACATTCGTAACGGAGCAGATTGCCTCGTGGCCGGATGTACCATTTGCCGGCTCGGCGGGGATGCCGTCATCGTTCAAGGCGGTCAGCGGCACAGTATTTTCGGGTGCGTGATGAATACCCTGGGGTGTGGCGGAGCGGACGTCTCCGGCGGGGATCTTCAAACGTTGACATTCGGTCGCCATGTTGTGGAAAATTGCATGGTCTCGGATATTTCACGGATCAAACGCACTTATACGCCTGCCGTACATTTAAACGGGTGTGGTAACCGAATCGCCCATAACCTCTTCGAGAGGATTCCTTCCTCGGCGATGCGTATCGACGGCAACGAGCATCTTATCGAGCTAAACATCATTCGCAATGTCGTCCGGGAATCGGACGACCAGGGCGGGCTGGATATGTGGGGTAACCCGTTGTATCGCGGCGTTGTGATCCGCTGGAACCGCTGGAGCGATATTCGAGGCGGCACGCATACCGGGGCGGCGGGTGTTCGGCTGGACGATATGATCTCCGGTGTCGTCGTCCACGGAAATATCTTCGAGCGGTGCGGGACCGTCAAGTTCGGCGGCGTCCAAATCCACGGCGGCAAAGAAAATATCATCGATGGCAACCTTTTCGTGGATTGCTTCGCGGGGATCAGCTTCAGTCGCTGGGGCCGGAAGCGCTGGCTCGAATCGATTGCACGATTCGTCCAACAAGCAGGTCAGCCGCCCTACTCGAACCGGTATCCCGAGCTGGCCGGACTTAGAGAAAACGAAGACGTTAATATGATCACCCGGAATCTCTTTTCGCATTTTGAAAGTGTT
>Ga0272442_10010429_pt1 | contig 11455 bp, 4 predicted proteins | sample SSMForm2O_FD_200262 | JGI IMG/M metagenome (GOLD analysis project Ga0272442, IMG submission 200262) | Marine sediment archaeal communities from Little Sippewissett salt marsh, Falmouth, MA, United States - SSM-Form-2O | ecosystem: Environmental > Aquatic > Marine > Wetlands > Sediment ...
CGACTTCCGCGAAGGCGAGCGGCAACAGGACAGCGATCTCCAGAAGGCGCTCGAAGCCATGCAGTCGAGTGTCCAGTACTACCAGCGCGCCTTGGAGCTGGATCCGGAACTCAGCGATGCCGCCCACAATATCGAGGTAACGCGGCTGACCATCAAGGCCATCCTCGATGAGATCAAGAAGCAACAGGAAGCGGCCCAACAGCAACAACAGGCCCAGCAGGAGATGAAGGAGGAGTTGGAGCGGCTCCTGCGCGAACAGCAGGCCGCCGCCGGCAAATCCAAGGAAGAAGCGGACAAGCCGGCGGACGACGAACAGCCGCAGCGCTGTACCGCCTTGGCCGATGAACAGCAACAAATCCGGCAGGATACGGAAGCGCTGTCGGACAAGATGACACAGCAATTGCAACAGATGCAGCAACAGATGCAGCAACAGCAACCACAGCCCCAGCAAACGCAGGACGCCTCGCCCATCGGCCAGGCGAAGGCACACGTCGACCAGGCCGCCGGCCAGCAACAGACGGCCGAGGACCAGCTTCGCCAGAGCCAGCCGGAGCCTGCGCAGGGTGCGCAGGAAGAGGCCGCTCAAGAGTTGCAGAAGGCCCTGGACGCCCTTCAGAATGCAGACCAGTCTGGCCAGCAGGGTCAACAACAGCAGCAACAGGGCCAACAACAGCAACAAGACCAGCAACAACAGCAAGGCCAGCAGCAGGACCAAGAGCAGCAAGAGCAACAGCAGCAAGGCGAACAACAGCAGCAGGGCCAGCAACAGCAACCGAGCGAGGAAGAAATGCAGGCCGCTGCATTGGACGAGGCGGCCCACGATATCCTCGACGAGGAAGAAGAGAATCGCGAACAGCGGAGGCTTCCGTCCAGCGGGTACACCGCCGTGGACAAAGACTGGTAGGTCATGCCCTCACGGATTCGAACATATAGTATCAGGGCCTTGATGGGCCTCGCACTGGCGTTGGCCGTCTTGCCCGCTGCCTGCGCCGACTCGATCACGGTGCGGCCTGCGCTCGAAAAAACCGACGTCTTTGTCGGCGAAGGGTTTGTCTTCCAGATCCAGGTGCAAGGCAGCGACCAGCCGGCGCCGCCGGATCTATCCACGCTGAAAGGCTTCACCGTCGAGTCCTTGGGGGGACAGCAGAACAACCGGCAGTCCATCAGCATCGTGAACGGCCGTATGAACCAAGTTGTCGAGCGGGGCTATACCTTCTCGTACCGCCTGACACCGCAGAAGGCGGGCCGGCTACAGATTCCGAGTTTGTCCGTCCAAGTGGATGGCCAGACCTTAAAGACGCAACCCGTCGCCATACAGGTACGGAAGCCGCAGGAAACGGACGATTTCAAGTTCCGTGTATCGCTGTCCAGGGAACGGTGCTATGTGGGCGAGCCCATTGTCCTGACCGCCACGTGGTACTTCAACCGCAATGTTCGCAGGGTGGCCTTTACGGTTCCCGCGACGGCGGACTCCCGTTTCTTCGTCACTGATTTGAAGCAGGCTCAGGACCAGAGCAAGGAGTGTTTCTCGGTGCCGATGAATTCCGAGGAGGCCGTCGCCGAGAAGGGCACTGGCAGGCTTGGTTCCCGTGACTATGCGACCCTCACCTTCAAGAAGGTCTTGATTCCGAAGGAGGCGGGCGTTTACACCTTTCCCGAGGCAACCGCGGCCTGCGAGGCCCTGGTGGGGCAAAAACGCCCCCGGCGCAGGAGCTTGTTCGATGACTTTTTCGGCGACGATCCATTCAACCGAGGGGTCTACCAGTCCTTCGTGTCGCCTTCCGAGCCCCTGGCGCTCGAAGTGGTCGAACTCCCTGCCGACGGCCGCCCCGCCAATTTCAGCGGGCTGGTGGGCAATTACCGCGTCAGTGCCACGGCCACGCCCACGGAGGTGAACGTCGGCGACCCGATTACACTGACCGTCCGGGTGACCGGCCCGGCGTACCTGGACCACGTCGAGTTGCCGCCGCTTGGTGGCCAGGCTTCGCTTGCGGAGCGATTCCGGATTCCCAAGGAACAGGCCGAGGGCAAGGTGGAAGGCGATACCAAGGTCTTCACGCAGACCTTGCGCGCGCTGGACGGGTCCGTGACCGAAATACCACCCATCGAATTGGGCTTTTTCGACACGAAAGCCGGGGCCTACCGCGTGGCCAAGAGCAAGCCGATTCCGCTGACGGTGCATGCCACGACCGTATTGACAACCGAGGATGTCGAGGGCGGGGAAGTGACCCCCGTGCGTACGCAACTCACGGCGTGGCGCGAAGGCATTGCCCACAACTACGAAGACCCGAGTGTCCTCGAGAATCAGGCGCACGGGCCGGTGTTCTGGCTGGCGTCGCCGGTGTGGGCCGGGCTGACGGGCGTGCCGCCGCTCGCGTATGCGGTGCTGGGCACGGTGTTGCTGATCCGGCGCAAGGGGCAGGCCAATCCGGCCTTGCGCCGCCGGCGCCGGGCCTTTGCAGAACTGAACAACGCCATCGCGAAGCTCCAAGCGCGGGCCGCCGCGGGCAATACGGCACTGTACAGCGACGCAATCGAGGCCCTGCGCGCCTACCTGGGCGCAAAACTCGAGATGACCGGCGGCGCCCTGACCTTCAAAGATGTCGAAGCCCCCTTGAAACAGCGCGGCGTATCCGAAGAATCGTTGGCGTCGCTCAAGGAACTCTTCGAGCAGTGCGAACGGTACCAGTATGCGGGCGGCCACGGCCTGGCCGGTGACGCGGCCGCGCTCCTGGAGCGCGCCCTGGCCGTGGCCAAAGCCCTGGAAAAGGAAGTGGCGAAATGAGCGGGCAAGGCCGATTCATCCTAGGCACGATGCTGGCCCTGGCCAGCGCCGTCTTGGCCTGCCCCTGTGCCGCCGCCGAAACGCTCGATGCCAGCCAACGGCGCACCTTGCTCATGGAGGCAAACGCCCTCTTCGACGAGGCCAACAAGCTCGCGGCGACCGATTCCGAGGCGGCCAAGGACCGCTACGGCAAGGCTATTCTCCGCTTCGAGCGTTTGGTGCGGGAGGGCGGGGTCCGTAACGGCAAGCTGTACTACAATCTGGGTAACGCGTACTTTCTAAGCGGGGACCTGGGCCGGGCCATCCTCAACTACCGCCGAGCCGAGCAGCTCCTCCCAAACGACCCGAATCTTCACCAAAATCTGTCATACGTCCGCAATCAGCGCAGTGATCGCATCACCGAACCGCAGAAGGCGAAGGTGCTGAAAACGGTGTTCTTCTGGCACTACGACTTGGCCGCGCGCACGCGGATGGCGTTATTTGTGTCGTTCTTCCTGACCTTGTGGGCATGCGCGGTGGCCCGGCTTTTTGTGCGACATCCCCTGCTGCATTGGGGTATCGCGCTCGCCGTGGTATTGAGCGCGCTGCTGATGGGGTCGCTGACGGCCGAGGCTGTTTCCCGGGCGCGCAATGCGAGCGGCGTGATCCTTGCCGACGAGGTGATCGCGCGCAAGGGCAACGGCGAGACCTACCAACCGAGCTTCAACGAACCCCTCCACGCGGGCACGGAATTCGAGCTAATCGAGGACCGTCCGGGCTGGTATCAGATTGCGCTCCACGACGGCCGCACCTCTTGGATCCCGGGTGCGGCTGCCGAATTGGTGTCACCGAATTGACACGCTACTCTCGGTTTTGCTACAGTACAAGGCCGGTTTTCATGTTGCTATGTAGCCATTCACACCCGTCGGTGGAAACTGCCCCGGCGGAGAATTCAGGTCGAGGGGAGGTTGAGCGTTAGTGACGAAGGTTCGCGTAAAGACCGATGAGCCGTTCGAGAAGGCCCTGAGGCGCTTCAAAAAGAAGTGCAACAAGGAAGGCCTGATGCAGCGGCTAAAGGAAGTAAAACACTACGAGAAGCCGAGCGAACGGCGTCGGCGCAAGCTGGCCAAAGCCATGTCACGTGCGGCACAGGAAGAACTGTAGCCATCCGGGCAGCGCGCCCAACCCAGTCCATGAGTTCTTGTGTCAGGGTCCCCGCGGGGGTGGCCCTGCGTACCTCGTTTTCAGCAAATCACCGGCCTGCCTCAATCGATGCGTGTTGGTTGCTTGACATCAATGTCCGTTTTTGATAAGCTATTAGGCTGCGCCTCCTTAGGGGGGAGATCTGTCTTGAGCGGCGTTGCATGGCAAAGTGCGGTGTGTGATTTCAATGTAAACATCCGGACCGCTTCAACCTTACCCAAAGGAGTCTCTGCATGGCTGTAGCTCCGCGTTTCGAGCGCCCTTCCCTTGGCACCATCCCGGATGAACTTGGCCTCCCTGACCTGATCGAGATCCAGACGAAGTCGTACGGCGACTTCCTGCAGTGGGGCGTTCCGCCGGACGAGCGCGTCGCGACGGGCCTCCAGGAGGTGTTTCTGGATGTGTTTCCGATCACGGCGCCCAACAATCTAACCAAGCTCGAATTCGTCCACTATTCCTTCATGCCGCCCAAGTACACGGTGCAGGAATGCCAGGAGCGCGGCATGACCTATGCCGCCTCGCTGAAGGCCTTGCTCCGGCTTGTGCGCTACGAGGAAGTGGGCTCGAACGAACTGCGCGAGAAGATCATGCTCGAGCAGGAGGTCTTCCTGGGCGAATTGCCGGTGATGACGCCGACGGGCACCTTCATTATCAACGGGGCCGAGCGCGTCATCGTCAGCCAGTTGCACAAGTCGCCGGGCGTCTCCTTCGAGCGGAAGATCCACCAGAACGGCAAGGCGCTGTTGTCGGCGCGCATCATCCCGTACCGGGGCGCCTGGCTGGAGTTCGAGTACGACGTGAACGACACGCTGTGGCTCACCATCGACCGCCGTTCGCGGCTTTTGGCCACGTCGTTTCTCAAGGCGTTCGACTACGTGGAAGCGGACGAGATCCTCGCCTTGTTCTATCGCTTCGACACGGTCACTTTCGGGCGCACGAAGATCAAGGTGAACGGTTCGTCGGGCGACCCCGAGGAGCTCGTAGGCCGCTGGCTCGCGGCGGACGTCATCGAACCCGAGACGGGAGAAGTCCTGTCCGATGCCGCCACGGAACTGACGATGGCCACCATCGACCGGGTGATGCACTCGCACGTGCAAGAGATCAAGATCCTGAACGCGGACGATGTCAGCCGGGACTCGACCATCGTGATGACGCTGGCGCAGGATCAGACGCAAACGCAGGAGGAGGCGTTGCGGGAAGTCTATGCCCGCATTCGCCCGGGCGATCCAGCCACCGATGCGACGTGCCGGACCTTCTTTCAGCGCCTCTTCTTCGATCCGAGCCGCTACGACTTTGCGGCGGTCGGCCGCTACAAGATCAACCGTAAACTGGGTCTGCAAGTTGATCAGCAAATCAAGGTGTTGACAAAAGAGGACGTCGTAGCCACGCTGCAGTATCTCGTCAAGCTGCGCAGCGGCGAGGGTGTGCTTGATGACATCGACCACCTGGGCAACCGGCGTGTGCGCGCGGTGGGCGAGCTGCTCGCGAACCAGGTACGCATCGGTTTGGTGCGCATGGAGCGCACGGTCCGCGAACGCATGAATTTCCAGGACGAAGAGCAACTGTCGCCGCAGACGCTGGTGAACCCCAAGCCGGTTAGTGCGGTAATCAAGGATTTCTTCGGCCGCAGCCAACTCTCGCACTTCATGGATCAGATCAATCCGCTTGCCGAGCTGACCCACAAACGGCGCCTCAGTGCCTTGGGTCCAGGCGGCCTGAGCCGGGAGCGGGCCGGTTTCGAGGTGCGCGACGTACACCCCACGCACTATGGCCGTATCTGCCCCATCGAGACACCGGAAGGGCCGAATATCGGTCTGATGGCATCGCTGTCAACCTACGCCCGGATCAACGAGTATGGATTCTTGGAGACGCCCTACCGCAAAGTCGACCGCGGCCGGGTGACGGGCGCGATCGAGATGCTCTCTGCCTACGATGAAGACAATTACACGGTCGCGCAGGCCAATGCGCCGCTGGACAACCGCGGCCGCTTCACCCGGCGCACGGTGTTGTGCCGCCACCGCGGCGACTTCCCGCAATCCGCACCCGATGCGGTGGACTACATGGACGTTTCGACCAAGCAATTGGTCAGTGTAGCGGCGGCGCTGATTCCGTTCCTCGAGCACGACGACGCCAACCGCGCGCTGATGGGCTCGAACATGCAGCGCCAGGCAGTCCCCTTGCTGCGGACCGAATCGCCGCTGGTCGGCACGGGACTCGAGCACGTGACCGCCCGCAACTCGGGCACCGTGGTTCGGGCCGATCGAGAAGGGGTGGTCGAATACGCGGACAGCGAAGTGATTCGCATCAAGACCAAGAAGACCAAGAAGGACAATCCCTTCCGTTCCGATGAGGATGTCTATGTCCTCAAGAAGTACGTGCGGTCGAATCAGAACACCTGTATTAACCAGCGGCCGATCGTCGAAAAGGGCGGCAAGGTCGTGGCTGGCGACATCATTGCGGACGGCCCGGCCACGGACAGCGGCGAACTGGCGCTGGGGCGCAACGTCCTCGTGGCCTTTCTGCCGTGGGAAGGGTACAACTTCGAGGATGCGATCATCCTGAGCGAAGATTTGGTCAAGGAGGATGTGTTCACTTCCATCCATATCCAGGTTTTCGAGTTGGAGGCGCGCGACACCAAGCTCGGGCCGGAAGAGGTGACGCGGGATATTCCGAACGTGAGCGAGGACGCCTTGCGCAATCTGGATGAAGACGGCATCGTTTGCATCGGCTCGAAGGTGGGTCCAAGCGACATCCTGGTGGGCAAGGTCACGCCGAAGGGGGAGACGGAATTGGCCCCCGAGGAGAAGCTTCTGCGCGCCATCTTCGGGGAGAAGGCCGAGGATGTTCGGGACGCGTCACTCACGGTGCCGCCGGGTGTGACCGGTGTGGTGGTGGACGTCAAGGTGTGCAGTCGGCGCGACAAGGCGGCCGATGCGCAGTCGAAGAAAATTCTGACGCAGGAAGTGGGGAAAATTCGGCGTCAGTACGACGAGCGCATTGGTGAAATCCGAAGCACCTTTGTGGAACTGATTCGGGACGATATCATCGGGCTGAAGATTCTCGAGGATGTCTACGACCACAAGACGGAGGAGCTGGTGCTGGAGAAGGGCCGGCGCGTTCGCGTGGCGCACCTGGACAAGGCGGATTACAGCGTGCTGGCCCGCCTGAAGGTGGAGGACAAGAAGGTCCAGCAGAAACTGACACGCCTGGTGAATATGGCGGCGATGGAGGAGGCAAAGCTGATCGCCTTCCGTGATAGCCAGGTGGAACGGTTGCGCAAGGGCGACGAGTTGCCGCCGGGCGTGATCAAGCTGGTCAAGGTTTTTGTGGCGACGAAACGCCGCATGTCGGTGGGTGACAAAATGGCGGGACGGCACGGCAATAAGGGTGTGGTGGCACGGATCGTGCCCGTGGAAGACATGCCATTCCTCCCCGACGGGACGCCGGTCCAGATTCTTCTGAATCCGCTGGGTGTGCCCTCGCGCATGAATGTCGGCCAAATCCTCGAAACGCATCTAGGCTGGGCCGTCAAGAGCTTGGGCATGAGGCTGGGCAATGGCGCGGACCAACTGAACAAGGGTTTTCTGAAGTTCTTGCGCGATTACCAGCTGCCCGAGGAGCCCGGCGCGATAAAGGTGGCCTCGCCCGTGTTCAACGGGGCGACCGAATCGGTCATTGTCGACTTCCTGAAAAGCGCCGATCTTCCCGAGAGCGGCAAGATCAAGCTGCGCGACGGGCGCACCGGCGATGAGTTCAATCAGGAAACCTGTGTGGGCCAGATCTACATGATGAAATTGAACCACCTGGTCGACGACAAAATCCACGCGCGCGCGATCGGTCCCTATTCGCTCGTTACACAGCAGCCGCTGGGCGGGAAGGCCCAGTTCGGCGGGCAGCGTTTCGGCGAAATGGAAGTGTGGGCGTTGCAGGCGTACGGCGCCGCTTACACCTTGCAGGAATTGCTGACGATCAAGTCCGACGATATTCAAGGGCGCACACGGGCGTACGAGGCGATCGTGAAGGGCGAGCGGGAGGTGGATCCCGGAACGCCCGAGTCGTTCAATGTGCTCGTACGGGAGATGCAAAGCCTGTGCTTGGACGTCATCAAGCTGCTTAAGGTGGAAGGCGCCGCGGAAGTCAAAGACGACGACGAAACGCTGGAGGACTGAGTCTTGGCCAAATATATAGCGACGACCGGCGAACGATTTGACGCGATTACGATCCGGATGGCCTCGCCCGAGGAGATCCTCAAGTGGTCGCGAGGCGAGGTCAAGAAGCCTGAAACCATCAACTACCGCACCTTCAAGCCGGAGAAGGACGGTTTGTTCTGCGAGCGCATTTTTGGCCCGGTGAAAGACTGGGAATGTGGCTGCGGCAAGTACAAGAAGGTGAAGCACCGCGGCATCACGTGCGACCGTTGCGGTGTCGAGATCACCGAATCGAAAGTGCGGCGCGAACGCATGGGTTGCATCAAGCTGGCGGTTCCGGTGACGCACATCTGGTTTTTCAAGACCACGCCAAGTTGCATCGGGAACCTGTTGAACCTCTCGATTCGCATGCTCGAACGGATCATCTACTTCGAGAACTACGTTGTCATCGATCCGGGCGATACGTCGCTCGAAAAGATGCAAACGCTGACTGAGGACGAGTACCAGGACGCCAAGGCGGAGTTCGGCGCGGACCGTTTCCTGGCCAAGATGGGCGCGGAAGCCGTGAAGATGCTTCTCGAGGAGATCGACGTCGAGGCGTTGAGTGCCGAATTGCACGCCACCTTCGCCAGCACCACCTCCGCACAGGCTCGTACCAAAGCAATCAAACGGCTCAAGGTGGTGGAAGCCCTGCGCAAGTCGGGCAACAACCCGGCGTGGATGGTGCTGGACGTGATCCCGGTTATCCCGCCGGACCTGCGGCCGCTGGTGCCCCTTGAGGGCGGGCGCTACGCCACCAGCGACCTTAACGATCTGTATCGCCGCGTGATCAACCGCAACAACCGCCTGAAGCGGCTGATCGAGTTGCGTGCGCCCGAGGTGATTTTGCGGAACGAGAAGCGCATGCTTCAGGAGGCGGTGGACGCGCTGTTCGATAACGGACGCCATGGGCGTACGGTCTTGGGAGCAGGCAATCGGCCCTTGAAGTCACTCAGCGATATGCTGAAGGGCAAGCAGGGCCGCTTCCGGCAGAATTTGCTGGGTAAGCGTGTGGATTATTCCGGACGTTCCGTTATTGTCGTGGGCCCGGAACTGAGACTGCACGAGTGCGGCCTGCCCAAACGCATGGTACTGGAACTCTTCGAGCCGTTCATCATTCACCAACTCAAGGAGCGGGGTATTGCCACGACCATCAAGGCGGCCAAACGCGTGATCGCCCAAGGACGTGACGAGGTATGGGATATTCTCGAGGACGTGATCAAAGATCATCCCGTGATGCTCAACCGTGCCCCCACGCTGCACCGACTCGGGATCCAAGCCTTTCAACCGGTGCTGATCGAAGGCAAGGCCATTCGTATTCACCCCTTGGTGTGCCGCGCCTTCAACGCCGACTTCGATGGCGACCAAATGGCCGTGCACGTACCGCTCATGCCCGCCGCACAACTGGAGGCCCATCTGCTGATGATGGCTTCCTCGAACATCTTTTCCCCATCGGACGGCACGCCGATCGTGACGCCCAGCCAGGACATCGTATTGGGCATTGCGTGGATGACAAAGGCGCGCAGCGGCACCAAGGGCGAATGGAATCCCAGGTGGACCGGCAAGAGCGGCGAGATCCTCAATCCGGGCAAGGTCTATCACGATGCCGCCTCGGTGATTCTCGCCCATCAGGCGGGCGAAGTCGGCATCCACGCCCGCATCAAGCTGTGGGATGATGGCGAGATTCTCGATACGACCGTGGGCCGCGTTCTGTTGAGTGAAGCGCTGCCTTCCGAGACCGGGATTCGCGACGTCAACCAGCAGCACGATCAGAGCACCATCGGCGAGGTCATCGCCAAGTGCTATGCTAGTCACGGACATGCCAAGACGGTCGAGCTGCTCGACGCGTTGAAGCGCGTGGGCTTCAAGTACGCGACGCTGTCCGGCCTGTCCATCGCCATGCAGGACATGGTCATTCCGCCGGAAAAGAATGAGCTGGTGGAAAAGGCCCGTGCCGAAGTCGAACGCATCGATGAGATGTACCAGAACGGGCTCATCACGGAGGGCGAACGTTACAACAAGATCATCGACGAGTGGACGACCACCACCGAACAGGTGTCGGCCGCCATGCTGCGGCGCATGGAGGAAAATGACCAGGGCTTCAGCGGCATCTACCTGATGTACGCGTCGAAGTCGCGCGGTAGCCGCTCGCAGATCCGGCAGCTTGCCGCCATGCGCGGACTCATGGCCAAACCCTCCGGCGACATCATCGAGTCGCCTATCGTCTCGAACTTCCGCGAAGGCCTGACCGTGGTGGAGTATTTCATCTCGTCCCACGGAGCCCGCAAAGGCTTGGCCGATACGGCATTGAAGACGGCGGACGCGGGTTACCTGACGCGGCGCTTGGTGGATGTGGCCCAGGACGTGAGTATCGAGGAAGAGGACTGCGGCACACTCAACGGCGTATGGGTCGAGCCCTTGATGGATGGCCCCGATATCATCGCGCCCTTGGAGGAACGCATCGTCGGCCGGTACGTGCTGGACGACGTGACGGTCCCGGGGCAGAAGGAGCCGCTAGTGCGCGCGGACGAGGAGATCGACGAAGAGAAGGCGAAAGCCATTGTCGAGGCCGGGCTTCCGGGCGCACAGATCCGTTCCGTGCTCACGTGCCAGTCCAAGCGCGGCGTGTGCCGCAAGTGCTATGGGCGCAACCTTGCGACCGGCAAGTTGGTCGATTTGGGTGAGGCCGTCGGCATCATTGCGGCGCAATCCATTGGCGAACCAGGCACGCAGCTTACGATGCGCACCTTCCACATCGGTGGCGCCGCAAGCCGCCAGGTGGAAAGCACCGAGATCAAGATGATCGACTCGGGCATAGTCGAGTTCCGGAATGTGCGCACTGCGGTCAACCGCGATGGCCACACGGTGGCGGTGAACCGCGGCGGTGAAATCGGCATTCTGAGTGCGGATGAAAAAGAGGTCCACCGCTTTGCCGTACCGACCGGCTGCGTCCTGCACGCGCAAGATAATCAGAAACTGCGCAAGGGGCAACTCCTGTTCTCGTGGGACCCCTACAACATCTCTATCGTTGCCGAGCAATCCGGTGTTGTCAACCTCGAAGGCATGGTCGAGGGCGTCACCATGCGGGTGGACATCAACCCGGACACCGGCCTCGAGGAGCGGGTCATCACCGAGCACAAACAGGATCTGCACCCTCAGATCACCATCCTCGGCAAAGAAGGCGAGGTGCTCGCCTTTGCTACGGTGCCTGCCGAAACCCACGTGGTGGTGGATCAAGGGGCCAAGGTCCGGGCCGGCGACCTGCTGGCCAAGACGCCGCGTAAATTCAGCAAGACCAAGG
>Ga0272442_10010430_pt1 | contig 11455 bp, 5 predicted proteins | sample SSMForm2O_FD_200262 | JGI IMG/M metagenome (GOLD analysis project Ga0272442, IMG submission 200262) | Marine sediment archaeal communities from Little Sippewissett salt marsh, Falmouth, MA, United States - SSM-Form-2O | ecosystem: Environmental > Aquatic > Marine > Wetlands > Sediment ...
CCCGGGTGCGGCGGGCTTTTGCTCCGTGGGGGGGGGGGGGGTGGCGGCTTGCGGGGAGCGGCTGGCGGCTTGCGGCTTCCGTCTTCGTTCCTCGCAAGATTCGGAACTAGGACGTGACAAGTGCGGCTGGCGGGAATGAATAATATGGGAGGAGTTGCGATTTAATCGTTATGAAAAGATCATTTCTGATTTTACAGGTTGTGCTGTTTTTAACGTGTCCTTTCATGCCTTTACAGGGATCGACCCTTTTTAAACAAAACGACTCGAATGACATATCCCTTCAAAAGCTCAGTCCGGATCTCCGGGATAAGGCCCTGTCCGGGGAAAAGGGGATGGTCACGGTTTGCGCCCTCCTCGGTGAGGGACATTCTATTGAACATCTCATGGCCCGTTCCGTGAGGAGCAGGAGGATCGGACGGCTCCAGTGGGAAACGGGCGAAATCGCTTTTGCGAACCTCGAAAAGCTTGCCGGGGCACGGGGGGTGGTGTCGGTTTTTTCAATGGATACGTATCAACCGGTGAAATCCCGCTCCCCCTTGTCCCCCGCTCCCGAAATTGCCGGAATCCCGCTCAAACGTGTTTCCCTCTCGCCCGGACCTTCCGTCGAAACGGTCCAGGTGAAAAATATTCACAACGTGGAAAAAGCCTGGCAAAAGGGTTACACGGGATCGGGCGTGACCGTGGCCGTGGTGGATACGGGGGTCGATTTCGGCCACCCGGACCTCCAGGGGACACAGTCCAGGATTACCTCCGGCGATTACGCGGGATGGCCGTTTTCCTATGAAACGCTCTCCGGTTTCAACTATGCCCTTTCCGGCCTGACCATCGGACCGGATAACTACTGGAACGTGTATCTCGGAACATACTATTCCCAAACCCTCCCCATCGATCATATCCACAGGAAAGACGGTTTTTGCACCGGGACCCTGACCGTTGCGGCTTACGGCGCCCCCGATCCCATATCCCTGGAGTTCCGGTGGCCGGATCGCTCGAAAAGCGGAAATTACCGCTACTCGGTTCATCCCGATTATTACATCCTGTATGCGGGATATCTCATGAAACTCGGGTATGCCTCGAGCTTCGCTCCCCCGTTTCTCCTGGTCACGGATGAAACCACTGCAGGGATTTACGATACGGTTTACGTGGATATGGATTTCGACGGTGACTTCTCCGATGAGAAACCGATGAGAAAGGGAGACGAGCTGGCAGGGGCCGATCTGTTCGATGAATACGGCGATCCCGGAACGGACGGCACGTGGGATCTTTCCGCAGGCATGCTCACCTGGATCTCCGACGGGATTCATACCCCGCCCGGGGTGAACGCGGTTTATCCGGATCAGGCCCCGATCCCCAAACAGGGCGAGATGATCTGTTTTGTTTGCGATGCCGCCACCCATGGAACAGGCGTTGCTGGAGACGTGTCAGCTCAGGGAGTGATCACTGATCCGGCGGGCCAGGGGGCAGCGAATCCCCTTTTCGCGGGATCGGGGGATACCGGCGGGGTCGGGGGATCCGTACTCCGGGGAATGGCCCCGGACGCCTCGATTGCCGCTTTCCAGAACGGGTTCCGTCTTCCGTACGATTCTTTCACCCTGGCGGCCCTGGGGTTCGACGGAAAAGAGGGAACGGGCGACGAGGCTCAAATCGTGAACAACTCCTGGGGGGACAGCTCCGTGATCGCGGACGGTTGGGATGCGACGTCCCGGTTTGTCTTCGAGCTGAACCGCGATGCGGCCCCGAACCTGGCCGTCCTTTTTGCCACGGGAAACGGGGGATCCGGTTACGGCACGGTCACCTCCCCGAACGGCGGCTCCATCATCGGAGTCGGGGCGTGCACCTCCTTCGGCAACCTCCTGGATTTTGGATTAGTTTGTCCCTGCCAGTTCAACTGGGGAGACGTGATTTTCTGGTCCAACCGGGGTCCCGGAGCGGCCGGGGATATCGCGCCGGACATCGTTGCGGTGGGCGCCTCCGGTTCCGCACCCTATCCCCTGAACCGCTGGCTGCTTCTAAAGAGCGGTTCTTATTTCGTGAACGGCGAATCCGCGTATCGCTCCTTCGGGGGAACCTCCATGGCCTGCCCCGTGTCCGCCGGGATTCTCGCCCTCGCCACCCAGGCATTTCATGAGACAAACGGACGATTTCCCGACTGGCGGGAGGCAAAAAGCCTGCTTTCAAACGGCGCGAGGGATCTTTCATACGAGGTCCTGGTTCAGGGCTCGGGCAAGCTGGACGCGGACCGGTCCACGGACGCGGCATCAGGAAAAACATGGTCCGTAACCCCGGTTCAATGGGTGGCCGGGGATTATCGCGGGGAAAAACACGAGGCCTTTCCCGCCATCCTGAAACCCGGGCAAAACGCTGGAATCGACTTTAACATCGCAAACCCAACCACAGAAACCATAAACATCCACGCCTCGGATTTCACCCTTCAACGCATCCATGAAACCTCCTTCGATCTCACAATCACCACGGGACCTGTTTCCCTTTATTACCTCCCCAGCTACGTGATGGACATCACGTCGGAAATAGAAAAGTATGACCCTGACCTGCTGCGGGTCCAGGTGGTGTTTCCCTTCTCGGATTTCAATCCCAACGGGGACCTCACGGTCGATAACGCATGGCAGGTGATGCTTTTGGATTGGACGGACTGGAACGGTGACGGCAATCTGTGGGAGGATTTGAACGGCAATGGTATCATGGATGCCACGGAAATCGATTTCAAGGAACCGGAGGGGGCCCTCGAGTACAACCGCTTCTCATACTCGGACCCGGTCAGTGATTACCTGGAAACCAGCGTGGGAAGGGATTCCCTGTCCCGCCGTCACGACGGCGTTTTCCTGGGCTTCCAACGCATCCTGGGAAACAGGGCGGGAAATTGCAGGGTTCGCCTCAGCTTTTATCGCCACACCGACTGGGACTGGATCGCGCTTTCCCCTGAAACCGCATCGATCCCGCCCGGGGGAAATCAACAGATCTTTGCATCGATCCAGGTTCCCGCAGGGGCGCGTTTCGGCGTTTTCCAGGGAAAGATCATGATCGGTGACGGGACCTCCTCACGCACCATACCGGTTCTGGCACACGTTGCCGCGGGCTCAACTAATTTCCGCTTCGGGTCCGCCTCTCTCGAGGAACCCATCGGGCCCTTGCCTTATGACAACGGGCATCTCCTTGGAGGGTTCGACTGGAACTGGAGATACGAATCGGGCGACTGGCGGTTTTTCTATTTCGACGTTCCGGATGGAAGCTCGCGACCGGGGAGAAAAATCGTGGTGGACACCACGTGGAAACACATTCAAACCGATGTGGACACCTGGATCTTCGGACCGGAAGCCGATGAATACTCGAGCGTTGATCCGGCCTTTTTCGGTCCCTTTTCCATGACCCTCCTCGGGGGGAGCCGGGATATGTACCAGGGCCACGGCAAGTTCAAGTTCCATACCCTGACCGGAGGACCCCGGGAACTGATTTCGTCGGAACTCCGAGACGGCCTGAATCTCGTCGCCCTTCACAACGTGCTGTATGCCGGACTGGAACACGGCGAACCGTTCACCGGAAAGGTGTACTCCCTCGAGACGGATCCCTGGCCGGTTTCCGTTACGGGAAGCTCGGGATCGTGGGAACAGGATTTTCAAAGTGGCGAGGAGATCACGGGCGGAATCAGTGTTCGTGCCTTTGGATGGTACAAACCCCGGGTTTTGAAAAACCAGCCGATCTTCCAGGACGATCCAGGGGATCCGTGCACCGGTTCATGGTTCAGATCCCTTGAGCTGTCCAGATGCAAGCTCCTGGAGATCGCCACATCCGGAACCGCGGATATGGATATCGACCTGTTTCTCTTCATCGACGACGGGGACCGGATCTGGGAATGCCCGGGGGGAGGCGACATAGAAGCGGCAAAGTCCACCACCCCCGATGCGATGGAATCGATCCGGATCAACAATCCCCCGGACGGGCTTTACTGGGTGCTGGTTCACGGTTGGAAGGTTCCCGGAACGGGGGGCCGTCCCTTCGACATCTCGATTGACGCCGTGCAGGGCGATGATCTCGTGGTGGAGGGTCTTCCCTCTGGAGCGATACCCGGTGGCGCCCCGGTTAGCTTTACCGTAAAATGGGAAGGCGGCCCGATGGGAAAGAGCGAGGCCCGGCTGTTTATCGACACCCCGGAGTTTCCCGGGATCCTGGAAGTGCCCGTACATCTGGAAAACCCGATCCCGCCATTAAACGAGCTGGTGCTGTATTAGAGCGGGGGGCGGGGTTAAGTTTGAAGTGTGAAGTTTGAAGTTTGAAAAATATCTTTTTGCGAATTTTGTGCCTTTTCACGTTTGATCCTGTTGATCCTGTCTAAAATGATTCTCTCTTTCTTCCTCTGCGAAATCGGTGGTTGAAAGAGATTTTTCCCCGGTTCCCTCCTTGCGGCTGGCGGCTTGCGGGGGGCGGCTTTTTTTCAGTAGCTGAGAATGGCGCGGGGGGGGATGATCGGGCGCGCGGGCAGGATGGCGATGGTGTCCACCCATGTGCCCTCTGAAGCCTCCGGCACTCCTGAATGATTTTCACGATATCCAACCTGGAACGCCCCCGAGATCGGGCCGCCCTCAGGGATCGGGCCGGTGAAAATATCCGTGCCGTTGATTCGCACGAGGAGCTGGTTACCTGCCGGGGCCGGAGGGTCGATCTTCAGTTCGAACGTGGTCCATGATCCCGGCGTCACCCCGGTGGCGGAAAGTGCCTGGGAACCCAGGAGGGTAACCGGGGTGGGATCCATGTTGTCGTGTGTTGCGAAAACAAACTCGAACACTTCGGGATGATCCGGCCTGCCGTCGTTCATACCAACGCCACCCGCATTTTCATAGATCAGCCAGTACCCGGATTCATAAGCGGCATGGTCCGTGGCGGTTGTGGAGAAGAAGTTGGTTCCCTGTCTCCCGCAAATGCCCACTGCCACGGCTTGTGCGGGTTCGGCATCAGAGGGTATGTAGATCTGGCCTGTAACGCGATAACCTTTTCCATCAGCACCAAGGGCGGCATCGCCGATCGCTCCGATCACGCCTCCCCCCACTTCATCCACGCACCTGTATGCCTTTCCTCCACCTGGAGAGGGAGGAAGTCCGGAAGCCGCGGGATCGGTCACACTGAAGCTTTGAAAGGTTTGAAACGCGCCTTCCGGGGCGGTATCGAAAGGAAACACGCTTCCCTGGGAAACGCGATTCCCGTTCGGCAAACCGGGGGATGCGGTCATGAATCCGAAATCCTCGAAATTTATTTGAGTGTCCCTTCCGTCCGGGAAGCGTCCCATGGTATAGGGATCGCCCGAGGAGTCGACGCCCCCGGCGAGCTGCCCCAGCCAGGGATAGCCCTCCCCTGTTACCCCGTGGGTCTGTTTCCGGGTCAGGTCGGCGAGACCTCCGAATGCCTCGTAAACCACGGAATCGTAAACGCATCCGGTGTCCCTGTCGTAGAGTTGGATGGCGCCGGGATTGCCGTCCGGGATGTCGTCAGAGGAGGAGTCGAAACCAGTGGAGAGATCCACATTCGGCGTTCCCGGATCGCCGATGACGAACAACCCGAGTCCCCCGCCATCGTCGGGTACGGCATTCGCTTCGAGGGATACAGCCGTATACGTGGCATCGGCGGGGTTGTAAAAACGGAGTTCCATTCCCTGGGGGAACGCGCCTGCCGGGCCGTGGATCTCCACGAATTCGAGTGCGGGATCTTCGTAGCGGAATTCATTGATCGTGTACTCGAGTCCTCCCGGATTCACGTGTTCATACCCGATTTCATCGAGCACGATCTTTCCATTCACATTCCCCGACCCCTCGATGAAAAATCCGATAAAGGAAATATCGCGGGCTCCGTCGCCCGCGGTATCGATAGAGCCGTCTCCGTTTTTGAAGGCCGGTTCCGAGGTGGTTCGGGAATGAACCGCCGCGGCATTTGTGAGATCCCAGCTGACATGCCGCCACCCGGTTCCATCGAGGGAAAAGGGATCCGAGACCTCGAGTTCCCGTTCCGCATCCAGCACTGCCATTCTGAGCTGGTAATTCGGAAAGGATGAAGCGGTATGGAAAAAGACATCGACAAGAGTTGTGGAATCGAAATGAGCGGCCGTGGCGTTGGTATCGGGAATGCCGGTCGCCAGGGGGCTGGCAAGGACCTCGTGACGGAAAAAAACCCTGTTCGATCCGCTTCCCTCGAGATCGAATGTCAGCTGCATGGCGTTTGTTGTTCGAGAGGGGGCGCCGGTTCCTCCGGGCGAGCTCACGATCAGGCGGGAGGAATCGCCATCCGTATCTCCCGTGGTATCGGGCGATTCATTGGGATCGCGCCACCTGTGATCGAGCCCCTCGTATCCCTCGATGAGAAAATGATTTTCCCCCGGATCCTTGAGGATTTCCTGGCACAATTGATAAATGTGCGGGTATGTCCTGGTTCTTGAAACCGCGCTTCCCGTGACCATATCGAAGGATGAGGTTTCGGCCATCCACCGGAGGGACCAGAACCCGACGCCCCGTAGCCGCCTCCCGTTCCATTGACCCGTGGAATCCTGGAAGCTGAGCACGTGCCGGATTTCATACTCCATGGCCTCCGGATCGTCCCAGGTCGAGGTGTAGTCGATTCCCGAGTTCCAGGTGTACCAACCCACCTCATCGCCCCGAACGTAATGATTCGTAAAGGGCCCGCCGGAATTGGGATTGAGGGTGGTATCGTACATGGCATCCGTGAAGCCCCAGGAGGTTTTCGAGGTCCCGACACCGTTATAGGTATTGGTATTCGACCATCGCTGACCATAGGCGGAAATGGCGAGTGCGAGTTTTTCGGGGGGAAGTCCGTCCTCGAGGTAGGCCCGCATCCGGGGAAGGGCGGAGTTGAAGTCCGATACGGCATGAGCTGTCTTTCCGGAGGCAAATGTGTAACAGCTGTAGAGCATATAGTCGATATGGGGTGTGATGCCGCTTGTTGCATCGAAATCCCACTGTGAGGAATAAAAGGTGGGGTTGGTATAAACGCTGATCTCATACTTCGAGGGCAGTGCGGCTCTCAATTCCTTGAAAAAGGCGCTGATGCCGTTTCGCACCGTGGATCCCCATGAAAACTCGAGATCCAGGTTCACCCCATGGACGTAACCATCGGATTCGAGGAGGTTTTTGATGTTCGCAACCAGGTTGGCCCTGTATGTGGGATTGGTCATCACGGACTCGATATCGCCGCCCGGACCGTCATCGAAGCTGTTGATCACGAGGATCACCTTGACGCCCGCGGCATCGGCCGCTCCCCCGGCTTTCAGGTAGCTCGAGCGGTTTGTAAAGGGCGATGTGCTTTTCAGGCTCCCGTCCCCATTGAATCCCACGAACAGTGTGCCGATATGTGTCAGGGCGTGCCATCGGATGTGATAGACCCGATCCTCGGTCTGGAGGTAACCGAACACGATAAAATCGTCCGAGATGGAGCTGGTTGCGGCATTGATCGCATTTTGGGGTTTTCCCTGGGGGAAGAGCATTGCCCGTGATTCGAGGTCCGCCGCCTCCCTCGCGTCATCGGTTATCACAGGGGATTTTTCCATCTTTTCGAGCTGGATGGCATGAACGGAGCGGGGATCCGGCGGGGACAAAATCGCATCATTTCCGGCAATGGTGTGGTGAGATAACAAAACGATCGCAAGGATGGAAACAGCCAGGGGCGGGAAGATGCGCACTTTTCGGAAACGAGACTTTTTGTGATACATACGGAACCCTTTTTTCATTTTGCCAATTCCAGGATCAGGGCATTCCTCAATGAGGATGTGGAGGTATATTCAGGATTTGCCCACTGGAGCGAAATACTATGGGAGATTCAGGCTTTTCAGAAAATCCTCATTGGTAGGATATTTTTCGAGCTTTCGAAGCAACATTCGAACGGCTTCCTTTGATGAAGTTCCTGCCAGGGCCCTCCGCAACAGGGCGATCTTTCGGGACAGTTCCGGTTCGTACAGTTCCTCTTCCTTCCGGGTGCCGCTTTTCGGGATGTCGATGGCGGGAAAGATGCGTTGTTCGGCCAGGGAGCGGTCCAGCACGATTTCGCTGTTTCCCGTACCCTTGAACTCCTCGAAGATCAATTGATCCATGCGGGAATTGGTATCCACGAGGCAGGTGGCCAGGATCGTCACGGAACCGCCGTTTTCGATGTTTCGGGCCAGCCCGAAAAACCGCCTGGGGATCTCCAGGGCCCCGGCTTCCATACCGCCCGACATGGTTCTGCCGCTCCTCCTGGGTTGCCTCCGATCCGGCTCCCTCAGGTTGAAGGCCCTTCCGATCCTGGTCAGGCTGTCCACCAGAACCACCACATCCCTCCCGCATTCGAGTTCGATCCGGATATGTGCCATGACCAGTTCGAGGAGTTGAACATGCTCCCTCACCCCGAGGTCGTTGGTACTGGCGAGGACCTCGGCATTTACGGCCCTCCTGAAATGGGTTACTTCTTCCGGTCGCTCATCGATCAGAAGGACGATGATGCGTGTTTGAGGGGCATCCTCCTGGATAGCGCGGGCCAGATCTTCCAGCAGCATGGTTTTTCCGGCTCTTGGAGGCGATACGATCAGGCCTCGAGTGCCTCGGGCCACCGGGGCGATCAGGTCCACCACCCTCATGCTCATGTTCCCGGAATCGCACAATCGGAAGCGGCCAGTGGGGTTGATGGGTGTGAGCCGGGAAAATGGAACGCGGTTCTGGAATTCTTCGGGGGAAAGTCCCGAGATTTCGAGCACATCGTTCAATACAGGCCCCTTTTTTCCCTGAACCACGGGTCCGGAGACCCAGGCGCCTTGAACGAGGCCGAACTTTTGAGCCAGTCTGGTTGGGACGTAGATATCAGATGGATCGGGCCGGAAGGATCGGTCGAGTGATCGAAGGAACGAAGCGCCCTTTCTGGTCTCTTCGAGCACTCCGCCGTGTGGATTTGTCATGTTTTCATACTCCGGGTCGGGGATTCTCCCTGTTTCTCATTGGATCGCGAACAGGGTAACGGTAGAACTGTTTCGTTGATCGATTAATGGATGAACGAAAATGGATCTTCACGAGCCACACGGAGAAATTTACGGATGGATTTCCCTCTCCTGTGGCCTTAGTTCAATTCCAGAGGATAAGTTCATCTGTTTCTCATAGTCAACTGGATTCGAAGATTTATTCCCGTAATAAAAGGGAATCTCTCGACACAAAGCTGAAGAAACAAGAAAAATCACCGTTTTAAAGGCCCATTTTCCGATTTTTATATTGATTTTCCAGGTGTGTTGACGTTTTCTTTCCTTAAAACGTCCGACAAGTCTGTCAGAATTCCAAGCAACCGCTCTCGCGGGAAAGAAAGGAGGTATGTTGTAACATGGCGAAAAAGTTCAAGGCCTTTATCAACGGGAAATGGGTTGCCACCGGTTCGGAGGGAAAAACCACGAATGTCAATCCGGCGAACACGGACGATGTCGTGGGGACGTTTCCCGCCTGCGGGGTGAAAGAGGTGAAAGCGGCCGTTCGAGCGGCAAGGGAAGCTCAGAAAAAATGGGCCCTGGTTCCCGCTCCCAAACGGGGCGAAATCATAAAACGGGCTGGCGATCTCATGGTGAAGAAAAAAAACGAGATCGCAAAACTCATGACCCGCGAAATGGGAAAAATCCTCATCGAAACTCAAGGGGACGTGCAGGAGGGCATCGATACGGCCTATTACATGGCCGGAGAAGGCCGCAGGCTGTTCGGCGATACGGTGCCCTGCGAGCTGCCCAATAAGTTCGGCATGTCCGCCAGATGCCCCCTCGGGGTCTGCGGCATGATCACCCCCTGGAACTTCCCCATGGCCATTCCCACTTGGAAGATCTTTCCCGCCCTCATGTGCGGGAACGGGATCGTGTTCAAACCCGCCACGGACACCCCGGCAACCGCGGTGAAGTACGTGGAGATCCTCCTCGAGGCCGGCATCCCCCCCAAGCTCATCAACCTGGTCACCGGCTCGGGCAGGATCGTGGGAAACGCCATGCTCGAGCATCCGGATATCGACGCGATCTCGTTTACGGGTTCCACGGAAGTGGGTCGGAGAATCGCGGCCCGGTGCGGTGAAACCCTGAAGCGATGCTCGCTGGAGATGGGCGGCAAAAACGCCCAGATCGTAATGGATGACGCCGACCTGGACCTTGCCCTCGAGGGGGCGCTCTGGGGTGCGTTCGGAACCACGGGCCAGAGGTGCACCGCCACCTCCCGCCTGATCGTCCACAAAAAGATCGTGAAGAAATTCACGGCCCGCCTCGTCGAGGCCGCATCCAAAATCCGCATCGGGGACGGTCTTGTCAAAACCACACAGATGGGACCCCTGATCAACAAGTCCCAGCAGGATGTGGTGGCGGAATACGTCAGGATCGGCATCGAGGAAGACAAGGCAACCCCGGCCCTGGGGGGAAGGGCCCTCAAAAAGGGAAAATTCAAGAAAGGCTTCTTCTTCGAACCCACGATCTTCACGAACGTCAAACGAAACATGCGGATCGCCAGGGAGGAAATCTTCGGTCCCGTGGTGGCCATTATCGCGGTGAAGGATCTGGATGAGGCCATCGACGTCCTGAACGACACCGAGTACGGTCTCTCCTCCTCGATTTACACCCGCAACGTGAACATGGCCTTCCGTGCCATCCGCGACATCGATGCGGGCATCACGTACATCAACGGCCCCACCATCGGAGCGGAGATCCAGCTCCCCTTTGGAGGGGTAAAGAACACGGGCAACGGACACCGGGAATCCAGCCATACGGTGCTGGACTTCTTTTCCGAGTGGAAGGCGGTTTACGTGGATTACAGCGGGAGGCTTCAGAGGGCCCAGATCGACACCGATTAAAAAGCTCATGACGGATTCGAAAAAGAGAGGGTCGGATTCCTCGGGATTCGGCCCTTTTTCAATAAAAATGTTGATTTCACCGGGGAAAAATGTTCTGAAAAATCCATACCTTTTTTATAAATGTTGCTGTTATATTTCTCATTCCAACTGAAAGGAGCAGCGGATCATGAAATGGAACGAAAAGGCGTTGGGGCTGGCCCTGGGGATCATCTGGGGCGTTACGGTATTGATCGCCACCCTGGGAGTGGTGCTCCGGGGCGGTACGGGCGAGATCACGGGAAAACTGGCGCGATTCTATCTCGGATACTCCACCACCATGATCGGGGCCTTTATCGGTCTGATCTGGGGGTTCATCCATGCCTTTATCGTCGGATATGTCCTGGCCATCCTTTATAATACCTTCAATAAGGCCGTTACATCGGAATAAGGACAATCCCGCTGGTTTGACATGAAAGCGGAAACCGAAAAGGGAAAGAAGAACGGGAAAAGGAGATCGGGTCTCCTCCGGTTCCTACTGGTATTGGTGTTCGCCGCGGCAGTGGCGGCGATCATCGGTCTTCGCCTGGTGGATCGTCTCTTTTCCGGTCCCTCCCCTCCCTCTCCCCTGGATTTT
>Ga0272442_10010431_pt1 | contig 11452 bp, 10 predicted proteins | sample SSMForm2O_FD_200262 | JGI IMG/M metagenome (GOLD analysis project Ga0272442, IMG submission 200262) | Marine sediment archaeal communities from Little Sippewissett salt marsh, Falmouth, MA, United States - SSM-Form-2O | ecosystem: Environmental > Aquatic > Marine > Wetlands > Sediment ...
TGACATTTTAATTTGTCTCCTTTATATTTTTAAAATTTAAAGATTCAGTTTTTTTATGTTTTCTCTTACAGCATTACTAGATTTTTTAAGTAATGCTAATTCTTCTTTTGTTAAATCAATTTTAACAATTTCTTCTACACCATTTTTTGAAAGCCTTGCTGGCACTCCACAATAAATATCCTTTAAACCGTATTCTCCATTAAGATACACGCAACACGGCAATATCTTATTTTCATTGAGAATAATACTTTTAACCATTTCTACAACGGAAGCGGACGGAGCATAGTATGCTGATCCTGTTTTAAGAAGGCCTACAATTTCAGCTCCACCATTCTGGGTTCTTTTATTGATTTCATCAATCTTTTTCTTAGGCAATAATTGTGTTATTGGAATTCCATTAACAGTTGAATAACGAGGCAATGGGACCATAGAGTCCCCATGACCGCCAAGAACAAACGCATCAACCAAGCTTGGTGTTACCCCAAGTGCCTCTGCTATAAAATATCGATATCGAGCCGAATCAAGAACCCCTGCCATACCGATTACTCGATGAGGTTTAAAACCCGATACTTTGTATGCTAAATAACTTATAACATCAAGAGGATTTGTAACCATAACAAGAATTGCATTAGGGCTTTGAGCAACTATCTTTGTTACAACATCCGTAATTATTTTCGCATTTGTCTGAAGTAAATCATCTCTACTCATACCAGGTTTTCTAGCAATCCCTGCGGTAATAACAACCAAATCGCTATCCTTTGTATCTTTGTAATCATTTGTACCAACTATTTGAGCAGAATAACCTTCAACAGGTGCGGATTCCATTAAATCAAGGGCTCTGCCCTGAGGCAAACCTTCAATTATATCAATTAAAACGACATCTGCCAAGTCTTTTTCTATGATTCTTCGTGCACAAGTGGCACCAACAAATCCAGCTCCAACAACTGTTACCTTCTTTTCCATTTTCCTCTCTTTTTTCACAAAACCACCTTTTATTTAAACTATGATTTTAACAATTTAGGTTTTAATTCTTTATAGGATTAGGACCTAGTTTTTTAAGTTCTTCAACAAAGTCTTTGACAACCGCTGCAAATTTTTGTCCCTCTGAAGCAGAAACGTATTCGAAACGTACCCTCTCTGGTTCGATTCCCATGTCACCTAGATATTTCCTCAGAAGTTTCATTCTACGATTTGCCTTGTAATTACCAGACTGATAATGACAATCTCCAGGGTGGCATCCTGCTATAAGAACACCGTCAGCTCCTTTCTTTAATGCCTCGAGAACAAAAACTGTGTCAACACGACCAGAGCACATCACTCGTATTGATTTTATGTTAGGCGGATATTTTATTCTACTTGTTCCTGCTAGATCAGCTCCAGCATAAGAGCACCAGTTGCATAGGAATCCTATAATGTTTGGTTCAAATTCCTTTCCCATATTTTTCACCTCAACTTGCTTTATTATTACCTCTTTTTATTTCATTTAATGTTAGTTTTACAGCTTCTGGAACAGCAGCTGCAATTTCATCACTTAAGTTTTCACCAAATTCACATGGAATTTGTTTCATCATCACCCCAATAATTATGATTTCCTTGGGGATTCGTGATTCCCCTAATTTTTTTGCCATATCTACTGCTTCAATTAATGAAACATCATGAGGATTACATGAATGCATTGTATTAAAATCACTGATAGATATACGTCTTACTTCACCATGGGAGCCGTCGTCTGATTTTACCGCATCAATTAGTATTGCCTTGTCGTAACCAAGTATTAAGTCAAGTAGGTTCATACCACCTGTTATTGCTTCATCGATTGTTACGTTAGGGTCATCTATCTGTTTTTTTACCTCATTTGCAACATGTATTCCTACTCCATCATCTCTAAGGATCAGGTTTCCTATTCCAAGGACTATTGTCTTCATTTAGCTAATTCCCCTAAAGGTTTTGGCGGAGTGTTTTATACAATTTTTTGTTATGATCATATATATTCACTTCAAGTGGCATGCCACCTGGAAGTGTATGAGTTGCACATGCAAAACATGGATCATATGCTCTAAATGCCATCTCAACCATGTTTAACGTTCCATCGCTAATTTTGCCTTTAGATATTAAACCCTTTGCCGCATCACGAACTGACATGTTTATTGCACCAGCATTATTTGTGGTTGCAACAATCAGATTTGCCTTGTCAACAAGACCATCTTTATCTAATTTGTAATGATGAATCAATGTTCCACGAGCAGCCTCTGTAACACCTATTCCTTCACCAGGTTCACCAACAGGATTTCTTATCTTCTGTGATGTTATTTCTGGGTCTTTTATAAGTTCCATAGCTCTCTCAGTTGCATATAACAGTTCGATAAGTCTCGCCCAGTGGAATGCTAATGTGGAATTGACTGCTTTTCCACCGAGTGTCTCATAGAATCGTTTGTATTCTTTATCTGCGAGTGGTGTTGCCATTCCATCAGCAGCATTAAGTCTACCCAATGGCCCGACACGATAGATTCCACTGTCTTTTCCATCTTTGAAGCCTTTCCATCCAATAGATTTTAGATATGTGAATTTAATGTATGTCCATTCTTCAACATGCTCTGCAATGTTTTTGTAATAATCCTTAACATCGAATTTGGAATGCTCATTTCCCTTCTGGTCTGTTACACGTATTTTTCCATCGTAAAAGTTCACCTTGTTGTTCTTATCAACAAGCCCCATGTTGTAGGTTGATAGCTGGTAAGGATCACTCAATATTATATCTAGATATTTCTTATTTTTCAATACAATATCATCCAATAGTTTCAATGAGAATTTAGCAAATTCAACACAAGATTTTGCCATTTTTTCAATGTCTTTAACCTCTTCTTTATTGAGACCTTTAGAAACTCCGCCAGGCAACCCACATACAGGATGTGTAGCTTTTCCACCAAGTATTGCAGTTATTCTCTGACCATATGCACGATGTTTAATGACCTCTTTGCCAATCTCAACACCAGCTTTTTCAATTACACCGATTACATTTCTTTTTGCAGCTGGTGCATCTGGACCTACCACAAAATCAGGCCCACCCAGATAATAAAAGTGCAAGATATGATCATAAATGTAATACCCAACGTACATTAATTCCCGGAGTTTTTTTGCGGCAGAAGGCGGATCAACATGAAAAGCTGCATCCAATGCTTTTGTCGCAGCAAAATGATGAGCAACTGGACAAACACCACAAATACGGGATGTTATCTGTGGCATATCCTCTGCACGTCTTCCCTGGCTGAATCGCTCAAAACCTCGCAACTCAGGTATCTGCAGATAAGCATTTTCCACGTCCCCGTTATTATCCAAAAAGATACTAATTTTACCATGACCCTCAAGTCTTGTAATAGGATCAATTGTTATTGTCTTCATTTTTTCATCACCTTCCTATTGATTATTGCATCTGGCATATAATATTTGTAAAAGGTACCAACAGGGTCAACAACCTGATCTATAAGCTTCTGAACATCTTCCTCACTCATATTTTCTTCTCCCTCAATACCAAGAATTGAAGCAAGTGCTGACATCATCTTAGCTCCTTGGTCAAGAGAGTTTGGAGTTGGACCATTACAGCCAGTACAGGGCATGTTTGCATCAAGACATCTTGCATTGCAACCTCCACGTGTTGCAGGGCCAAGGCAAATGACACCTTGCTCGAGAAGACAAACTTCCTCCCATTTATCAAGCTCATATCTTCTCTTTATTTTTGTGATCTTCTTTTCGCTTTTTTCAAAACGACATTCATCACAGACAGATTTCAGTGGGCCAATTTTACTTCCCTTTGGTGGTAGTTTATTTTCAACAATTGCCCCAATTGCTGTCATTATTTGATCCGGAGTCGGTGGACATCCATAAAGATAGTAATCCACATCAACTGTTTGGTCTAACGTCTTAACAGTATCATAAAATTCTGGAAGAGTCAATGTACCCTCTTTAACTTTTACCTTCGTTCTTGGAATAGTCTTTTTTGGATTATCAGTCGACGGATTTTCAAGATATGCTGTATGGAAAATCTCTTCTTTATTTGCAACATTTCCAAGACCAGGAATGCCACCACCTACAGCACAAGCACCAAAGGCTACCATAATCTTAGATTTCTTACGTAGAAGTTTAGCAATGTGCTCTTGTTCCTCTGTTCTAATTGCCCCATTAAAGAAACAGACATCGATATGGTTATCATTCATTGCTTCAACATCTTTATACTTGAAATCCATAGCAACCGGCCAAAATAGAATATCAGCGACTCCTATGACATCCAAGATTTTTTCATCAATATCTAAAACTGCTATTTCACATCCACCGCAACTTGCAGCCCAATAAAAAGCCAGTTGTAATTTTTTCTTTGCTTTATTTTTTTCTTTAGCCATATTTACCACCATCTAGTTTAATCTTATTTTTTTAATAACCCCTTATTTTTCAAGAGTTTGACTGGATCAACAACATGCTGATCAAACCCATTTATCTTTGGATCAAGTCCAAGAGCAACAACGACTAGCTGCGTATAGTAGTAAATGGGAATTTGTTTATATCCCTTGAACAACCTTTCAGCATCTTTACCCCGCTGATCAAGGTTGTATCTGCATAATGGACAAGATAGAACTATCGCTTCAGCACCTCTATCTTTTGCATAACTTGAAATATGACGAGCTCTACCAGAAACAATATCTTTCTGTTCAATAGTATTGTAGGATCCGCAACATTCAATTTTAAATGGATTGTCAATAACTTCCGCGCCAAGAGCCTTCATAAGATCACCTATTATCCTTGGATCCTCCGCATCATCAATTGCAACCTCGCGAGGCCTCAGCAAGTAACAACCATAATAAGGCATTACTTTCAAACCTTTCAATGGGTTTTTCACCATCTTCTTAAGAACATCGAATCCTACCTCATCACGTAAAAACTCAAGGAAATGAAGAACTGTAACAGTCCCTTTATAGTCATTCTCTCTGTCCATGAAAAGATTGAGTGTTTCAAGATCATCTGGTTTTTCTTTAACTCTTAAGTTTGTTTGTTTGAGTGTATTGCAACACATATCACATAATGTAATAACTTTATCTTCGCCTTCATCCTCCACATGTATCAAGCTTCTCAATGGTGCAAGGTGTCTCATCAAGTCATCATCAGTAAGAGAGGATACTACTCCGCAACAATTCCAGTCTTTCATTTCTACTAACTCATGTCCCAGTTTTTCCATGATTGCATTAGCTGAGCTTTCCAGATTTTTTGCAGATGTTTTAAGTGTACATCCAGGATAGTATAGTAGTTTCATAGATATTACCCAATATTTTTTCTAAATAAACTGACAAAAGCAAGTTGAGGAATCTTTTCCTTATCCTTTTTTGGAATCTTAAATGCTTTTGTCTGATCAATTTTTCTTCTCAAAATAATCTGACGTAATGCCTCCATAATCTTTGTGATATTAATATCACGGGGGCATCTTTCTGCACATGTATAACAAGATGAACATAGCCATATGGTTTTAGAATTAAGAACTTCATCTCTATCTAAAATAACATATCTAATTACTTCATCAGGTGTTAAATCCATTTCGTCAACAAACGGACATCCAGCAGAACATGTACCACATTGATAGCAACCAAAGAGGTTTTCACCACAAAGATCTTCAACCTCTTTTGCAAGCTCTCCCTTTTTAAAGATGATTTTTTCAACACCTTTTTTCTTCTTTATTTTTTTAACCACTTTATTTACCCCCTAGGAGAGCTTCAAGCATAATTCTAAGTTGGCTACTTTTGAAACCTTTTTGTTCTATTGCACCGCTTGGGCATGCACCCGCACAGGCACCACATCCTTTACAAAGTGCCTTGTTAATAGTTGCAACAAGGTGATTAGGGTCATCTTTTCTAGGTTTAACTTCAATTGCTGAATACGCACAAATATTTTCACAGGTTCTACAACCACTACATAAGTCTTCATTTACCTCTGCTACTTGACCCTCGCCCTTCATCTTTTCTTGCATTATCGGAATCGCAGCTCTGGATGCTGCACCCTCTGCCTGAGCTATAGAATCAACAAGATTTTTTGGATAATGAGCAGCACCACATAGATAGATACCATCAGTTGCAAAATCAAGTGGTCGTATCTTTGCATGTGCCTCTAGGAAAAAGCCCCCGGAGTCAGCTGGGATTTTTAACATGTTTTTTAGGGTCTCAGTTAAAACTTCACCTTCGGTATTAACTGTTAAAACAACTAAGTCAGCTGGAAGTTCAAGGTTTTCACGTAAAATGTCATCATATACTTTAACTTTCATTGGTCCATCTTTTGGATTCTTCTTATCCAAGATAATCTCCGGTTTCTTTTCACCAGGGTAACGAACCATTGTGACATGATAATTCTTTAAAACATCTGAGTAATATTCCTCTTCCTCTTTGCCGAAAACACGCATGTCTCTATACAAAATGAATATCTTTGAGCCTGGAAATTTCTCAGCCATGAGTTTTGCATTCTTTATTGAGACCCCACAGCCAATACGGCAACAATAGGATCTTTTCTCATCCATTGCCCCAGCACAATTAACGATTACGATATCTTTTGGTTTCTTTTTGAATTCACCCTTTTTGATTTTCTCTTCTAGTTCGGTTTGTGAAAGAATATTTTTGTTTTTACCATATTGGAATCTACCTTCCAAATCGATTTCTCTAAAACCAGTTGCAACAATAATTGTTCCAAATTCTACTTTCTTTTTCTTTCCATTGTGTTTTATTACTGCTTTGTAATTTCCAATGAAACCATCTATTTCAGCTAATTCTGCATTAGTCATCACTGTGACTAATTTGTTTGCATTAACATTTTTAATCATCGGTTTTAGGATATCCTCGGTTTTAATATCAGTCGGAAACATCGAATGTAAATGTTTAAGTCTTCCACCAAGCATGCTTTCTTTTTCTATAAGAATAGATTTTACACCCATATCTGCAAGAGCAAGAGCAGCTTTCATACCAGAAATACCACCGCCGATAACCATTACTTTTGGAATAATTGAAAATTCTTCTTCTGATAATGGTTCAAGTAGGCTTACTTTGGCAACAGCTGCTTTAACTAGAGCTATTGCCTTTTTAGTTGCTGCATCCCAGTCATCTGAATGGACCCATGAGCAATGATTTCGAATGTTTGCCATTTCAAATAAGTATTTGTTAAGACCGGCCTCTTGAAGAGTATCTTGAAAAAGACCACCATGGGTTCTAGGTGAACAAGCCGCTACAACAATTCTATTTAGACCGTTTTCTTTGATTTGTTCTTTGATTTTTTTACCGCTATCTTCTGCACAAGCAAACATTATATGTTCTGCATGAACAACATTTGGTAGTTTTTCTATTTCTTGTGTAACTTTATCAACGTCTAAATATCCAGCAATATTTTTTCCACAGTGACAAATAAAAACTCCTATCCTTGGTTCATCTTTTGATATGTCTTTTTCTGGTGGAAATTCTTTACCAATATGCCTTTGTCTTTCTTTAACTGGTGCAACTGCTTTTGCTGCCGCACCACTAGCCATTGAAACACTATCCGGTATATCCTTTGGACCTTGTATACAGCCTGCTAGATATATACCATCTCTTGTTGACTGGACAGGATTATTCAAAAGCGAATCTTGCATGAAAAAACCATTTTCATCAACTTCTATCCCAAGTATTTTACCAAGTCTTTTATTACCCTTTGAAGGAATAATGGCAGTTGAAAGAACCAATAAATCGACTTTGTCTTCTTTTATTTCACCGGTAAGCGTATCTTTATATTTTATCGTTAAACTCTTATCTTTATTCTCATAAATTGATGATGGTCTACCTCGTTTGTATTTAACCCCTAGTTTTTTTGCATTATCGTAATACTGTTGGAAATCTTTACCATAGGCTCTAATATCCATATAATAAATTGAGATGTCAATATCAGGATCTGATTCTTTTACAATTGACGCTTCTTTTGTTGCATACATACAACAAACTCTAGAACAGTATGGATAACCAAGTTGTGCACTACGTGAACCAACGCATTGAATCCAACCTATTGTTTTAGGTTTTTTACCATCAGATAGACGCCGTGGTTTTCCCATTGTAGGTCCAAAAGAAGACAACAATCTTTCAAATTGCATTGCCGTGATAACATTATCATATTTTCCATACCCATACTCTTTTCTTAGTTCATTTGGCTCAAATACCTCAAAACCTGTAGCAATAATTACACTACCAACATTTACTTCGATCTCTTCTGACTTATCTAAAAATGATATTGCTTCAGGTTCACAGACACGGTCACAGGATCCGCAACCAACACAATTTTCATAATCTAATGTGTAAACGATCGGAACTGCCTGAGGGAATTCAATATAAATTGCTTTTCTTGTAGATATTTTTTCATCAAATTGATTAACTACATCCACTGGGCATACTTCTGCACAGTCCCCACATCCTGTACATTTATCAGAATCCACATACTTGCTTTTCTTCCATACTTGAGCTTTAAAATTACCTTTTTTTCCATCAAGTTTGTTGAGTTCAGAGTAGGTTAGAAGTTCAATATTTGGATGACGTGATAATTCGACCATCTTTGGTGCAGCTGTACAAATTGAACAGTCATTTGTTGGAAAAGTTTTATCAAGTTTGACCATTGAGCCGCCAATGGTCGAGGTTTTATCAATAATTACAACTTTGTAACCCTTATCAGCAATGTCAAGAGCTGCTTGCATACCTGAAATTCCAGCACCGACTATTAGGACATCCCCATTGATTACCCTTTTGTCACTTTTAGCTTTCTTTTTTTCAGGTAATTTTGCAGAGCTATCCGACTCTTTAGTTTCATTAACTTCAACTATTTCTTCAGGTTCATTATAAAAGTAATCATCTTCTAAGGGTATTCCTAAATCATGATCTATTTTTTGGTTATAATCACTTGATGGCATTTTTTCCTGCCTCAAATCCTTTTTCAAAAGCTTTTTCATTCAGTTCGAGAAATCTTTTTGGAACACTATCCAAAACAGATTTTTTTACAGCCTCTTTGTCAAGAAGACCAAAAATTGCCATTGATGCTCCAACCATTACTATGTTTGTAACAATTTTATTGCCCAGTTCTTCTGCTATTTTTTGGGCATGAATCTCATACACTGGTTGCCCGATTTTATGTTTTGGAACCAGATCAGGATCAACTACAATTACGGTATCCTTTCGAATATCTTCTCTATATGTATCAAACGCTTCTTGGGACATAGCAATAAAAAAATCAACACTTGTAGGTCGAGGATAACCAATTTTATCATCAGAAATTATCACTTCAGACCTAGCTGCACCTCCTCTTGCCTCTGGGCCATAAGACTGGCTTTGAACAGCATTATAATCCATAAAAACAGCTGCTGCCTTTCCAATAATGAAACCAGATAAGATTACTCCCTGTCCTCCGAAGCCACAGATTCTTATTTCCTTCTTCATTTCTTTGCCCCCTTTGAAGGTTTTTCCTGCAGTCTTTCAACAAGTTTTTTATATTCTTCGAAAAAGCCTGCCTTTTGAATATTTTGGAAAACACCACATTGTATCTTATCCTTGACTTTTTCTTTTTCTTCATCAGAACCATACTGCATTATCTTTTGATAATCTTCCATTAGAATCGTATTATCATCGTACCATTTCCAGTGCTTTTTGATATCTCCAAGTTTGTTTCTTCGACCATAGGCCGTTGGACATGGTGCTAGAAACTCTAAAAGTGAAAAACCTTTTTTCTCAAATGCTTCTTTTACTGATTTTATTGGTTGATATGGATGAGTAACACACCAACGGGCAACATAGTTTGCACCAAGGGCTTTTGCAAGTTCACAGATATCAAATGGATGCTCAATATTTCCATAAGGCGCAGTTGTTGCAATACTTCCAAGTGGTGCTGTTGGTGCCAGCTGACCTCCTGTCATACCATATATAAAATTGTTAATCATAATAACCGTAATATCAATATTTCGTCTAGCTGCATGAATAAAATGATTCCCGCCAATTCCTGAACAGTCTCCATCACCAGTAAAAACAATAACTTTAAGATCAGGATTTGCAGCTTTTATACCTGTTGCAAACGCAATTGCTCTACCATGAGTTGTATGAAGGCCATCTGCATTTATATAACCGGGAAGCCTAGATGAGCAACCTATACCTGAAGCAAATACAACCTTGTCCATATCCCAGTCTAATTCCTCAAGTGCCCAGAAGGTATAATCCAATACTACACCATGACCACAACCATTACAAAAAATTGTTGGCCACATACCTTCACGTAGAAACTTTTTGTTAAGCTGATCTGCAGTTCTTATTTCTACCATCTATTTCCCCTCCAGATATTTATAAAGCTCACCCGGGAGATGCATCTCTCCACCGATTTTTGGTGCACTTATTACCTCACATTCACCGCAAGAATATTCTTTAACAGGATGAACAATTTGTCCAAGGTTCATCTCCGGAACAATTATTTTATCAACTTTTTTTGCGAGTTTAAGAATTTCTTTATCAGGGAAAGGCCATACCATTTTTAGACGCAATAAACCTACTTTTTTACCCTTTGCCATTGCCATTTCCATAGCAGATTCAGCAGGTCTAGCTGTTGCACCATATGTAACAAAAGCAATTTCTGCATCATCTAGATTTATTTTTTCAATATTTACAAGCTTATCAGCATCATCAGTTATTTTTTCAGTGATTCTTTTAATAAGACGCTCGTGATCAGGTTGCTTATCAGTTGCTGGAAATCCTTTTTCATTATGTGTAAGACCTGTTACATATGTATGATAGCCCGTCCCAAATGTTGGGAAATCAGGAACCTTACTATTCTTTTGGGTTTGCGAATCTGTAAAAGGGATATATTTTTTCTTATCAATTGTAGCTTTTACTCTTTCAACAAGCTTGAGATCTTTTTCATCAGGTATTACAATTCTTTCTCTCAAGTGACCCATTTCTCCATCGGTCATAACACATACAGGATTTCTGTATTTTTCAGATAGGTTGAAAGCTTCAACAGTGAAATCCATACATTCCTGAACGGTACTCGGAGCAAGAGCGATTGCTTCAAAATCACCATGTGTCCCCCATCGTGCCTGCATCATATCGCCTTGAGCACCGAGGGTTGGCTGACCCGTTGATGGACCAGTTCTTTGAACATTGACAATAACACATGGTGTTTCAGTCATTACAGCAAAACCATAGTTTTCCATCATAAGTGAAAAACCAGGACCGGACGTCGCAGTCATGGATTTTGCACCACCCCATGCTGCGCCAACGACAGCAGCGATACTACCGATTTCATCTTCCATCTGGATATATGTTCCTCCAACTCTGGGAAGTCTGCGTGCCATACCTTCTGCGACTTCAGACGCAGGAGTTATCGGATATCCTCCAAAAAAGGAGCATCCTGCTAGAATGCCGCCATATACACAGGCCAT
>Ga0272442_10010432_pt1 | contig 11452 bp, 8 predicted proteins | sample SSMForm2O_FD_200262 | JGI IMG/M metagenome (GOLD analysis project Ga0272442, IMG submission 200262) | Marine sediment archaeal communities from Little Sippewissett salt marsh, Falmouth, MA, United States - SSM-Form-2O | ecosystem: Environmental > Aquatic > Marine > Wetlands > Sediment ...
GCTATATTAAGAAAGAATAATACGACTAATGTCTTTGCATCTGATAGTTTACACTGTCTTAACATCCTGAAACTTTCGAAAACTCCACAGTCTAAAACTATTATCAAGGCGGGTATTAACAATAAAATTTTAATTAATATGATGGTGCATAGTGTGTTAATCCATGGCAAAGTTTGGGGGTAGAAATGCCTTGTTATGAAAAGTAGGATTAAAAAAGGTATTACGCAAATCAAACCAAAGCCAAGCATCCGCCAGAAAAAATGGCTGCCTGTTCGCAGTAATGAGCTTAGAGATTGGCGGTTGCAGCCTTCGGTGTAAACAGTTCGTAAAAAACCAAAATACAGAAAGGTTAAAACAATTGCGGTTAGCAACCCGACGGTTAGAAAAAACCAATGCACGATTTGCGGGTATAATTGTGTCTGTTTTACCGCACTGCAGTTGGTCATCTTACCTGTTAACGGCTTCAAAAGTGTTAAGCTTATTATTAGCACGACTTCCGGCCATCGGGCTTTGAAGATTTTTAGTGTTTCTTTGATTTCGTTCATCCGGTTTTGTCCCTAAGGTAGTGATTCTTCAACTTTTTTCATAAGTTTTTTTAATCGGTTATATTTTGGCCTTGCTTTTTGCGAAGATTTGGCAAAATAAACTATCACCTATCATAAGTCGCAGTAGCTCTCGTTTTACTTGTTTATCGTCGAATTCAGGGTGGCGATGTCTGATTCCATCTTCAACAATTTGATGAAGGTTGTTGCTTAACTGAAAAGTCATTTGTGCACGTGTTTGTATGTCCAGCTTTCGCAGGATTTCAAATTGCTTGACAGCGGCATCAATGGTTGTATCTGACGATATACTTTTCATTTTAGTTAATCCTCGAAACCCGATTTTTCTTGCTGATTATCATACACTAAATTCAGAGTTTTTAATAACTTATTTGCCATATCGCAGCCACAGTTGTATGTCCTCAATTTTAACGGTTGCTTTTGACTTTGTCTCTAATGTTATCTGGAAACTGTTTTTGCCTTGATTTAGCATATTTGGTTCAATGCGATATTTGAACCATTCAGCCTGCATTTTTCCATCGCAAATTTTTTGTCCGTTAATTTTTAAGGTTAGGTTTTTCATGCCAATACTTTTATCATTTTGCACGTTTAGCCTGATGTCCAATTCTGTCTCGGGTATATTGCCGGCAGCGATATTTTTCCGTATATCCTCGCCGACGACAAGTTCAACAGTTTCAGGTTTGCCCGGCTTTAACGGCAAAGGCGTTTCAGGCGAAACCAGTTGTCGATTTAGAAATTTTCTGCCGCCGGCCAGATAGACCCCTGCGTACACAGCCACTCTGCCGCCTGTTGTATAAACCTTATCTAATGTGGCTAAAGCTTCAGGGTCACCCAATTGGTTCCATATGTTCAGTTTGGGATTAAATACATTAAAAAGACAAATCCCGTCAACACCGGCATACCAGGCATTCATCGCTCTGGCTCGGTAACCTTCTGAACTGGCCCGTACTTTCTTAGCCAATTCATCTTTGTGACGAGATTCGCTTAGACATGCGTAAACCGGCACATCATATTGATGTCCTAATTCAACCGTTACCTCCCATGGATTCAAACGGCAATAGCCGCTGGCTACCATAACATCGATAAGCCCTTCCTTCATCCATCTTTCAATATCCAGGCCCATCGCGTTGCAGTAGCCAACCGAGTCCGGCACGCGCACACTGACCAGAATGGGTTTGCCCTTTTGCATACCGACTTGCTCAGTCATCGTGCGTATACGGCCAATCAGTTCGGTCATCAGGTCTCGGTCGTCTTGCCCAACATGTTTGCCCTTGGTTTGGTCGCGAAAGAAAAGCGGATGCCGAAAGAAATCCAGATGGATTCCATTGACATCATAATTTTCGCAAACCTCCCGGAAATATTTATATGCCAGGTCACGAATTTCTTTGACACCATAATCGACCGCTGACCATTGTCCCTTCTTTAGCTTGCCTCTGTTCGGGTCCATTATCCAGTCTGGATGGTCTTTTTTTAACTGCGGAAAACCGAGATCATCGAAGGCATCATGGGTATCATTCATTCGCATCGACCAGAAAAGCTCGATATTGTTTTCTTTGCAAAACTCAGCCACCATTTTCAAAGCATCTGTCCCCTGTTCGATAAAATACCCCGTTTTGTTGTCCTTAAATCGGCCTTCGGTACAGGTAAAGATTTCACCGACCTTAGTGTTGTACGTAAAGAATCCAAAGCCGGAGCTGCGTGTGCAGTAAATTATCGTATCAACATGCGTGCCGGCAAGAGGCGATATGCGTTTAGCAAGAAATGCCTCGCGCGTAGGTTCAGCTAAAAACTGCACATCACCACCATCATTATCAAAGATAACCCTGCGCCTGCGATGCGCCGCTTCTTTACGCATCCGTCTCAGTTTTTGAATCTTCAGTTCCTCAAGGATTTTTTTGGCTACAGCCTCAGCCGTTACGGTTATACCCTTCGGATTGAAATGAACACCATCTTTGAGCAATGTCTCTGCTTGCGGTTTGATTATTGTGTAAAGATCATTGATAATAACTCCCTCGGTTTTCATCACGTCAGCCGCAACAGCATTGTAAGCCCGGACATCACTGTCTTTCCGGTAACCCTTTGCTTCTGCGAGCTTGCCGATAGGTGTGGTCGAAACCCATATTAACCGTGCACCGGTTCTTTTCAAACGCTGTACAAGCGTCTGAAGGTTTTGCCTGTACTCGTCAAGCGGGACCTGAATCTCACCTTCCGGCGGCGGTGCGGCTTTCCCTGCCTTGTTCTTGCATGTAATATCATGAATACCCCAGTTGAAGCTGATGACGTCCCATTGTCCCTGGCCAAGATAGTCATCGAGTTCCGCAAGACTCTGACGGGTAGAGCGGCAATTACGTGCCGGCCGATGTACATTCGCTGCCCCTTCAAGAAGCTTTCGAACCTCAACAGTGTAGTGCATTGAAATAGAATCCCCTATCAAAAGCACACGGGGCAAACCAGCTACATCTTCTACTTGCGCAAACGAAGGATGGTCTCTGCGGGCAGACACAGTGCGAGCGGCAGCCACAGTTCCTTCGGATGTAATTTGTTGGTTCAACCGTTTCCAATAGATTTTAGAAAGCCACACATCGCCGTTTTCTTTTCGACCGTCCCTCGGCCATTCAGCAACAACCACATAACTTTTACGTTGATTGATTGGCCAAACCCAGAAGTTTCCAAGGGGCATGCCCTTATTGCCGACGATGATGCGCTCGGTGCATCTCTTCAGACTGAGGTTGGCCAAATCGACATCCGCACAATGCAGGGGCGCACGGTTACGCATAACATTGTTGTTGTCATCCCGAACGCGGGTGTAAACCAAAACAAGCCCATCAGAATGCGAAAGCAGTTTGGTCATTGTGGATCGCATAGGAATCTTGCTGCCGTTATCCCATCTCCATGCCTTCGCCTTTTGCCACGACCGTCCCTTGTTATCGCTGGTCGTGACATAGCCGCAGCCGTCCTCAGCCCGCATCGTCATATAGAGACGGCCCTTGTGCAGGACAATCTGAGGCTCTATGAAGCCGCGTTTGATATTGTTGGTCAGGCCGTTGGAAACGTACAGGACTTTAAACTTATCTCCGGATTTCCGGGCGGCGATCGTAAAAACTGTAAAAGCTCCATTAGCGCCAATGGTATAGTAAGGATAGAGGATGGTTTCAGCATCCAGATAAATGCTGTTGCGGGCCCAGTGCCACGCTGCGTTCTCCATGTTCGGGGCCAACGAATGCCATCCCGTGAAGTTGTTCTTTTGGAGACCAACTCTCCGCCATGGCTCCTCGGAGCGTTCAGCGATGGGGTGTAGGGTGTTGAAGTCATCATTTGTTCGAAAGTAGTTGTATGTCGAATGCCTGTCGCCGCCCCTGCGGTCTGTCGACCGTATCATCAGCTCGATTGAGATGGGATTACCAGGGATGGTTACCAGATTCGGATGAACCCACAAATCTTCGTGTGTATCGCCGCCGATGATCACCGCTGATTCAATTTCTCGCACAATAGAGCCCTTGTCGCCCTTGATGACCTTAGGATTGCGGAAAGACATTTGCAGCGACCCCTCTGCCTGGGCATTGCCCGCCACCACAAATGAAAGAAAAACAATCAATATAATTCGTTTCATGATCATTCTTTCAACAGGTTATCTATGCTGACACTTCCAATTTAAACACTTAGCAAACATAATCCCCTCCGTACGAAAAAAGCAATTTTACAACAATCACTTTGAACTATAAAGGCCTTTCTTTTCCGAGGTGAGTTTGTTGAAAATTTACCCAAAAAGAAAAAATTAACCGCAAAATGCTTTTCTTCGGTAGCGATTTCTTTGTTTTACCAGCTCCATTTTGGCGGCAGTGTAATCAAGTCAGATATTTTTATTCTCTGGCCCATCTCGATAGACTTTCGGGCGGCTATTCCTATGATGCTCCGCCACATCAACAAAATGGCCGAAGCCGACAAACTCGAAGCCGCCGTCGCCGCCGTAATCGCCGAAGGCAAAGATGTAACTTATGATATGAAACCCGACCGAAACGACCCCACCGCAGTAGGTACTTCCCAAATGGCAGACGCAATCATCGAAAAAATGAAGTAACCCAACCCCCATTTAACCCGCCGATCTATCCGGCGGGTTGTTTAGCACCCACCCCTGCGGTGGTTGTCATTGCGAACCAACGACGAATTACCCATCCCGGCCTCCGGCTTCAACAACAACCCCACTGTCCCTGGTTTTCACTATTTTTTAAATGCAAAAACTTTCTGACTTGTTAATTCTTTTAATCTCTTCTCTGCTAATTTTACATACTCTGCATCAACATCATAACCTATGTACTGTCTTTCAGATTTCAGTGCAGCTATCGCTGTTGTTCCACTTCCCATAAACGGATCTAAAACTATATCATCTTTATAAGAGTACAACTGTATCAATCGATATGGAAACTCTTCACGTTCACGGTCATAAATAGACCTGCTTGACAAACCTTTTCTCTTCGTAGTCTCTGATTTTTTGTCTTACCTTAAATTCGGTGTCATTAAATCTAACTTTATGCAACCAACCTTCATTGTCGAATTCCTGATGGACATTCGCATAAGTAAACTGAGCATGAACATTTGAACACACGACCAAGAGATTCTTTATATGATTGCCTAAACTCGAAGCTATATGATGAATTTCAAAATACGGCCTGCCATTTTTCATGATGAACCCGAAGTCAGTTAGTTGACAGCGACCACCATATATTTCCTCCAATAAGCTTCTCAGTGAACTCGGCACACCTTCTTTCGCCTTTCTAATATTCATAGACGAATATTTTCTTTCTCTTATTGGCAATTTCGTAAGTCTCAAAACTTCATTCAAAACAACATCATTTCTATCGATACTAGTCAGTTTGGAAAGTGACGAAAGATGTTTTCTTGCATCGTTTTCATTTTCAGAATTATCAAATGTTTCCTGCAATTGCTTTATTTCGTTAAGAAAGCATGTTTCAGGCAATACTTTGTACTTTAAGTTTTTCTGATCAATTATCTGAATGACAATTTCATCTCCACTCTGAATCTTATTGCTTTGATACCATTCCTTCATTCCGCCAATCCTAGCTTCTCTTGACGAACTTGCGAAGCACGTATAGCTTTTTATTTCAAAGTGCATAGATTTATCAAAGCATATTCTTATTTTAGAATTGTTGTCTGGAAAATACTCATCAGCTAGCGATTTTGGAATTGCCAAGAGCCCTTTATCAATCCGGCTTTTTGTAGCTTTGAAGGTTATATAATTATAATTTGTTAAGCTGTCTATATGTTCGCTATTCATTTTTGCGTTTTGACTTTTTCTGAACGAAACCAAACTCAACTCCTGTTCCGACAATATTATCGCATTCTGGACAAAATACATTTTGTTCCGGATCATGAATCAGACTATGATGGCCTAAACATTCCCAATTTTGCCCATCCCAAATCCATTCTTCGGACATTACTTTTGTATAAACAATCTTTTCTAAATCATATTCACAGTATGGGCATTTCTTTATTTGATATTCTGTCCTCATAATACTACCATATAAGTTTAATTTAATTGCGTAAGTATTATATCGTACGGTGAGGCATAATTTAAACGAAAATATTTAGCACTTGTAGCATCAACTGTCCATACAAGTTTTACACCGCTATAACCGCTACTTGTGAGTGTTTTTATTGATATCGGGCTATTAAACAACTTTACATCTATTTCTGGCTCTGTTATAGGAAAATCGGTTTCTACATTTTCATTGCCAAAGTAATAGATCAGTAGAGCTACAAGTACTCTTTCTCTTAATGAACCTACTTCCATACCAATTTTCCCCGCCCTTGAGCATTCCAGTTCCGCACGATAAAAAAGCTTCGGTAATTTGTTTTTTACCTTAGCCACAATCTCTTCGTCATGGAACATTCGTTCTATTCGTTCGTCCATATGTTACCTGCTTCTTAAAAATAGTAAAATGAGAAAAACTAGGGCAGCCGCCCATTTGCTTCCTATGTTCGCCCCGTTATTTTATCAGCTGAATCCTGATTTTGCAACCATAATAAATTTAACCACCTTTGGCATCTCGTGTGTGGGATTAAAAAATTGTATTAATTCCGCAAATTCTTATAATTAAAATACAAAAGAGCGTCCAAATCCGCCCTAAGCGGATAAATATTGAAAAACCAACGGAAACTTTTTATACTGTGAAAGTAAGTCTATGTTTTTCGTTTTATGCAGACTATATAATTATTACTAGCAGAGGGAACAAATGGGACTTCCTTTTAGGGATTTAGCCAGTTTTGGTAAACGGATAGAGTATTGGATTATAGGTCTTATGCTGAAAGAAGGCTTCGATGTCTATGTACCTCTTGTGGATGACAAAGCAATTGACGCAGTAATCCGCCGACCCGACGGTTCCTTCATTACTGTCCAAATCAAAGCCAGATCTAAATCTGTTGTCAAAGGAGGCGCAGCGATATTTTCTGTTATCTCCCATAAGTTGAGAAAGGATTATTGGTTTATATTCTATTCAGAACGAATGGATATGATGTGGATCATGTCATCTAAGGAGTTCATCAAAGAATCATTACAAACCAAGTCTGGTAAATTCAAAGGCCTGCGTAGCATTTCGTTCAATGGTCGAAAAAAAGATAAAAGGTCGGGCAAAGTAACTGAATACTGCAAACCACAATTCATTAAATATGTCGTAGAAGACTTCAGCCGTCTAAAATAATAATTGTGAACAAGGTAAATTAAACCTGTCCACCTGTCCCCAAGGGAGTCATATTTCTTTTTCGAACCACATTCCCCCAGCCCCTGCTGTTGTGGCCTCCAGTTCGGATTATGTTTTTCCGCCGCCGGTACGGCAGGCGCTATCTATGTGGTTAAAACCACACTCCAGCCAATCTTTATTCCTCTTACTTAGACGTTCAGCGTTAGGCGTTCAATGTTCAACGTTCATCCCCTCATCCCGGCCTCCGCCCACAACACCATACCCACATTCCGGCCTAAAATCTCTGCGCCTTGGCGCCTTGGCGGGAAACAATATTTGATATTTCGGTAATTTGAATTTGTCTCGAATTTCGAGATTCGTTTTTCGGATTTTCTTTTTATTTTTTAATCCGCGTTAATTCGTGTAATCCGCGGTTCATTATTTTATTAGATTTTCCTTGAAATACGGCCATAATCTGGTATAATACCTACCCAATTGGGGGCAGCAATGCCGGTCAGTATCAAAAATCAAATATGACAAACAAACCATGAACACTGAACTATTTAACAATTTAACCAATAACCAACGAACAATGAACAATGAACTATTGTCAAACGAACCCAATTCTACCAGTCCTGAGCTTGTCGAAGGGTTATGCAAAACGAACCCAATCTACCGTGATGCAGATTTGCCCATTTTAACAACGAACAATAAATATGTACTTGATATTAGTGTATATTCGTGTCCATTCGTGGTTCCCTATTATGATTACCAAAAAATGTCAAACGAACCCAATTCAAACACAGTTTGTCCTGCAAGCCCTGAGCGAAGTCGAAGGGAGCTTGCCTGCGCTGAGTATCACCGAAGTGTCGAAGGGTTATGCAAAACGAACCCAATCTACCGTGATGCAGATTTGCCCATTTTGACAATGAGCAATAAATATGTACTTGATATTAGTGTATATTCGTGTCCATTCGTGGTTCCCTATTATGATTACCAAAAAATGTCAAACGAACCCAATCCTGTCCTGAGCGAAGTCGAATGGATCTCCAAAGTTACCCATTTTATCAATGAACAACGAACAATGCCTGCCCTAAGCAGCGTCGAAGGGAACAATAAACAATTTTCAAACGAACCCAATCTTAAAAACAACAAAATAAGCGTAAAGTCATTCATGGCAAAGAATTACGCCAATTTTCACCCCCTCGACCGCCAAAAAAACGAACCCAATACGAACCCAATTTCAAACCCGGCGAAATGGGTAATGTCAGATTACAGTCGAATTTGGAAGGTTTGCTTGCCTAACCAGGCATTAGCGTTTCATTTCGGTCATTTTTCGATTTTATTTGCCGAGTTGGAAGTTTTGTTCACCGACGAGCTGTTTTATTCTTTTGCAGAAATCAACGTTCGGGTTTACGGACAGGTTTTTGTCGGCGGCGGCGAGGACTTTGCCTTTTTTTGTTGTTACTGCAACGTAAACAGGGCTTTTGCCACGATGACTCTGGCAGAGGGTTTTTATGGCGATGACTTTTTCTTTTGTGAGTTGTTCTGCATCGAGGTTTATTCTTACTTTTGCGGCGAGCTTTTCTGTTACCTGTTCGAGCGGGATGAGCTGCTCTGCGAAGATGTTCGGTTTTTCCCTTTTGCAATCGACGGAGCCTTTTACGAAGATGACCTGGTCTTCTGCGAGGAGGTCATCGAATTTTCTCAATGTCTCCGGGAAGAGTACTACTTCTGCGGTACCCTGGATGTCTTCGAGTATAAAGACGGCCATTTTAGAGCCTGCATTTCGGCCTGTCTTCGTGATGTGGTAACGTTTTTTGGTGACCATTCCGCCGATGACGATAGACTGACTTTGGGAAGCATGGTCGAGTTCGGAGGTATTTATGTTAGAGTAGATATTTATGGTTTCTGCGCAGTGGCTTAAAGGATTTTTTGTTACATAGAAGCCGAGCACCTGTTTTTCAAAGGCGAGCATCTGTGTTTCAGGCCAGGGCGGAATGTTAGGGAGCCGATGCTGGTCTTGGGAATAATCGGCATCTGAGGCCTGTGCGAAGAAATTTAACTGGCCGTTGTGCCTGTCACTTTGCATTCCTGAACCGATTTGCATTGCTCTTTCCAAACCTGCTATCATCTGTGAGCGGCTTGCGCCGAGTTTGTCGAATGCACCTGCTTTTATGAGGGATTCGAGTACCTGTTTGTTTGCTGCCCTTAGGTCGGTGTTTTCACAGAAATGGAAGAGACTTTTAAATTGTTCTACTTGTTTTCGTGTCTGGATGATTTGTTCGACTGCCTTTTCGCCGACTCCTTTTACGGCGGCGAGGCCGAAACGGACAACGCCTTTTTTGTTGTGGTCTCGGTCGCTTTTGTAAAGGGGTGTAAAATCGACGTTACTTTCGTTTATGTCGGGCGGCAGGACCTCGATGCCCATAGCCTTGCACTCGGTAATATAATCGACAACTTTGTCGGTGTTGCCCATTTCGTATGTCAGCAGAGCGGCCATATATTCGATTGGCCAGTAAACTTTCATATATGCGGTCTGGTATGCGATGAAAGCGTAGCGAGTGGAGTGACTTTTGTTGAATCCATAGCCAGCGAAGCGTTCGATAAGTTCGAAGATTTCTTCCGCCTGTCTTTTCTTAAGACCTTTTTCAACGCAGCCTGCTATGAAATTTTCGCGTCCCTTTGCGATAGTTTTGTGTTTCTTTTTACTGATTGCCTTAATCATTGTATAAGCTTCTCGCAGGGGGATGTCACCGAGCCGGTTCGAGATTCGCATCACCTGTTCCTGATATATCATAATGCCGTAAGTTTCATCGAGGATTTCTTTCATTATCGGGTGGGGCAGTTCCCATTTTGCGCCGTGTTTGCGTTCGATGTAGTCGGGGATAAGTGTCATCGGCCCTGGTCGATATAGGGCGTTTGCAGCAATAAGGTCTTCGATTCGGTCGGGTTTCATTTTCATCAGCAAATCCTGCATTCCGCCGGACTCGAACTGGAAGACGCCTTTCGTTCTGCCTGTTGCGAAAAGCTCAAATACTTTAGGGTCGGTAACATCTATTTTTTCGAGATTGATTTCTTTGCCGTGGATTTCTTTAACCATTTGCTGTGCCCGTTCGAGAACACTGAGTGTTTTCAGGCCGAGAAAGTCCATCTTGAGCAGACCGACCTTTTCGACAATTGGGCCTTCGAACTGGGTTATAATGTCATCTGAGCTGGGGGCTTTATAGAGGGGAATAAAGTTTGTCAAAGGCTCATCGGCGATGACGACCCCTGCAGCGTGTACGGAGGCGTGTCTGACGAGTCCCTCGAGTTTTTTGCAGATATCGATTACTTTTTTTGTTTTTTCATCCTGTTCGTAAGCCTTTTTTAGTTCGGGTTCTGTTTTTAAGGCTTTTTCGAGGTTGATGCCGAGAGAATCGGGGATGAGTTTTGCGAGCCTGTCGGCCTCTGCAAGGGGAACATCGAGAACCCGGCAGACGTCGCGGATGACGGCGCGTGCCTTCATAGTACCGAATGTTATGATTTGTGCGACGTGGCCGTACTTTTGTCGGACATAATCGATGATTTTGGCTCTGTTGACCTGACAGATGTCTATATCGATGTCGGGCATTTCGTTTCGCTGAGGATCCATAAATCTTTCGAAGAGCAAATCGTATTTAATCGGGTCGATGTCACATAGTCCGAGGCAATATCCGACCATAGTTCCGACGCCGCTTCCTCTTGCCGCTGCGGCTATGTTTTTTTTGTGAGCGTAGTCGCAGAAGTCCCAGACGATAAGAAAATAACTTGCAAAACCTTTCGATTCGATTACTTCGAGCTCTCTGTCAAGCCTTGCCTTAATTGGTTCTGTAATATCGCCATAGATTTCTTTGGCTTTTTCGTAGCACAGTTTGGTAAGAAACTCTTCGGGTGACGATTTGTCTTCGGGCTCGAATCTTGGGGCGTGACGTGTTTTTAAGTCGATTTCAACATTGCATCGCTCTGCGACGGCAAGTGTATTGTCACATGCCTGAGGGACATCGCCGAAAAGCTGTCTCATCTGGTTTGGGCTTTTGAGGAATACATCGGTGGGGTAAATCAGTCTCGTTGGGTCTTCGACGGATTTACCGGTGCTTATGCAGCAAAAGCAGTTGTGAGCCTCGTAATCTTCTTCGAGAAGAAAATGTACATCGTTTGTTGCAACCAGGCCCAATC
>Ga0272442_10010433_pt1 | contig 11451 bp, 8 predicted proteins | sample SSMForm2O_FD_200262 | JGI IMG/M metagenome (GOLD analysis project Ga0272442, IMG submission 200262) | Marine sediment archaeal communities from Little Sippewissett salt marsh, Falmouth, MA, United States - SSM-Form-2O | ecosystem: Environmental > Aquatic > Marine > Wetlands > Sediment ...
TCAAGGGGAAACTATTGCCGTAATTGTCTCGCCCCAGGACTGCGCGGAGTGTCACGACCAGGAATTCAGCCAGCAGAACGGCTCTCATCATGCCAAGGCCGGCGAGATTCTGGGTTCACTGGACAACCTTCTCGGAGAGGTGCTTGGAGGGGAGCCGGCAGTGGTTACCGGTTGCCGCCAGTGCCACGGTTCGGTTGTCAGGGTGGACGACAGCGGCAGGCCGACTTCCGATTCCTGGCCGAATACAGGGATGGGCAGGATAAATCCGGACGGCTCCCGGGGCTCGTGTTCGGCCTGCCATACACGCCACGAATTCAGCAAGGCCCAGGCACGCCAGCCCGAGGCCTGCGGAAAGTGCCACCTGGGACCCGACCACCCGCAAATAGAGGTGTGGAACGAATCAAAGCACGGGGTTCTCTACCATGCCAACCGCGGGAAAATGAACCTCGAGGCCGGGACATGGCGCGCCGGAAAGGAGTATTTCACCGGCCCGACCTGTTCCTCCTGCCACATGAGCGCCGGGGGAGCCCAGGAGGTCACCCACGATGTCGGGATGCGCATCTCCTGGACCCTTCGCCCGGCAGTCTCCAGGAAATTGAACATGCTGGTTTACGAGGACGAGGATAAGGAGGACATTCTCGGCGATGACCCGGCACTGCCTGAGCCGGGTTCCACGTATAAGTCAAAATCCGGGGAGATGGAAAAAGTCAAAGCGGTCTACACCTGGCAGCAGCGGAGAGCGTTCATGCAGGATCTCTGCAGCCAATGCCATGCAGAATCCTTTGTCGGGGCTTTCTACGAGCAGTTTGACAACCTTGTTGACCTTTACAATACCAAATTCGCCGAGCCTGCAGGGTCAATAATCGAGGACTTGAGAGCAGACGGCAAGATCAGCGCTGTGGATTTCGACGACCCGATCGAATGGACTTACTGGGAGCTCTGGCACCACGAGGGACGCAGGGCGCGCCACGGCGCCTCGATGCAGGGGCCTGATTATGCCTGGTGGCACGGTATCTACGAAGTGGCCAAGCATTTCTACGGTAAATTTATCCCGGAGCTGAAAGAAGCTGCGGGCGAGGAATTGGCCGAACAACTGCTGGAGAAATATGTCTACAGCCAGGACGGCCATCTCTGGCACCGAGATGGATTCAGCCCGGAGGTGCGGGAGAGGATCAGGCAGTTCTATCAACAGCGCTACAAGCAGTGAGTCAGGAGAGGCAAAGCAGCAGGAAGCTAAATGTTATTGATAGTGCAGAGGCGTTTTACAGCCTGCGCACTGTGTCATGTTCTTGAAAATATCCGCTGTCAGGCACACAGTACTTTGCGGATATTCTCCCGGTAAGGGGGCCGGATAACTCCCTTGTCCGTGACTATCGCGCTCACCAGTTCCGCCGGGGTGATGTCGAAAGCCGGGTTGAACACCTTGATCCCTGCCGGTGCGATTTCCAGCCCGCAGGGTGATGTTACCTCGCGGCTGTCTCTTTCCTCAATCGGGATCAGGCCTCCGTGTGCGATAGAGAGGTCAAACGTGCTGAACGGCGCGGCCACGTAAAAGGGGATTCCGTGCCTGTTCGCCAGGCAGGCTACGCCGTATGTGCCGATCTTGTTGGCCACGTCGCCGTTGGCTGCGATCCTGTCCGCACCGGTGATTACCAGGTCCACCAGGCCGCGGGCCATCACTGAGGCGGCCATATTGTCGCAGATCAGGGTGGCCTCGATTCCCGAGCGGGTCAGTTCCCAGGCCGTGAGCCGTGAACCCTGCAGCAGGGGGCGGGTCTCGTCCACGAAAACGGAAACTTTCTTGCCCTGCTCGACGGCCACATAAACCGTTGCCAGCGCTGTTCCGATTCCTGCCGTGGCGAGAGCGCCGGCGTTGCAGTGGGTGAGTATGCGGCTGTCTGTGTTGATCAGCTCCGCACCGAATTCCCCTATAGCCCGGCAAAGCCTGCGGTCCTGTTCGCAGATTTCTGTAGCCTCGGCCTGAAGGCTGTCCAGGATTTTCCCGGCCGGCAGGTCTTCCGGCATCCGTTCCACCACCGCTTTCATCCGCTTGATTGCCCAGAAAAGGTTTACCGCTGTGGGACGGGTTCCGGCCAACTCGCTGCAGACCTGCTGAAACCTTTTGCGGAACTCTGCCGGCGCCAGGTCCGCCTCCGGCTGCATCCCCAGCACTACGCCAAATGCCCCGGCAACTCCGATCGCAGGCGCACCCCGCACAGCCAGGCGGCGGATGTCGTCTGCCAGAAGGCGGTAATCGGTCCTTTCCAGATAAACTTCCCTTGCCGGCAGCTCGGTCTGGTCGATCAGCCTCACACGTGCATCGGGAACCTTGCCGACCCATTCTATCGTCTTAACGGGCATAGTTTCTCCGTCGTTGATTTTTCCATAATCTCTCGATAGATTCACTTTTAAAAAACAGGGTTTGCGCGTAGATAGCCACGCAGCCTTTCGCTGAAAAAATTAATCGTCGAGCGGAGAATACACAAGATAATCTGTTTTCAACACAGGAGGTGAGACCATGAAAATCAAGAGAGCGTTCTTGCTTTTAACGCTTGCTCTGTCAGTTACGCTGCTGTGCGGCTTGGTCTCTTCAACGCAGGCTGAAAGAGCCTACAGGCCGGAGGATGTCATTTCTGTTAAGAGCGTGTCTCAGCCGGTACTTTCCCCGGACGGGGAATGGGTTGCCTACGTTGTCGGGGAATCCGATTACGATTCGAACGAGAGCCGCAGCGATATCTGGCTCGTGCCCGCTGACGGCAGCCGGGAGGCGCGCAAGCTCACCACCTCAGGCAAGCACAACCGCGTACCCTGCTGGAGCCCGGACAGCCGGACGCTGGGTTTTCTCTCCGACCGCACAGATGGTGGAAAAGGTGCACAGATCTGTCTTCTGCCCTTAGACAGGCCGGGGGAGGCCCAGGTTGTAAGCGATTTCCCCGGCGGTGTGCAGGATTTCATCTTCGATCCCACCGGGGGCCGTCTGATCTTCGCCGCCAGGGTGTATCCGGACAACGTGAGCCTGGATACGGTCAGCGTACGGGACAGTCTCAAGAAGCAGTCCAAGATGAAAGCCCGGGTTCACGAGGCGCTGATGTACCGCCATTGGGACACCTACTGGGACGGCAAGGTGACCCACCTTTTCCGCATGGGTACGGATGGCGAAGGCCTGGTTAATCTTACTCCCGGGTTGAAATTCGATGCTCTCAACTACTGGCTCGGCTCTTCAGGCAGAGAATTTGCCGTGAGTCCTGACGGCGAGTGGCTTTATTTCGCCGGGAAACAGGAGCAGGACCAGGCGGTAAGCTATAATTCAGATGTTTATCGGGTGCCGGTTGCCGGGGGAGAGATCCAGAAATTGACAGACAGCGCGGCTGCGGACAACCTTCCGCGCCCCTCCCCGGACGGGAACTGCCTGGCCTGGCGCGCCATGAAACGCCCCTTTTACGAATCGGATGAATACGACATTTTAGTTAAAGATTTAAAGAGCGGTGAAATAACAAACCTGACAGAAGATTTCGGTCGCAGCGCGGGCGGTATTTTCTGGTCAGCCTCATCGGACACCCTGTTTTTCGAGGCCGAGGATGAAGGCGACGTTGATCTTTTCGCAGTGGCCGCAGCAGGTGGGCCGGTGCAACGCGTTCTGGGAGCCGCACTCGGGGCCGGGGGCGGATATCATCTGAATTGCCAGGCAAATCCCGGTGAAAGCTTCTTTATCTTCAGCCACCGTCCCTACAGCTACTTCTACGAGATCGCCCGTTTCGACCGCGCTGCGGGTGCGATGAGCCTGGTCACCGGACACAACGACAGGCTCTGGTCTGAGGTCTATGTGCCCCGGGGAGAAGACGTATACTATTCAGGTGCAGGCGGAGACCGGGTTCACGGGGTGCTTTTCAAGCCGATTGGTTTCGACCCGGGCCGGAAGTATCCGATGCTGGTGCGGATTCACGGCGGCCCCCAGCAGATGTTCGGCAGGGCGCTGCGCCACGAGTATGCCCTTTTCACAGGAGCAGGATACGCTGTTTTTATCTGCAACCCGCGGGGCTCCACAGGCTACGGCCAGGAGTTCACAGACCAGATCCGTGGCGACTGGGGCGGAAGAGTGATCGAGGATATACGAAGAGGGGTGCGCCACGTGCTCAAACAAAACGATTTTATCGATAAGGGTGCAATCGTTGCCTGGGGCGGCTCTTTCGGCGGCTTTGTCTGCAACTGGCTCGAGGGGCACAATGACGACCGGATGTTCGCCGCGCTTATCTCCCACGCAGGGGATGCCGACCAGTGGAGCGCCTACGGCAGCACTGAGGAGCTCTGGTTCCCGGAGTGGGAGATGTACGGCACACCGTGGGACAATCCTAAACTGTACGACAGGCTCTCGCCGATCCGCTATGCCGGAAAGTTCGATACCCCGATGCTGCTGACCCACGGAGACCTGGACTGGCGCGTGCCGGTCACCGGCAGCGAACAGATGTTCACCGCTCTTCAGCGGCTGGGCGTGCCCAGCAGATTCATCCGCTTTCCGGATGAGGGGCACTGGATTCTCAAGCCGCAGAACAGGGTTTTCTGGTACCGGTCGATTATCGACTGGGCCGACCGCTGGTGCAAGGGAAATAAATAATGATCGGATAAAAACTGTCGATACCTGCTCTCTGAGCAGCCCGGGGAAAATGACGGAACCACCTTCCGGTTGACATCCTGGAGGAAACAACGGTCTGTATTCAGGGTATAAATATTTAGATACGGCTGTTGGTTTCTAAACCTGATTTCAACTTTTAACGGGAGGTAAGGATGCGTCGACTGGCAGTGATATTAATCGCCCTGCCGCTTGCCCTCTCTCTGATAGTAACAGGCCTGCTCCAGGCCAGGAAAAAAGTTGTGATGCCGGATAATTTCGGCACCAGCGAGTGGGCGGCAGCAAATTACAAGGAGGCCGTGGGTTGTTTGAAATACCTTGCTGACAATGATGTCAGACAGGAGCTTCTTTCAGCGCCCGGGAATTTGAAGCTCGAAGCCTGGGAAGAATTCTGGGAAGAGCGCGATCCTCTTAGCTCCACTTCGGAAAACGAGTTCAGAGACCAGTACTTTGCCAGGATAAGATATGCAAACGAGAATTTCGGCACCATACTTCAGCCGGGCTGGCTGACCGAAAGGGGAGAGGTCTGGATCAGGCTGGGCGAGCCGAATACTATCGAGAAATTTACGATGAGAGCCGGTGGCAAAGACCTGGAGGTCTGGAATTACTGGGTACCCCGGAATGTATACCTCGTGTTTCTGGACCGCACGGGCGTGGGTGATTTCTACCTGCTGAACACGAGTGAGATGCTGGATGAGGTTTTTTTCAGGTAAAAGCTGGTCGGGCTTGAAGATATTGCAGAATCAAGGCGGTGCCCCGGGCAAGAAAGATACCGCCTTTTTATATAATCCTGTTGCAGAGTTCGGCTCTTTCAGGCCCAGCTTGAGATAAGCGTGTCCGATAACTATGCAGCGGCACGGATCGGCTGAAGGCCGGGTTTTTACCCTGGCCTGGCCCGGCAGCGTGGACTGATTTTATTTGACAGAGATTGGAAACCGCGCTATTTTATATCGAATTCGGGTCGGGTAATAATGGGGCTGTAGCTCAGTTGGGAGAGCGCTTGAATGGCATTCAAGAGGTCAGGGGTTCGACCCCCCTCAGCTCCACCAGATAAACACAGCGGCATCTCCGCCTTAAACGCGGATATGCCGCTTTTTTTGTCTGTATAGTTGCCATCTTGAGCCTGGCAGCCGGCAAACGCAGAGAACAGCTCGAGCAGGCCGCTGGAATTTCTGGCTGCTGCGGTGAAAAAAAGCTATTATTACAGTGCAATAAATACGATATTCAATTAACAATCTCCCAAATATTTCGAGGACGTCAATGTCGGATTTAGAACAGAGGGTGAAAAGGATCATAGTGGAAAAACTCGGCATCAATGCCGAAAAGGTTATCAATGAAGCTTATTTTATCGAGGACCTCGGAGCTGACAGCCTTGATGTTGTCGATCTTGTGATGGTGTTCGAGGAAGAATTCGACTTGGAGATTCCTGACGAGGAAGGAATGAAACTGACCACTGTGGGAAATGCGATTAACTATCTGGAAAAAAGGCTTGCGACTTAGTTTCGCTGTATGTGGACACCTGATATGATGGCTCCGGGGTTGGGAAACAACGAACCTGTTGCAGGAATACAGCACAGAAATGACTGATAGCCGGGCTGGACTGAAATCTTAATTTAATATTCCCGTAAACTTTTCACTGCGGATATTGAAAGAAGGAGTTTAAACTTGTCGGTTATCGCCATTTGCAGCCTCAAGGGCGGCACGGGAAAAAGCACCATCGCCTTGAATCTCGGCAGCATCCTTTCCAAACAAAAGCATAAAGTCCTTGTCTTCGACGCCGATCCGAACGGCAGCATTGCCCACTGGCAGGAGATAAGAAAGCAGGACAAGCCGGAGATTCTGGTCGAGCCCAAACCGGTGATCCATATAGACAAGAGGATCGAGCTGGAAGCCCGGAAGTTTGACATTGTGATCATAGATACTCCGCCTTACGCCAGTGAGCGCGTGCGCACGGCGATCAACACGGCCGACAGGCTGCTGATCCCGATCGTACCTGGGGTGATGGACATATGGAGAATAGAGCGTCTGCTCGATATGTACCGGAATACGCAGAGCTTCAATCCCGGATTGGATGCGCGGCTGCTTATCTCGCGAGTGGACAAGCGGACGCGGGTCGGCCGTGAGTTCAGGAGAAATATCGAGGGTATCGGGCCCACAGTATTAAATACCGAAATCATGGAACGGGTCATTTACGGCAAAGTTTGGCCTGCCGGATTGACAGTAGATAAACTCGAGCCGGCCGGGCCGGGCGCAGAAGATTTTAAAAAGCTCGCCCGCGAGGTGCTTGACTGGATAAAAGTTCCCGGATCCTGAACGGCGAGCGAGAAGCGGGCAAAGCAGACCACTCCCGGAGAAACCGGCTAGCCGCTAACCGCCTTGATTACCAGCCTCTATTTATCTGCCAGGCACAATTCTTTATCTTTTAATACGATATTACCAAAGTGATCCTGCACACGGCGGCATGTGCAAAAGCCGGGCCGGGGAAGCTGATTTATCTCCGGATCGTCAGAAAGAGACAGGCACGCTCAAAACGCCGCATGCATTAGCGATCTGAAAAAAATCTTTTGAGTGTGATCGATTAAAGTTGTATTATAGGTGTAAATCGGGAGGTTTAAATGAAAATATCCGGCGGTTCGAATCTGAGCCCAGTACTGGCAATCATCCTGGCGATCACTTTAACTCTGGCCGTGCCGGATAATCTCGATGCACTGGAAATCGGCGAAAACGCCCCCGGTTTCGACCTTCCGGGCGTGGACGGAAAGCATTACCGCCTTGAAGACTTTGCCGATAAGCCTGTTCTGGTTGTGGTTTTCACTGCCAACCATTGTCCGACAGCCCAGGCGTATGAGAGCCGGATCATGAAGCTGGCGGAGGATTTCAGCAGCAAAGGCGTGGCTCTGGTCGCAATTTCGCCGAACGATCCGGGGGCAGTGCGCCTGGATGAACTCGGCTACTCGGACATGGGCGATTCGTTCGAGGATATGAAAATCCGCGCCCGGGACATGGGTTTCGATTTCCCCTACCTTTACGACGGGGAAAACCAGAAAGTCTCCCGGGCTTATGGGCCGGTGGCCACTCCGCACGTGTTCATTTTCGACAGAGAACGCAGGCTGCGCTATGCCGGCAGGGTGGACGACAGCGAAAAAAACGAGCAGGTCGGCTCGCATGACGCCCGGAATGCAATCGAGGCCCTGCTTGCCGGCAAACCGGTTGCGGTGGAGAAAACCAAATCGTTCGGGTGCTCGATCAAGTGGTCGGACAAGCGCTCAGGCGTGGAAGAGGGCTTCAAGCGCTGGGCCGCCGAGGAGGTCGCAGTAGAGATGATCGATGAGGCCGGAGTCAGATCGCTGATCGCCAATGACTCGGACAGGCTGCGCCTGATCAATCTCTGGGCCACCTGGTGCGGGCCATGCATGATCGAGTTCCCTGAGCTGGTAGCGGTCAACCGGATGTACCGCAACCGGGATTTCGAGATGGTTACAGTCAGCGCCGATTCGCCGGGCAAGGCGGACCGCGTGCTCTCCTTCCTGAAAAAAAACCAGGCCTCCTGCACTAATTTTCTTTTCAATTCCGAAAATAAATACAAACTTATAGAGGCTGTGGACAAAGATTGGCCGGGCTCTATCCCTTACACGCTGCTGGTCGCCCCGGGCGGGGAAATAATCTACCGCCATCTCGGGATGATCGAGCCGCTGGAGCTCAAGAAAGCGATTGTCGGCCACCTGGGCCGGTATTACGAATAACCGTAACAGCTATTGAACATATCTGTCTGTCAGGATTATTCTTTTACACCTGTTTATATCCGGAAAAGGAGGAATCCATGGACCGCCGTAAGTTTATCAAGAAAGCAGGCAGCAGCGCAGTGGCAGTCGCTGCAGTGGGGCCTTTTGTCACAAGCGGGTTCGCCAAGAACAGCCCCAGCGACAGAGTCAACGTGGCGGTGATGGGGATTCGCAGCAGGGGAAGGGCGCACATGAGAAGTTTTGCCAGGCTGCCGAATGTCGAGGTCACGATGCTAAATGACATCGATGAGGGGCTCCTGCCAAAGGCTGTGGCCGACCTTGAGGAAATATCGGGCAAGAAGGCAAAAACCGAGGTCGATATTCGCAGGGTGTGTGAGAACAAGGATATCGACGCGATCTCGATCGCCAGCCCCAACCACTGGCATGCCCTGGCCGCTATCTGGGCCTGCCAGGCCGGCAAGGATGTTTACGTGGAAAAGCCGGTCTCCCACAACATTTTCGAAGGCCGGAAAATTATCGAGGCCGCACGCAAGTACAAGCGGATCGTGCAGGTGGGCACCCAGAGCCGAAGCAGCCGGGCTACCAGATCGGCCATGGAGTTCCTCCACTCCGGCCAGCTCGGCGAGATCTACATGGCCAGAAGCTGCCTGATCAAGTCCCGCGACAGTTTCGGCAGGGCGCCGAACTCGGCGGTACCGGAAGGCGTCCATTACGATCTCTGGCTCGGCCCTGCACCGTGGCGGCCGTTCAACGAGAAGCGTTTCCACTACAACTGGCACTGGTTCTGGGATACGGGCAACGGAGAGACCGGCAACACCGGCCCGCACAACTGCGACCGCGCCCGCTGGGGACTTCAGCTTTACGAGCATCCCAGGGAAATCCAGAGCATGGGCGACTACTACGTGTGGAAAGACTGCGACCAGGAGACGCCGAACACCCAGATCTCGGTGATGAAATACTCCAACGGCAAGATTATCCAGCTCGAGGTACGCGGCCTTTACTCGAACTCTGAGGAAAAGATACTTCAAGGCGAGTTTTTCTACGGCTCGGAGGGCTGGCTCAAGCTCGGCGGCAGTAGCTGGCAGTCTTATTTCGGCCGCAAGGACGAGCCCGGCCCGGGCATGGGAAGCGACGAAGCCAAGGCGCAGGCTGCGAAACTGAATAAAATGGGAGATGAAGCGCCCGGTCACTTCCAGAATTTCATCAATGCGGTGCGCTCCCGGAAGCGCGAAGAGTTGGTTGCGGATATCCTCGAGGGACATCTCTCCACAAGCATGTGCCACCTGAGCAATATCGCTTACCGCACAGGGCGCACACTTGTTTTCGACAATGCAACCGAGACGTTTCCGAACGATGACGAGGCGAACGCCCAACTGAGCCGTGAGTACCGCTATCCCTACGTGGTGCCTGAACAGGTGTAGCGGAAAGCCCCGGCCTGCAGACCGGTTGTTTGCCGAAATAATGCGAAAGAAAAAATATTAACGCCCAGTAAAGGAGGTCAGGATATCTGACATCGTAAAAATAATTCCCTGTCTGGATATCAAGGACGGCAGAGTAGTCAAGGGAGTGAATTTCGTCAATCTCAGAGACGCCCGGGACCCGGTGGAGGCAGCAGTCGCCTACTGCGGGCAGGGCGCGGACGAGCTTGTGTTTCTGGATATCGCAGCTACGGTGGAAAACCGGGGCACGCGGATCGAGTGGGTCAGAAAAGTGGTGGACAGTGTGACCGTGCCGTTCACAGTGGGAGGGGGAATCCGTAATATCGAGGATATGAAGATCTTGTTCGACATGGGCGTGGACAAGGTCTCGATCAATACCACTGCGGTAAGAGCCCCGGATTTGATCAGTCAGGCAAGCGCAGAATTCGGCCCCGGCTCGCTGGTGGTAGCTATCGACGGGTTGAAAAATCCCCCGCAGAGCGGAAAGCCAAGGCTCGAGGTCGTTGTCAGCGGCGGCAGCAAGCCGACCGGCCTGGATGCTGTCGAGTGGGCCGGGAAGGTGGAAGAGTTGGGAGCGGGCGAGATCCTGCTCACCAGCCGGGACGCCGACGGCACGAAGGAAGGCTACGATATCGAGATGACAAGGGCCGTGGCAGAGGCGGTGAGTATACCGGTGACAGCCTCCGGCGGGGCAGGTACGCTCGAACACCTCTACCAGGCAGTAACCCAGGGGAAAGCCTCGGCAGTGCTGGCCGCCTCGATTTTCCATTTCGGCGAGATATCAATCCCAGAAGCGAAAAAGTACTTGAGAGATAAGGGGATACAGGTAAGCGATTAATATATTGCTTTAAGTCGAGACAGGGCCTTTATGGCAGAGAAAATCAAGCTGGGGATCAGCACCTGCCTGCTCGGGGAGAAAGTGCGCTATGACGGCGGCCACAAGCTGGACCGTTTCCTCACCGATACCCTGGGCCAGTGGGTCCGGTACGTGCCGGTCTGCCCCGAGGTGGAGTGCGGCCTTCCTACTCCCAGGGAGGCAATGCGCCTGGTGGGTGAGGCTGACAGTCCCAGGCTGGTTACGAATAAAACAGGTGTGGATTACACCCGGAAAATGAAGGCCTGGGGAGCCGAACGCCTGCAAGAGCTGGAAAAAGAGGACCTGTGCGGCTACATGTTCAAGAGCAAGTCCCCGTCCAGCGGCATGGAGCGAATCAGGGTCTATAGCGACAAGGGCATGCCGGTCAAAAACGGTGTCGGTATCTGGGCGCGGATGTTCATGGATCACTTTCCGCTGCTGCCTGTGGAGGACGAGGGACGCCTTCACGACCCGGCCCTGCGGGAGAATTTTATCGAGAGAGTTTTCGTTTTCAGGCGCTGGCGCGAAAACGTGGCCAAAGGCAAGACTCTCGGCATCCTGGTGAAGTTTCACACGCGGCACAAGCTGCTGATCATGGCCCACAGCGTGGAAGCCTACCGCAAGCTGGGAAAGCTGGTGGCCGAGGGCAAAAAGCACGCCCCGGAGGAGCTTTACTCCGAATATATTACCCTGCTGGTCGGGGCGATGAAGCTTAAAACAACGCTCAAGAAAAATGTCAATGTGCTCCATCACCTGATGGGGTATTTCAAAAAGGTGCTCACCCCT
>Ga0272442_10010434_pt1 | contig 11451 bp, 11 predicted proteins | sample SSMForm2O_FD_200262 | JGI IMG/M metagenome (GOLD analysis project Ga0272442, IMG submission 200262) | Marine sediment archaeal communities from Little Sippewissett salt marsh, Falmouth, MA, United States - SSM-Form-2O | ecosystem: Environmental > Aquatic > Marine > Wetlands > Sediment ...
CCTGGTCTATGACGCCGTCAAGCGCGGATACGACCGGGATGTGGGCGCTCAGGAGGAAACCGAGCTGGCGGGTGATCTGGGTCGTGACCGTGCTCTTGCGCCTGAACGAGAAGGAGCGGCCCAGGCCCCCCGACCCGGATTTGGTCATCTCAGTGAGAGACTGTATGAAGAGACCGCGGCTCCTGAGCCGCTCCCGGGCGCTCTCCAGGGACGAGGCGTCCAGCATCCCCTTCACCTGCTTGCCGCCCCCCGTTATCGCCCTGTAGTCGAAGACCGCCATTATTCCCGATATCCTTCGATTTTCTTTTAGACTTCTCACATATTAATAGAGCGAATTTCGAGTTTAAAGAAATATATATAATGGGAAGCTTTCACATATATAAGATACGCTATTGCAGGTGAACTTCAATAATTAATGAAACAAAATAGAAATGATTATCATGTTTAATGACTACCCAGTGGTATAAAAGAAAAAATCTAAGTTCACCCTAATAACAAATTCGTAGTCGTTTAACAACGGCTCGATGTTCACACTATTTAATAGTGAAGTGTGTCTAAAGTATGTGAAAGCTTACTATTATGTATATTTATTAAACCTCGAGATTCGTTTTAATATTAAGAGCAAAACATACAGCCCGCCCAACATCATCCATTTTTATATGAGACAGGGATGTAATCAGTGAACCAATCTTTCCTTTTGGAACTGTTTGCAAATGGTCACAGTTTATTGCGCAATCCCGAGGCAATCCATCAGATTTGGAAAGAAAGACTTCGGATGGTATATCACGGATTGTACTTGTGATGGGAGCTACGGTGACCTCGCCCAGATATTCCAACACGGAATCTCGCGTCAGGATAAGAACAGGCCGCTTTTTATCGGGCTGTGTAAACTTGTACCAGCGGACTTCACCATGTTTCATTCATCACCCCAGGCCTGTTCTTTTTCCCAGACTGAAAACTCATCCACAGCAACCGGCTGTTTTTCGTACCCTTTCCGGTGTGATCGTTCCAGTTGTTTTATGCTGTAACGGTCAAGCGCTTCACGAAGCGCTTTTCGTGTAAAGGCGGAGCGACTGGTGTTGAGTTGTTTTGAAACACGGTCAACCGCCTTAACAAGATCCTCGTCGAGAGTCATCTGGATAGTTTTCATTTTTTTTCCTTCGATGTGGATAATTATAGCTATAGTAATCCACATTACTATACATGTCAAGTCAATTTTTCAGGGAATGCTGTTACGCCTTAAAGATCCTGCTTTCTTGGATGATTTCGCGCGTACATTCCGTATGATCGCCCAGCCGACCAGCAGCATGAGCCCCACTGTGGCCAAATAGGGAAACGCGAATCCGGCCGCAGTGTAGACGGTAGAACGCGAAACGACCGGTATATTCGCGTGGAAGTTCACGGCTCCAACAAAGAATGAGTCCTGACCCGCCCAATGACGGTAGTAGGGATCTATTACACCGCTGTGTCCTTCGCCGGCGATGCGGATCATGGTGAAACCGTTCTCCACTGCGCGAAACGCGCTGGCAAAGGTAATAAATGGAGTGTATGCCATCGTGTCCCAGGACGGCACCAGCAACAGATCGATTTCCCGAAGCCCTGCCTGCCTGAGGTAGTAGGGGTGGAACATGTCCGCACAGATCACCTGCCCGATTCTCCCGTACGGAGTGTCCACCGCCGGTATGTCATGGGTGCCGGCCTCGGTGAAAACGTCCTCAAAACCTGCGGCGGGATACGCTTTGGCATACTCCCAGCCTCTCTCTCCTTCAGGAGTGAACAGCACACTGCAGTTCCTCATCGGATGGCCCTGTCGCTCGCCGGCACCGAGCAGCCGCTCATAAGAAACAAGGAGATATACGTTCGCGGTGTCTGCCAGCTTTTGCATGTCTTCCAACAATGAGTCCGCAACCACCGGCTCGAGCAATAACGAAACCTCCTGCCACACGATGATCTTCGCTCCTCTCTCGATTGCCTCGGTCGTCTTCCGGCGCATTTCGTCAATCTGCGAGTCCGAGCTCCGCACTATCCGTGCATACTCTGCCGGGCTCAGCTTCGAGATGTCAGTGAGGGAAAGTCCCGATTCGCCCATCCTATCCTCGAAGACGACATCGGTGGTGATGCCGGCGATGGGTACGGAGCTGTCGGTTCGTAGTGGGAAGGCAATCGCGAGACCGCCGTACAGCAGGAGAGAGCCCGTCACTGCCGCGTATACAATCGCCTGACGACCGAGGTTCCTGATGCTCCAGTCCCCCTCCCAGAGGTCGTTGATTATTGAGGCCGACCAGCTGATCAGGAAGCTGATGCCGGCAAGACCGAACAGGGACGAGGTCATCACCAGTGGCCGCAGAGAGTACTGAGATTCACCGAACGTGCCGAGTGTGCCCGTTGTCCGTGCAAAGAGCAATTCAACGACCACGACTGCTGTCGGATATACGAGCGCAGTGGCCCATCTCGGGAGTCGAGTGTAAAGCGCTTTGTCCAGCAGGAAAGGAACGAGGGTGGCCGGTGCAAGGAGCAGCATCCCGGATTTGATCTGCCATATCAGCATGAACCCGGCGTCCACTTTAACGGTTGATGTCCCTACCATGGAGAAGAGTGGAATCATTCCGACGAAAATCGCGGCCTGCACGGTCAGGAAACCCAGACCTGCCGCAGCTGCCCACCTGCTGGAACGCACGAACCGTATTAGAAATACCGGCGCAATCCACGCGGCTATCCATACAGGGTTGTTCGGCCGAAAGATCGACAGCGCGAGTGCCGCGCATCCAACGAGCAAAAAAACCGGATTCCATAGCCAATTCTTACGAACCATAATTCCCTCTCCTTCGATCCGCCAAACCTTTGAATATTCCGAATGCCCCTTCTTTATTAAACACCGTAAAGACCCGGTTCTGATACCGCCCGCGTCAGTGTGGGAGGGTATGTATGTAATTCGCTTAACTCAGCTTGGCCCTTCCCGAAGAGTGCGGCGATTCGGGAACAGCGCTCATCAGCCGCGCGGCTTTTTTACGTCGGCTGCATTCGCCTGGTTTAACCTTAAAGATCCAGTTGGACTGTAAGAGCCCGGCCTATACCCTCCATATCGGTAGCGGACAATGATCCTGCTTGATTGATGAGCCGCTTTTTACTCACCGTTGTAATCTGATCGGCCATAGCCTTTGCCTTTTTCCCACGAAATGTTACGTATGATTCGCTTGGGTAGAGTTTGCCGACGCCACTCGTCAGGGGTACGACCTGGACTCTGTTAAGGTACTGGTTGGCGGCATCATTACTTACAATGACAGCCGGCCGCCGTTTGCGGATTTCACCACCGACGGAAGTATCAAAATTGATCCACCACACTTCACCTCTTTTCATCACTTAAATCTCCAACCGTGCCTTCGGCCCACGCAAGGGCTTCGGATTCCCTGACCTTATCAGTGGCCATCTCTTTATAGGCAGCATACATATTCTTCTTGACAACATGCGGGCGGACCAACTCTTCGATGAACCGGCTGATTTTCCGTGGACCGATGACGGTCCGTAAACCGTTATAGACTTCCTCGTCTATGGTAACGGTGAGTTTTTTCTGCATCACGCACACCTCCTGATACGTTACACGTATAATACACGTGTAACATATTTGAGTCAAGAAGTCAGAGGGATTTTCCCGGGGGCGGAACGCTCCTCTTCAGCGGGCGTGGCCTTTTACCTTCCGCTGCAGGAGATTGTTCGGATCAATCAATATAAATCCTGTTAGTCTGGTCTTTGGCGGCGGATTTGGAACACGGAGCTGCTTAATAGCTGCCGACATTTATGTATTGTGCAGGTTGAATCGGTTTTTCTTGAGCTATTCTAGCCGGTGGTAGATATTATAATAAAGTGATACATCAGACGATCTAAAATCGTCTATGATAACATCATGCTCAATGATTTTTTCCGGATATCTTTCTTCCCCACCATAATACCAGTTGCATTCAAGAACAGCATTAGACGAATCTAGCTTAAATAACGTATAAAATCTGCTCCCACTTACAAATTGCAGCAGAGCCTGACAGAATGTATTTTCTTTTACGTCTACCCAGCATTTTCTTATAGTATATGTTCCGTAACCGGCTGCAAGCGGATCATCAGTCGAATGATGGACCTGCCATATTTTTTTTGATGTTAATATCAATTTTTGAGGATGAAAAAAATCCGCAGTATCTGACGCATCTTGTGTAAGGTCCACATAAGTTCCGGAATCGGGATTGTCAGTATTTACCCATTTTCCAATCAATCTGTTGGATGCATCACCATGAGTAATTGCCTTTTTAGTTGCACAACCTTCAGCCATAATCGATGCTGTTACCATAAGAATCATGATTGACGCAAATCGTGCCGGTCTCATCTTGTAGCCTCCTTGACATGGTTTCATCAAGGATGCCTTACCGGATGTATAGCTGATGAGGGATATATTTGAATAATGTAGATGAATTGTCCCGGGTCGATCCAACAACCGAATCAAATGAGCGCGATTATGGTTTTCCCGTGGAAAAGTGCCTTATCTTCTTTTGCCTTATTATACCGGAGAAAAGAATAGAAGCGGAATGAGGTCTTTATTCCCTGATGACCCGCACCACTTCCTCGAGCGATGTGACGCCGTCCAGCACCTTCTGAATGCCGTCATCCATCATGGTGCGCATGCCGGCCTCTATACAGCGGTCTCTGATGGTGGCGGCGTCGAGCTTCTCGACGATCATGCGCCGCACCTCGTCGTTCAACCTGATTATCTCGTATATGCCGACCCGGTCGTGGTACCCGGTGTTCTGGCACTTGGTGCACCCGACTGGTTTGAACACATCCTTCTCGAATCTGTCGGGATCGATATTCTCCCTGCGGAGCACCTCGGGATCGATCCGGACCGGCTCGCGGCAGTGGGGGCAGAGCACGCGGACGAGCCGCTGTGAGAGGAAGCAGATGACGGTGGAGGCGATGAGATAGGGCTCGATGCCCATGTCGATGAGGCGGACGATTCCGCTCGCCGCATCGTTCGTGTGAACCGTTGAAAAAACGAGGTGCCCCGTCATCGAGGCCTGTATCGCTATTTCCGAGGTTTCGCGGTCGCGTATCTCGCCCACCATGATCACCTCGGGGTCCTGCCTCAGTATGGACCTGAGCCCGTTCGCGAAGGTCAGGTTTATCTTGCTGTTGACCTGTATCTGGCTGATGCCCTGTATCCGGTATTCAACCGGGTCCTCGATCGTAATGATGTTCCGCTCGGGCGTATTGATCTCGCGGATCGCGGCGTAGAGCGTGGTTGTCTTTCCGCTTCCCGTCGGACCGGATACGATGATGATGCCGCTCGGCGATCCGAGCAGGGAGCGCATCGACTCCACGAGGTCCTCGCGCATGCCGAGCTTGTCCATGTTGAAACGCCGCTCGTCCTTGACGAGAAGCCGCATGACGACGCGCTCGCCCACCACAGAGGGGACTATGGAAACGCGTATGTCCACGTCTGACGTGCCGTACTTGACCTTTATGCGGCCGTCCTGTGGAAGCCGGTTCTCCGCTATGTTGAGATTGGACATGATCTTGATTCTCGAAACGATGGCCTGCTGATATTTCTTCGGTGGGGAGAGCACGTTGTAGAGGACACCGTCGATACGGTACCGAACCGCTATCCCCTCTTCGCTCGGCTCCACGTGAACGTCGCTGGCCCGGGATTTGAGGGCCTCGGTTATCATGAGGTTGACGAGCTTGATTATGGGCGCTTCATTGGCGAGGTCGAGCATGTCCTCTCCGGTCTCGTTTATCTCGCCCAGTATCTCGATGCCCCCCTCCCCGCCCATCATGTCCTCTATGACCTGGTCGGCGCTCTCACCGTCCTCGCCGGCGAGCATATCCGAGAGCTTCATTATATCGAGCTTCTTGCCGAGGACGAGCTGCACGTCCTTGCCGGTCAGCACCCTGATATTCTCGACCACATCGAACTGGAAGGGGTCGTTTATCGCGACCTCCACGAAATCTCCGGAATCGCTCAGGATGAGGACGTTGTATTTCTTGATATAGTGTCTGGGCAGGTTTTCCGCGATGACGACGGAGTGCCGAAGGAGGAGGTCCTCCCTGTACTCTATTCCGAGCTGCGCGGAGAGGGTGCGGAGCACGTCGTCTTCGGATATGACTCCCCGCTGGAGCAGGAATTCGCCGATCCGGGTACGCACGTTTTTCCGTGCGGCGATCAGTGACTCCAGTTCCTCTTCGTCGATTCTTCCCATTTGCAGAAGGATCTCGCCGAACCTGAGCCCCAGAAAAGACTTCCTCTCAGTCTCCGTCTTTTTCATCTTCCTTCCGCCTGAGTAGCTTTTTCTTCTGCTGTGTCGCCTCGAAATCTTCCTGTTGCTGCCTTTTCTGCTCCGTGATCTCACTGATCTGCGTATCGTCCGTTATAAGGTGCGGAGTGATGAATATGAGGAGGTTCGTTCTCGTCCGCTGTTCCACCTCTTTCCTGAAAAGAAGGCCGAGAATCGGTATGTCCCCCAGTATCGGGACCTTCTGCTCGCTCGTCGTAATATCGTCCCTAATGAGCCCTCCGATGACGATGGTGCGTTCGTTCCTGACCGTGACCTTCGAGGTCACCTCGCGGTTGAAGACCGACGGGTTTTCCAGGGCCCTCGTGCCCTCGACGATCTTCTTTATCTGCTGGTTTATGTTCATCGTTATGTAGCCGTTCTTGTTTATGTGGGGCGTGAGCTTGAGGGTGATCCCGATGTTTTTATAATCGTAGGTCTGAACCACGTTGTTGTTTTCATCGACGCGGGAGCTCGTGAGAAACGGAATCTGTTCGCCGATCTCGATCGTTGCCTCGTGATTGTCCACGGTCACGATTTCAGGAGTGGAGAGGATCTTCAGGTTCGTCTTCTCCTTGTTCGCATTGAGAATCGCGTACACGTTGGGCAGGTCTCCACTGAGAAGCCCGACCGTGAGCCCGGCAAGCCCGCCCGTCTGCAGGCCCTCGGCCATGAGGCCGGTATTAGAGCCTGCCACCACGTCCGCCCCGACACCCGTATCGACCAGCACGTTCCAGTCGAATCCCAGTATCTGGTCGTCGTTCAGCGTTATCTCCAGGATGAGCGCCTCGACGAGCACCTGGTCGCGTTTGATGTCGAGCTCAACGATTATATTCTCGATCTTTTCCCAGTCATCCGGAGCGCTGATTATGATAACGGAGTTGGTCTCCTCGTTGGCCACCACGTTGAAGCGGTCGCTGAGGAAATCCTCCTCTTGTTCCGGCGTCTTCTGTTTCTTCTGGCTCTGCCGCGACTGTATGCTGCTCGACAGGGTCGACAGGGTCTTGGCCATGGTTACGGCGTCTGAGTTCTCGAGGTTGTATATGTGTATATCCGACTTTTCGGTCGGGACCGAGGTGTCCATGTATCCCACCATATCGAGGATCAGGTTGACGGTTTCCGGATTGCCGCTCGTTATAATGGAGTTGATCCGCGTGTAGGGAGTGAGAATGATGTCATTGCCGAAAGCGGGACGTATTGCGTTGATCACGCTGTTGACATCCGCGTAATCGAGAGGAATGATGTGGGTGATGATGCCCTCGTCCCCGGGGGGATGGGGCTGGGTGCCGTAGTGTATGCGCCCGCTCATCTTCAGCGCTTCCTGCGCCGGGTAGATGTGTATGATGTCGCCCTTGCCGGGTACGGCCTGGAATCCCCGCGCTTCCAGTATGGAGAGAACGATGGGATAGACTTTTGATGCGGGAACATCCTCCGACGAGACGAAACTAATCTTGCCCTTTACCTTGTCGCTTACAACGAAGCTTTTACCTGTAATCTCGCTCATCGTTTGAAGAAAGACGGCGATGTCGACCTCGTCGAAATTCAGGGAGACTTTCTGGCCGAGGAGCGGATGCGCCCCTGTCAGGAGCGCCAGTATAAAAAATCCGATCACAGCTTTTCTCATGTTCAATCCTCTCAGCATTCGGACGGTAAATGCTTACTGGACGGTAAACGTTTTACCGGTATGTTAATTGTAGTAAAAAAATCGTTTCCTATCAATCTGTCTTTTCGCGCGTAGCGTGCGGTTATTCCCCTTTTCCGCTGTTCGGCTCACTATTCCCCTTATGTTCCATGAATTATTTGAGAACTTGTTTTATTTTTCCCCGACACGGGAGTATTATTTTCCTTGTCGAAAGGACGGGGAGCGATATGGGTATGTACAGGGAGCTGGAGGATATGCAGAGCCAGGGCCGCTTTTTCAAGGTGGGCCTCGTGGGCGGCGGTTTCATGGGACGGGGCATCGTCGAAGTCATGGAGAACGTGCCGGGGATGAAGGTCGTTGCACTCGCGGATATCGACATCGAGCGGGCCGCCCGGTGTTTCGAGAATATTCCGTGCACGGTCCGCATGGAGGGTTCGAAAGGACCGGTTAAGGACATCGCGTTCCCGGAGGAGCGCGTTATCACCGATGATTTCAGGCTGATTCCCGGGCTGGAGGGGATCGACATGGTGATCGAGGCGACCGGAAAACCTGCGATCGGCGCGGAAACGGCGTTCTTGAGCATGGTGCGGGGGAAGCACACCGGCATGCTCAATGTGGAGACGGACGCCACGGTCGGACCCTATCTGGGCATGCTGGCGAAACGGATGGGGACCGTGTACACGGTGTGCGCGGGCGACGAGCCCGCGGCGGTCGTCGAGCTCGTCGATTTCGCCCGGCTCTGCGGGTGCACGGTCGTGGCCGCGGGCAAGGGAAAGAACAATCCGCTGGATAATCACGGCACGCCGCGGTCCCTCGAGAAAAGGGCGAAATCGTCGGGGCTCAATCCGAAGATGCTTACCGAGTTTGTGGACGGTACGAAAACCATGGTCGAGATGTGCTGTGCCGCGAACTCCGCCGGGCTCGATATCGACGTCAGGAACATGCACGGACCGAGCGCCGATGTGGCGGACCTGCCGAAGGTCTTCAGTACGGGCGAGGGGGGCGTGCTGGAAAAGGAGGGCGTCGTCGATTACATTATCGGGGACCTGGCTCCCGGGGTCTTCGCCGTTGTGAGGCCGAAGGGGCCCGTCGCGGACCGGACCCTGCGCTATTTGCGGGTGGGCGAAGGGCCGAACTACGCGCTCGTCAGGCCCTATCACCTCACCAACCTCGAGGTTCCCCTTACCGTCGCGAATGCGTGCCTCCACGGAAGGGCCTCAATGACGCCCGGTAAGCCGCGGCTCGAGGTCATCACGCGTGCGAAGAAAGACCTGAAAAAGGATGACGTCATCGACGGTTTCGGCGGGGAATGCGTTTACGGCGGTATAGAGAGAAGCGCGACCGCCGAACAGGAAGGTCTCCTTCCCATGGGACTCTGCGAGGGAGCCCGGGTAAGGGAGGATATCGCCCGCGACGAGGTCATAAAGAAAAGCAGCGTCGAGGTCGTCGACTCCATTCTTCTCCAGTTCAGAAAGATACAGGAGGCGGTATTCACGTGATCGCCGGGAGCCGAATGAACTGCGGGGAACGGAAGGATCCGGGGGGAACGCAGGTCCGGCGGCGTGTTACGCGCACCGTCTATGTCGGTCCGGTCTCCATCGGAAGCGGGAGCCCCGTTGTAATTCAGGAGATGCTGCCCACGCCCGTTCGGAGCGCGGGGGACGTAAAGAACGCGGTGAAGATGATAAAACGCCTCGAGCAGGCGGGGTGTGCGCTCGTCCGGGTCGCGGTTCCCGATCAGGAGAGCGCCCGGCTTATCGGTGTGATCAGGGAACGGTCGGGTGTTCCCATTGTGGCGGATATTCACTTCGACCACCGGCTCGCGCTGGAGGCGATAAAGAGCGGGGCGGACAAGATACGGATCAACCCGGGCAACATCGGATCCAAGAAGAAGGTCTCAGAGGTTGCTGCTGCGGCGAAGGCGCGGGGGGTTCCCATCAGGATAGGGGTCAATTCCGGGTCACTTGCCCGCGAAATCCTCGATAAATACTCCATGACGCCGCAGGCGCTCGTGGAAAGCTGCCTGCGCGAGGTGGCGCTCCTTGAAGGGGAGGGGTTCGAAGATATAGTATTATCGCTCAAATCGACGGATGTAAGGCTCACGGTGGATGCGAACAGGCTGATCGCCGCGCGCGTCGACTATCCCCTGCACATCGGCATAACGGAGGCCGGTTTCGGTACGGACGGCATCATACGATCCGCGCTCGGAACGGGAATCCTGCTTGCGGAGGGCATAGGCGACACGATCAGGGTTTCCCTGTCCAACGGCGACAGGCTGGAAAACGTTAAAACCTGCGTCCGCATTATGCGCGCCCTTAATTAATATTTTATTTGATCGCCGTTTATGTTAAAATAGTGCAACTTTGCGGGCGGACGCCTTCATGCACTTCAACATAAGTTTCAGGAAATACATACTCCTCTGGGCGCTCGCTGCAATGGTGGTCGGGTACCTCGTGGGACGGTTCAATCCGGAGCGGGTGTCCTCTCTCCGTTTCCTTCTGACCCCCCTCCTCTTTATCATGGTGTTTCTCATGGTCTTCCCCTCGGACCTCTCCCTGCTCTACAAGCTCAGAAACTATGCCATGCCCATAATCGTGAGCTTCATACTCACCATTCTCTCCCCCGTTCTCGGGATACTGATTTCCAGGATCATTCCGGTTCAATTCGTGTTCCTCAGAAACGGACTCATCATCTCCTCGACCGTTCCTCCCAACGCCATGCTCTCGGCCTGGACCGCGTTTCTCGAGGGGGACGTGCTGCTCACGCTCATCATACAGTCCTTTACCTTCATATACTACCTCATTCTCGTTCCGTTCGGTCTCAAGGCCCTCCTGCTCAGGGCCGCTCCGTTTTCAATCGTTATACTCGCCAGGAACCTGTTCCTCCTCATCGTCATTCCCTTCGGCCTCGCGGGCGGTTTGAAGTATTTCCTGCGCAGGCATTTGAAGGAGGACATCATGAGGCGTATCAGGCCGACGCTCTCCTCGATCTCCGGTATGATCGAGCTTTTCATCATTCTCATATCGATCGCGCTCAGAGCCGAGATACTGACGATGTATCCGGTAATCATCTGGTGGGGCGTCCTGTCCGCGTCCATATACTACGCCGCGGGTTTCATGATGGCCTGGATGATTACCGCGCTCTTCAAGCTGGACCGGGAGATCTCCGTTCCCCTCATCTACCAGAACGGATCGAAAAACCTCTCCATTGCCATGGTCATCGTTATAACCACGTTCGAGACCAGGGCCATACTCGGTGTGGCCGCCTGTGTGCTCGCGCAGTTTCCCATCTCGGCCCTCTTCTATACCATCTTTGTACGAAGGTACGAGTCCGGGAGATATGTAAAATATAATCGTGTCTGAATAATGATCCGTGGATTGTGATTTCCCCTCCCGCGAAGGCACCCGGCCCTTTTATTTGACATATAAAGTTATGCTGATTATGTTTTTTCAGATTTCGAAGAAACGGCCTGGGTGGATCCGGCCGGACGATTTCGGAGTA
>Ga0272442_10010435_pt1 | contig 11451 bp, 6 predicted proteins | sample SSMForm2O_FD_200262 | JGI IMG/M metagenome (GOLD analysis project Ga0272442, IMG submission 200262) | Marine sediment archaeal communities from Little Sippewissett salt marsh, Falmouth, MA, United States - SSM-Form-2O | ecosystem: Environmental > Aquatic > Marine > Wetlands > Sediment ...
CACGAGTGTACCGTCACTTTTCAGAAAAGCGCTTTTCCAGGCGACAGCGGCCCCGTCCACAGTTGCGCGCAGTTCAACAAGCACCCAGTCTGTAACTCCGGAGGGAATTGCCTCTACTTCCCTGGGATCTTCGCTATAGGGGGATGTCAGGGGCACATCGCCATTGTCTCTCACAGTCGTGGTCATGGATCCCGCGGAATAGGGCCCCTGCAGAAATACCTTGACTCCGATTTTCACATCCGCACGATCCACGCCAAGTGGCGTTGAAGAACTGCCGTGAGCGGTCGTTGCCTGATGTGTCCGGGTTGCCGTGGTGCCGTCCAGATACTCCACCACCACATCCACATGGGTATTGGTGCCCAGACCGAAATGCAGCACCGGATCATCCTGGGCCAGATAGCCGTGATTGCTCTGGGCCTCTCGCATGCCCAGAAGCTCGTCTTCCACACCCGCATTTCTGTCTGTATAAACAAACACTTTGGCACCGAAAGCACCCGCCTGGCCGTTTGGCGCTGTCAGCTTGACTTTCAGATAATTGCCGCCGCTTGTCAGGCCGTTCTCGATGAAACGGGTGCCGTTGCCCGTGCCCCCCACACCATACACTCCGAATACGAAATCGAGATCCCCGTCATTGTCATAATCCGCGAAAGCAATACTCCGCGGATCGGCCACATCCGTCAGCGGAATGGCCGGGCCTGCTGTAAAATTGCCGGCACCGTCGTTGATCCAGGCAGGCGATGATCCGGCAAAAACAATATCCAGATAGCCGTCATTGTCCAGGTCCGCGAATCCGCCCATATACCCGTCTACATCCACCACAATATCCGCTCCCCAGTATATCGAATACGTAAAGGTCCCATTGCCGTTGTTCTTGTACAGGAGCCCTTTTTCACCGATGACATCCACAAGAAGCATGTCCAGGTCGCCGTCATTGTCATAATCACCCATGCTGATGCCGTCGGTTACCACGTCCGTGCCGTCATATTTCAGCCCGATGGTGCTCGGATCAACTGCCGAGAAAACACCGCTGTTGTTCTGCAGAATGACCAGTTTGCCGGTGCGGTTGGAAGCGATAATATCGATATCCCCGTCCCCGTCATAATCCGTATCCACAGCTCCCTGGCCTGCTGTCGCCTGATAAGCCACACCATCCGATGTGTCCCGGAACGCAAATGCGGCCGCTCCGGCCCAGGGATCGATCAGTTTGTTGACATACAGCTCATTATCTTCACCGGGATCGTCGCCGGATCCCATATATCCGGTTACCGTAAAAATATCGAGATCACCGTCCTCGTCCCAGTCCAGGGCCAGTACGGCCCTGGTTTTCTCTGTCCGGCTCGACATCACGGAAGGTGTTACTTCCGTAAAATAAGTGGAAGAATTGTCGATATGCTCATAAATGTTGTTGTTGCCGTACACGGCATCTTCGTAGGTGGTGCCGTTGATCAGGTCATAATCACCGTCATTGTCAAGATCCGCCCAGCAGCCGCCGTGGCTGGCATCATAATCCTCAATATGCCATGTAAAGGCGTCTTCATCAAACCGGGGTGTTCCGGTTTGCTGGTTGACAAAAAACCGGTCCTCGCTCTCTTCGCTGAGTTCGTTGCCCTTGTACATGGTGACGTAGAGATCCGGATACCCGTCATCATTCACATCCGCAAACATGGATCCGTGGGCGCCGTAACCCGTATACATACTGAAGACAGTCGCTGTGATGTCCGTAAAGGACAAAGCCGCTAGTGTTCGAGGCTGGCTATTCTGATTGGAGTTTAGTTTGGTACCGGAGTTGGTGGATTTTTTTGTGATGAGATTCTTTACCGGAGTGACTGATTCAGCTGGCTGGTTCTGCGCATGGATACTGGAAAGAAGACCAAGACCGATGATCAGCACCATCAGCACTCCGGTTTTCACGGAGTTCTTCGTTTTAACCAACATGACTTTCTCCCCAAAGCGTCTTTTTAATGTATTTTTTCGACGTGATTATTAGATACTACCAAATTTTATGCCATATATTACAATACAGATAATTACAGCGATATTTGCTGGATTGAAGACAACATAATATCAATAATATCTTATTTTTATTTTATAATGTAATTTGTTGATCAGTTCAATTCTATATTGAACATATGAGCAATTATAAACCAATATAGTAAATTATATGATAAATTACCAATCATTTATTTTTTTCAGGGTACCGAGGATGATTCTCCGATATTGGTTTTAATAGCCAGATAATCCGCAGAATTAACAAGGCCTGTGAAATTAACATCGCTGTTATAATACCCTGCAGAACCAATATCATTTTTAACATAAAGATAATCTGCAGAATTGACAAAATCGGTTCGATTTGGATCCCCCCGAAACAATCCGTAAACACCTTCCTCCAGCATTTTTGCATTGTCTTCATAATACTGTGAATCATCGATTGAAAAATCCATAGTTGCTATTACTGCCGGATCCATTGCCAGAACACTTTTACTGATGACAGAAATATGGTTTCTGTGATTGACAGTAACGTAATAATCACCGGCAGCAATATCAAACGGTATCTGCAGGCAGGTACCATCCATATTGACAACATTCCCATCCTGCCTTAAAAATACACTCTGCACTGCAATATCAGGCCCTTCCATAGTCTCTCTCAGGCCAATGATTATCCAATCTGTAATCAGTTCAGGCACAGCCGAAACAGTTCTGGGATGTGCATCATAGGGTGCTGTTGTTGGAATATAATTATTCGTTCTGAGATTCAAATTCATCATATGGATTCCAATATTGTATGCTCCTTCCAGGTACACCTTGCACTGTAGAGAGCATACTTCTCCAAAATACCCCACAGCCACAATCCAGTCGGATTCGTAGGGAGCCGTCCAGGTGGTATCGGCATTCAGCAGCGTATCCAGACTGATTTCACAGTAGGGGCTCATGGTGTCCACGGCAATGGCGCCTTTGGGTGACTCCATGTCCGACAAATCCATCTGAATGGCACCGGCAGCTTCCTTGTAAAAAATATAATGGGCCCGTGTGGGCCGCTTCAGGCAGTATCCGTCCGTAATCGCGTTATCCGGGCTCATATCCGCGGTAAAGCGGTTTTCAAAAAAAGTGAAATATGTTTTGATGATAGCCGCGCTGTCATAGGGTGTGGAACCATAGCCTTCCGTAAAATCCGGTTTTCCGCATCCCCATATATTGGCTGCGCCCCCGGCCAGGGTGGAATGATACAGTCCGCGGATGGTTTCGTATTCATAATACAACTTCGGGACCGTATTCGGATTGACAGATCCGTCATAATAGACGCGGAACCGGTCCTCGGACATCACCGGCTGTGACGTGAGCGTGCCCATGGCGGCCGCGTAAACATCATGGGAGGGTTTGTGATGCTCGTATCCGGAATAATCCATGCCGTCATTCCAGGTAATATAAGGCGTATGATCCGTACCTGAATTGGGGCCTGCGGAGCGCCCGCCCATAAAATGGAACCAGCCCAGATAATTCTGCATGGAGGCCTGCCAGGTATCGATTTCCGTTTCCGCGACCCACTCATCCAGATCATAACCGTATCCCATGGTCCATCCCGGCAGCGGTCCGAGACGGGCGGCAATGTACCGCTGCAGCCGGATATCCGCAGCACTCCCCTTGCCCCAGTAATCGATGGTCCGGTGGCTCTCATTGTCCCCCCACATCCAGATATGCACCATGCCCCCTGCCGCGTAAACTTTTTCGATCAGCATTTCCAGCGCCTGGAAGGTCAGTGAGTCCGGTTCAGGTTCTGCGGACAGGCTGTCCCAGTACTCTTCCTGCAGGTCGAACCAGCGGCAGTACACCCGGGTATGAAATCCGTTGAATCCATGGCCGTTGAAAAAAGTATCAATGTCATCATCCACTTTGGAGGGATTGTTGTAAAACCGGGAAGGATCGTCGTACATCACAAGCTGGGGCACAAAGGCCCTGCCTGTTCCGGACCAGGCCCATTTATTACCGATATGGGTGAGAAATCCGTGCTCATCGGGATTGCTGTTTTCATCGATGGTGACTGTCCCGCTGAGACCGTCCAGATCCGCGTCGGCGCTGCTGGATGCAAAGGTCCAGATGCCGGTTTTTGTGCCGGTGAAACGGAATTTCCAGGTGTCGTTTCCGGCGTAAAACATGCGTGTTGTGTGCGATTCACCGCTTCCCGCATGGCTGAAAGTCACCAGGGCATTGACATGAAACGGATTCACCGAATACGACGTGTCCCATACGCTCCATTCCAGATACGGCGACCACTGTGTGCCGGTTTTGTCAAGAGACCCGGCTGAAACAGGCATATAAATCCAGCATGTTATCATTGATAATATAATGAGGCAGGATTTTTCATTCCGGCAGGACTTTTTTTCCCGGTGATCAGAAAATATTTTCATAGATTATGGGCTTTATATCTCGTTTTACTCCAAATAACTAACTTCTTTTAATTTAGCAATTTCCGGACCATTACACGATGGCAGTAACGCAAAAAAAGGGCCGCTGAACAGATATCAGCGGCCCTGAAAAGCTGTCGGGATTGTCCCGGATTACATGATTATCGTATAATAGTCATTTTCTGCATGGACGAAAATGTGCCGGCCTGCATCACCAGGAGGTAAATGCCGCTGGCCACCTGCTGCCCGGCCTGATTCGTGCCGTTCCAGCGTGCCGTGTAATAACCGGCCTTCTGATTTTCCATGACGATATCCCTGATTTTCCGGCCCAGCAGGCTGTATACCGTGATCTGCACGTCGCTGTTTTCGGGGAGCTGGTAGTTAAATTCCGTATCCGGATTGAAGGGATTGGGATAATTGTCGGACAGGGCGAATTCAACCGGTACTGCGTCCACTCCCATCACACTGATGGGGCCATAGAATTCCGTTTCGCCGGTGGTGGACAGTTCCTGAATCTTGTACCAGTAGATGATGCCGGAACGGACATCCCTGTCCTGAAATGTGTATTCATGGGCCGAAGAACTGCTGCCGCCCTGGCTGGGAATCAAATCCTGTGAGATTTTGATATAATCGCCGCTTTCTTCTTCACTTTTCCATACATGAAAACCGGCGCTGTTCACTTCGCTTTCCGTGCGCCACGTGATGATCACGCCTTCTTTTTGATCGACTTCCGCGTAGATCCGGTTCATTTCCACAGGAAGAGACACATCCTGGTTGGCATAGGTCACATTGTGCCCGACGCCTAAATAATCTGCCAGACCGTTGGCATCCGTTGTTTCAATATAAGCATGTCCGCTGCCCACTGCTGTAAAATCCACGACAACGGCATTGATACCGCCGGTGGTCCAGTAGTCATCCTGATCAGCAAGATCCACATGGTCGTACTGCAGCACGCTCGCAAACGTGTGCCCCCCTTTTGAATAACTGCCGGGTGTAATGGAAATATCTTCAAAAGTCGATCCCCACCCCCAGTTAGTGACAAGCTGGGAACCATCCACATTTCCGACTGTCAGATCCGTTGTGCCGTCGTCCCTGTAGTAGAGATAGATGCTGATATTCCCGGCTTCCTCCGGCTGACTGTTTCCTTTGATGTTGATGGTCATGGGATCAATGCCCACCAGCGTAACAGTAACATCGCCTGCCCAGCAAAGCCGAACAAACAACATGGCAACACCCATAGCAAGAAAGATTGATCGTTTCATCGTTCACCCCTATATGCTTTAGTTGATTTCAGAACTGGTTACGACATTGCGTTTAATTACAAGATAGTCGGCCGAATTCGTGACAGCGCTGAGATTGCAGTCGCTGTTGTAATATCCTGTAAATCCGATCTCTTGCTTGGTATAAAGATAGTCCGCAGAATTAACTACTGACGAATTATTCGTATCCCCCGCGTACATCCCGTACACGCCCGTATCCAGCAATGCCGCATCCCCCCCGTAAAACTGCGTCGCCGCTGTGGTAAAATCATACTCCGTCGAGCTTTCCTTGGATAACGGATACGTCGACGCGCTCATCACATTCAAGTGATTCCTGTGGTAAATGACAATATAATAACTTCCTTCCGAAACTTCAAGTATTATCTGCGTGGATCCGTCTTCATCGATAATTGATCCATCCTTGTCCAGAAACACACTTTTTGAGATCACACCGGCGCCGGACGGCGTATTCCGGAGTTCCACCCTGACCCAGTCCGTGGCATTGGGGGGAATGGATCCCACGGTGCGGGGCGCATCCGGATACGGTGAATCCAGGGGCAGATATCCCCCGGTATTCAAGTATTTTGACATGGCGCCGTTTGTTGAATTATACGGACCTTCCAGGAATAATTTCGCCTCGAGAAGCACCAGGGGGGCCTCTCCGAGATATTTTCCGATATTGAAGGACTTCCTGCTGGTGCCCGCCGTGGTTTCAAAAGCGCCTCCCACGTATAAACCGCCGTAACCCCATCCCATGGCATACACTGCATCTCCCACGCCGTTGCCGAACGCACTCCAGTCTGAGCCGTCGAATTTTGCGATGCAATTGGCACTGATTACCGTACCACCGCCATCCGTGTCGACGATGGCTGAAAAATCACCGCCGATATACACATCCGTGCCGGTTGCAATCACATCAAAAACCCAGCCGTCCGGAAAAACAGTGGGATCACCCACGGCAGACCATGTTCCGGAATTGTATTTGTATAAATAGAATCGGTTACTGACACCATCGACCTCGGTAAACATCCCCCCCACATACACATCACTCCCGTTTGCTGCAAGAGCGTAAACCGGCAAATCCGTTCCGGGGGAAGTTCCACCCATGGCATTCCAGACGCTGCCGTCCCAGTAGGCCACGTTGTTCACTGTGACTCCGGTTGCCGTTGAAAAATATCCGCCCGCATAGACATTGCCATCGCAGATAACAATGTCACTCACATAATCACCTCCCAAACCGCTTCCCAGCGCCTGCCAGGCGGATCCGGTCCACAAAGCAATCCGGTTGCTTGGTGATGTAAATTCACCGCCCACATAAATATTTGTCCCATCAACGGCAATGGCATTGACCTGACCATCGGTTCCGCCTCCCAGAGCGGACCAGCCTGTGCCATTCCATTTTGCAATATTGTTGGCAGGCACGGTACCCGCATAACTGAATGATCCCCCCACATACACATCAGTGCCTGAAATACCGATGGCATTCACCGAGCCGTCCACACCGTCCCCGAGAGCTTCCCAGTTACTGCCGTTCCACCGCGCGATGTGATTGGTAATCGTGGTACCCGATATCTCAAAATCACCGCCGACATAGAACTGGTCATCCTCCACTTCAATGACAATCACCGAACTGTTCATCCCATAATCATTAGCTGTACTGAGAGCGTACCAGGTGTCATTTCTCAACAGGGCGATCCTGGCTGCCCCTTTCTCGCCGGCAGTGAGAAATGTGCCGCCGAAATATATATCAGCACCATTATTTGTAACGGCATTCACCGTACTGCCTGTACCGTCTCCAATAGCACTCCATGAACCGTCTGAATAGACAGCCACATTGCTTGCATTTGTCCCGTTGACGGCTGTGAAGTTCCCTCCGATATATAAATCCCCGTCATAAAATATCATGCTGTTGACATCCCCGTTGGTTCCTGTGGTACCAACGGTTTCCCAGGTTCCTGCATTTAATCTCGCCACACGGTTGGCCGGACTGGTAAATGTGCCTCCTGCATACAGGTTGCTTCCGTCTGTCGCCAGGCATTTTACTGTTCCGTTGCTGATGGTACCTGAGGAAAACCAGCCGGAACCGTTCCATCTGGCCACCCGCGCGTACGGAGAAGTGAATTCGCCGCCGATATAAACATCAGTACCGTCGACAAGAATTGTATTCACATAACCGTTGGTTCCCGTACCCAGCTGGCTCCAGCTCGATCCGGAACGGCTCCATTTGGCAATATAGGCTCCCGGAGAAGTAAACGAACCGCCTGCGTAAATGGTATTACCTGATACAGCAATGGACTTTACAGCCGCATTGGTTCCTGATCCCATGGCACTCCAGCTGCTTCCATCCCAGCATGCGATATTGGAAGCGCTGCTGCCGCCGGCTGTACTAAAAGATCCACCCACAATAAGGGTATCACCCCCAGGTGCCGCTATCGCATAAACCTGGCCGTTCACACCGGCTCCCAGAGTACTCCAGCTTGTACCGTTCCATTTCGCAATATACTCAATATCCAGAACACTTACTTCTGTGAAAGTGCCTCCCATATACACATCTGTTCCAATAACAGCCAACGCATAGACAATGCCTTCCGCACCCGGAAGTCCGAAATCATCCACCCAGCTTTCATCACCGGCAATGGGATAAGGCAGATAATTTCTGTCGCGCTGCGCAGCATGACTGCGGCTGAAACGGGGAGCACCGTTTTCCCCCGCAGTCATGATCCAGCCCCTTGTATCCACACTGCCATTATAACCGGAATTCATATTCAAAGTACCGTCCGCATTCAGCAACGATTCCAGGGGCACCGCAGACGGATCCGTTTGATCGCTGCCGGCCCCGAAAGCGTATGCGGCAATACATAAAACAGGCAATATGACGGATATCACTATCCATCTCCGTTTTTTCCTTTTTACAGCTTCCATTTTTTTGCCCTTTGGTGCTCTATTTATTAAAAAGTTAACATACCATCAATAATCATGGCATATTTCGTACCAAAAGGGCAATATATTACAATTTTTTTTATTACTGTCTCAAAATATTTAAATAATTGTAATTATTCAAATTATATTTAATATTACCAATTCATCTGAAAAAAAAGGATAAGCGCATTCGTTAATATGGTAAGAATTTCCCCTCCACACTGAAAATATCTCCCGATCCGGGCCGATTCCGTCCATATTTTCACTATCCCGGAAAATTCCTATTTCAGCACTGTCATCCTGATGATTTGACAAAATCCACCCGATTCCATACAGCATAAATATATACCCGATGCCACCCGCAGACCGGATGCCCCTGTTCCCCCCCATTGAATTGTGTGCAATCCGCCATCTTGAACATCTGATACCAGAAGCTGCACTTCGCGTCCCGACAAATCGCATATCCTGATTTTCACAGGCTGCTTTCGCAGAAGGAAATATGGAATCACGGTTCCTGCATTAAACGGATTGGGAAAATTGTCCATCAATTCAAAAGCAGCCGGACCGGAGAATGCCCCGCCGTCTCCGGAACGGATGTTCACTTCGCGTGAATAAATGCTTTCATTTCCGTACACATCATAGGCCGTCATCGCAAAAAACACGTGCCCGGAATCCGGAATTCCGCTGACAATCGTCCTGGTCACAGACCCGGCATCACGCCAGTCTGTGTATGTTCCGGACAAATTACCAAAATAAATCCTGTATCCTGCCAGATCCGGTTCAGTATTGGAACGCCACCGGACCAGCACATCTCTGGCATACATAGTCTCAGGAGAAACGAGGCAAATAAAGAAGGCTGTCTGGATATATGCGGATATGAACAAAAACATGAACAGCCGCTTGTTGTTCATTCAACATTCCCCCAAGACAAAAAAAACTTCTCTGAAAAGATTACCCTCAGGGAAGCCGTTACCGCAAACTGCTGCTCTGTAAAGGGCGAAATAACAGGAAGGCGCAATCCTGTATCACACCGCTGATCCCCCCCAGGGCCTGAAACGATACTTTGTTAATTTACATCACCTTATGAACAATGTCAAGAAAAAAATATCATTGAAAAATCGAATGTATCGATTCGGAATAGGGCGGATAAAGGACGCCGTATTCGGTTACAATGGCCGTAATGAGATCAGCGGGTGTGACATCAAAAGCCGGATTGTATACATCCACCTGATCCGGAACGATCCGCTTGTGCCCGAACAAGGCGATTTCATCCCTTCCCCGCTCTTCGATGGGAATATCCGCACCTTTTTCAATGGCCGGATCAAACGTAGACCGGGGTGCTGCAACATAAAATGGAATCCGGTGTTTTCCGGCCAGGACGGCCAGTCCATACGTACCGATTTTGTTCGCCACGTCCCCGTTATTCGCGATCCGGTCGGCACCCACGATCACACAATCCACTTTTCCCTGCTGCATTAAAAAGGCGGCCGCGGAATCGCATAATACTGTGGTCTCTATTCCCGACTCCCGGAGTTCCCAGGCGGTCAGCCGGGCCCCCTGCAGAAGAGGCCGGGTTTCATCGGCAAAAACCCGTATCCGCTTTCCCCTGTTCCTGGCAGCATAAATAACACCCAGAGCAGTACCAAAATCCGCTGTGGCCAGTCCTCCCGCATTGCAATGTGTCAGTATGGTCACCTCTTCGGGAAGCAGGGCGGCCCCGTATTCCCCCATGGCACGGCATATGGCTTTATCCTCATCCCGTATCGCCAGGGCCTCTCTGATCAGCGCCTTTTTCAGCTGCGGGACATTCCGGTGCCGGTTATCCCGGCACACTGTATCCATGCGCTTCAGCGCCCAGAACAAATTCACCGCTGTCGGGCGTGTGCTGCCCAGAAGGGCAATGGCCTCCGCCACCTCGCTCCTCAATGCGGAAATGTCCTCTCCCGCATACCGGCTTGCTGCCAGGGCCGCGCCCATGGCCCCCGCGATGCCGATGGCCGGTGCACCACGGACACGCAAATTTTGTATTGCTTCGGCCAGTATATCAGGACGGTTTATGTCCAGATACACGAGTTTCTCCGGGAGCTGCGTCTGGTCAATCAGCCGGATTTTGTTATCCACCCAGTCAATGGTACTGACCGGCATGCCTATATCCCCATCATCTGTACAGCTATTCTGCGCTGTCTCGGCCGGTTATCACAATCGATCAGTACAATTTGCTGCCATGTGCCCAGAATCATTCTGCCTTCAATAAACGGAACCGTCAGGCTGGCACCCACAAGAGCGGCCCTTACATGGGCATTCCCGTTTCCATCCCCCCAGGTCGCATCATGATGATAGCGTGCACCCTCCGGAGCCAGTTTTTCCAGAGCGGCCGGCACATCCTGCAGAAGACCGGGCTCATATTCAATGGTTGTGATGGCCGCTGTGGATCCCGGCGCAAAAACCGTGAGCTGGCCCTCTTTCAAACCGCTTCCGGACAGGCAGTCTGCAATATCGGGCGTCAGATCAATGATATCGCTGTGCCCCCTGCTTTCGGTCTGAATAAAACCGGTGTGAACTTTCATTCGCTATTTCATCCCTTTCAATGCATCACAATCGCCGAATTCAGTACAATAGCGGTGAACAAATTCCCTGTATGTATAATGATGACTCTGTGGACCTTCTGTCTCCAGCACATAGGCCGCGGCCAGACTTCCCATCCTGCCCGCCGCCTCCCATGGAAGCCCCAGAGCCAGACCTTTGAGCAGACCGGCACGGAAAGCATCTCCCACCCCTGTCGGATCCAGAATTTTTTTGGGAGCAACGGCCGGAATGGATATCATACGGTCTCCGGCATGAATCCTTGCGCCTTTATCACCAAGAGTGACCAC
>Ga0272442_10010436_pt1 | contig 11451 bp, 5 predicted proteins | sample SSMForm2O_FD_200262 | JGI IMG/M metagenome (GOLD analysis project Ga0272442, IMG submission 200262) | Marine sediment archaeal communities from Little Sippewissett salt marsh, Falmouth, MA, United States - SSM-Form-2O | ecosystem: Environmental > Aquatic > Marine > Wetlands > Sediment ...
CAAGGACCTCTTTCCCCGCCTGCTGGTGGGCGCGGGGCTGTCCGCTTTCCTGGGCGGCGAATGGGGACTGGGTGTCGACCTGGGCTTCGTGCACCTGGCAGGGGATGTGGGCTTTCTCAAGGACCTGCGCTGGGGCGGCGTGGTGCGCAATTTGGGCAAGGCCTATGAGCCTGAGGCGGGCTACACGGCCTTTCCCGCCCCCTACACGCCGGAGGTGGGCGCGGATTTCCGGCTGCTCCGGCTGGATTTCCTCGACTGGCGCTGGACCGCGAGCTTAAGCATGCCCTCCTTCCAGAGCATTCGCTTCTCCCTGGGAACGGAAATTGCGGTCCAGGATACCTTCTTCATCTCAGCTTCCAGCCGCTACGACGCGGAAGAATACGCCGACCGCAAGACCCTGCCCTACAGCTTCGGTTTGGGTGTCAAGCTGGGCGCCAAGGTGCGGCAGAGCCAGAGCCGGGTGAGGGTCAGCGCGGCCGCCGGCACGGTGGCGGATAACATCTGGGCGGTGGGGGGCGGCGTGAACATACCCATCGGTCTGATCGACCGCAATCCCCCGGTCATCGATATGGAAGCCGGGGAAGAGTATATCTCTCCCAACCTGGACGGCGTACAGGACGAGCTCCTTAAATCCATTAGCATCACGGATGAGCGCTTCGTCAAGGGCTACCGCTTTACGATTCTCGACGAGGGGGGAGCCCGGGTGCGGGAGATTGTCAACAAGGACGAGCGCCCCGAAAACGCCAGCTTCAAGAACATCGTGGACCGCCTGGTCTACGTCAAGCAGGGCATCACCATTCCGGAAGAGCTGCGCTGGGACGGCCGCTCGGATACGGGCGGCGTGGTGCCGGACGGCACCTATACCTACCAGGTGGAAGCCTGGGACGACAACGAGAATCTCAGCCGGAGCGGCGTCGGCACGGTGGTGGTGGACAACACCCCGCCCTTCGTGGAGGCCGAGGCCGGTTACCTGATCTTCTCACCCAACGAGGACGGCAACAAGGACACTCTGCCGGTGAGCCAGGAGAGCTCCCGGGAAGACCTCTGGCAGGGCAGCGTGGTGGATGTGGAGGGGGAGGAAGTCCGCGGCTATACCTGGGAGAGCGCGGCTCTTGCGGATTTCGCCTGGGACGGCAAGAACAATGAAGAGCTCCTGGTCCCCGACGGCGTCTACTCCTACCGCGTTTCCGCCCGGGACCGGGCGGGGAATACGGGCAGCACCCAGATCGACAACATCCTGATCAACACCCAGGCCACACCGATCAACATTGCCATCAACGAGTCCTATTTCTCCCCCAACTCAGACGGTGCCAAGGACACCCTGATATTCACCCTCGAGGTGCCGGTGACCGCGGGGATCGAGCGCTGGAGATTAGCCCTGACCCGCAGCGGCACGGCCGGTAGCACGGTCAAAGAGTACAGCGGCGCCGATACGATACCCGCGGCCGTCACCTTCGACGGGCGGGGCGACCAGGGCGGCCTGCTGGCCGAAGGCGGCTACCGTGGAGAGCTCGAGGTGCTCTATACCAACGGCAATTTCCCCAGGGCCGTGTCACCCGACTTTACCATCGACCTGACGCCCCCCGGCGTTTCCCTGAGCGCGGACCTGGAGATCTTTTCACCCAACGGAGACGGTATTAAGGACGCGGTGGTCATCTACCAGGAAACCAGCGAGGAGCCTTCCTGGACGGGCCGCATTGTTTCCGGCGCCGGCGAGGAGGTGCGAACCTACAGCTGGCGGGGCCGGGCGGATGAGCGGTTGAGCTGGGAAGGCAGGACGGAGGCGGGACGCCTGGTGCCGGACGGGATCTACACCTATTCCCTCACGTCGGTGGACCGGGCGGGGAACCGTACGGAATCCGCACCCTTAAGGATCGAGCTGAACACCGAGGAAACTCAAGTTTTCCTTTCCACGGACCTGAGCGCCTTTTCACCCAATGCCGACGGCGTCAAGGACCGCCTGTCGGTGATACCCACCCTCAAGGTTTCGGGCGGGGTGGAACGCTACGAGATCCGCGTTTTGGACGCCGCCGAAGAGGTGGTGCGGAGCATCGGCGGCCGGCTGCGGGCCCCGGACCTCTTCGCCTGGGACGGCCTGGACAATGAGGGGCGGCGTGTCCCCGACGGTCAGTACCGCGCCGAGCTGGTGCTGGACTACACCAAGGGGGATCACCACGAGGTGCGCACCCCCGCCTTCGACCTGGACACCCTGGCGCCGAGCGTCACTGCAGTTGCGGGCATTACCCTCTTTTCACCGGACGGGGACGGCCTGCTGGACACTTTGCTCATCGAGCAGTCCTCCAGCCCAGAGAGCCTCTGGGAAGCGGAAATCCTGAGTGAGGGAGGAGAGCTCGTGCGCAGCTTCTACTGGAAGGGAGAGGCCGCGGACTTCCGCTGGGACGGCAAGGATGAGAACGGCAACAAAATAAATGACGGCCGCTACGCCTATATCGTGCGCTCGACCGACGGGGCGGGGAACAGCGCCACGACAACTCTGCCGGCTTTGACCATCGACACGCGGCCCACGCCCATTTTTTTAACAGTTTCAGAGACCTCCTTCTCTCCCAATGCCGACGGCTTCCGGGATACTCTGAGCTTCACTCCCTACGTGGAGCTGACCGAGGGCATCAAGTCCTGGAAGCTGGAGCTGGTGCACTCCGCTGAAGGGGTGCAGAAGATCTTCTCCGGCAGCCAGGCTGTTCCTAAAGTGATCGACTGGGACGGCCTGGTCTACGGCTCAACCGGTTTGGAGGGGAGCTACACGGCGCAGCTGACTGTGGAGTACCACAAGGGCAACACACCCCGGGCGGTGACCAGCCCCTTTATTCTCGATGTGTCCGCTCCCCGGGTCGTCTTCGGCGTTTCTCCCCGGCCCTTTTCGCCGGACAACGACGGCGTGGATGACGAGCTTTATATCGCCCTGCCGGTAACGGATGCCAGCGAAATCGACGACTGGGAGCTGATTATCAGCGATCCCGTGGGCAACAGCTTCATCCGCTTCCAGGGAAAAGGCATGCCCACCGAGCGCATTGTCTGGGACGGGCTTTCGGAGCAGGGCGAGCTGGTTCAGGCCGCCGAGGATTACACGGCGGTTTTCCGCATCCGGGACACCCTGGGCAATGCCGCGGTTTCGGAGCAGGTGATCCCCGTGGACGTTCTGGTAATCCGGGAAGGCGACAAGCTCAAGATCCGCATCGCCAGCATCACCTTCCCGCCCAATTCCGCGGACCTGGATTCTGTCAAAGATCTGGAGAAGGTGGAGAAGAACAGAAAAACCATGGCCCGGCTGGCGGAGATCCTGGCCAAGTACTCAAGCTACCAGATCAGGATCGAGGGACATGCCAACAACCTTTCCTGGGCAGATCAAGAAGCGGCGGAAAAGGAAGAGGTCGAAGAGCTGGCGCCCCTTTCCAAGGCCCGGGCCGAGGCGGTTAAAGCGGCCCTGGTGGATCTGGGCCTGGACGCCGACCGCTTCACGACTGCCGGACTGGGCGGCCGGGCGCCCGTCGTGCCGTTCAGCGACACGGAGAACAGATGGAAAAATCGCCGGGTGGAGTTTATTCTCGTTAAGAAATAGGGAGTCGACCTCAACATCATGATGAAAACCTCGAGAACCGGATTGCGCATAACACTCATCTTCCTGCTGCTGCTCATTGTTGCCGGCGGCGGAGTTTTCTTCTATCTCAACAGCCCGGGAGCGGCGGTCAGGGCTGATGATCATGTCTTCAAGGTGGTACGGGGAGAAACCGTCAGCGCCATCGCGGCCCGCCTCCAGGAGGAAGAGTTGATCCGCTCGGCGCTGCTGCTGCGGGCCGTCAGCTGGCTGCAGGGCACGGAGTCGCACTTCAAGAGCGGGTATTTCCGCTTCATGCCCGGCGACACGACCCTGGACATCCACCATCTGCTCATCGTCGGATATGCGGAGCAGGTGAAAATCACCATCCCGGAAGGATGGACGCTCACCCAGGTGGGCCGCTATCTGGAAAGCAGGGAGGTCTGCAGCCTGGAGGAATTTGTGCGCGCGGCGGGCTCACCCGAGCTGCTGGCAGCCTACGGCATCCCTGCGGAAACCCTGGAAGGCTACCTTTACCCGGATACCTATTTCTTCCCCAAGGGCTATCCCGCCCTGGCCGTCGCCGAGCGCCTTACGGAGACCTTTTTCAGCAGGCTGGAAAAGATCGCCCCGGAGGCGGAGCAGCTGGATAGCGGGGAGCTGCACCGGAAAATCATTCTTGCTTCTATTATAGAGCGGGAGTACCGGCTGCCGGAGGAGGCGCGCCTGATCGCCTCGGTGTTCTACAACCGCCTGCGCTTCAACATCGGTCTGGAATCCTGCGCCACCCTGCAGTACATAATCACGGAGATCCAGCAAAAGCCGCATCCCGAGTACCTGACTCTGGAGGACAAGGCGATCGATTCGCCCTACAACACCTACAAGTGGGCCGGCCTGCCTCCGGGGCCCATCGCCAATGCCGGCAGCGTGGCCCTGGACGCGGCCTTTCACCCGGAGAACACGGATTTCTATTATTTTGTGCTGCGCGATCCGGCCAGCGGCAAACACTATTTTTCCGAGGACCTGGAGGAGCATAACTGGGCGAAATACAACTATCTGAAACAAACAGGTTCGGGGGGGTGAGGCGGAAGCATACATGAGAGTACCTGACCGCCTGATTGCCGAGATTGCCGACAAACTCAGTATCCTGGATGTGGTGGGGGAGTATGTCACCCTGCAGAAGCGGGGCGGGCGCTACTGGGGCCTCTGCCCCTTTCACCAGGAGAAAACCCCCTCTTTCACCGTCAATCCCGACAAGGGAGTTTACTACTGCTTCGGCTGCCACAAGGGCGGCGGCCTGTACAACTTCATCATGGAAATGGAGAAGCTGAGCTTTGTGGAGGCCGTGCGCCTGCTGGCGGAGAAAGCGGGTGTGGAATTCAGGCTGGATGGCAGCGAGGGCGCCGAGCGGGAGGCCAAAGAGCGGGAGGCCTACCTGGAGCTCTACCGCCGCGTTGCCGGCAGCCTGCACCATATCCTCCTCCGGCACAAGCAGGCCTCATCCGCCCGGCGCTACCTCGTTTCCCGGGGGGTCGGCCAGGATGCCCTAAAGCTGTTCGGGATCGGCTACGCTCCCGCCGACCCGGCCTTTTTGCCGGCTTTCCTGCAGGAGAAGAACTACTCGCCGCCCTTCCTGGCGAAGTCCGGCCTCTTCACCCAGGGCCGCAGCGCCGGGCTTTTCCCGCTTTTCCGGGACCGGATTATTTTCCCAATTCTGAATCACCGCGGGGAAGTGGTGGCTTTCGGCGGCCGCAGCCTGGGGGAGGGCGGAGGACCCAAGTACCTGAATACCCCGGAGACCGCCTATTTCCACAAGCGGGAGCACCTGTTCGGCGCTCCGCAGGTGTTTCAGAAGGTGCGAGATAAGAAGAGCTTTATCCTGGTGGAGGGATACCTGGATGTCCTGGCCCTGCACCAGGCGGGATCGGAGAACTGCCTGGCTCCTTTGGGCACGGCGCTGACTCCCGAGCAGGTGAAGCTTTTAAAGCGCTACTCTACCGCCGGCCTGCTGCTCTTCGACGGCGACGAAGCGGGTTTTGAAGCCACCCGCAAGGCGGCGGAGCTGTGCGAGCGGCTGGGCCTGAAGATCGATATCGCGCCCCTCGCAGAGGGGAAGGACCCGGCGGAGATTATCGAAAAACAGGGTCCCGACGCGTTGCAAAAAGTGCTGAAATGTCCTATAAATAGTTTTCGGTTCTTGCTTGACAAAGCGCGGGTAAAATACGATTTTAAAACTCCGGAAGGCAAAGAAGGGATAGTAAAATTTCTCCATTCATTTCTATCGTCTGTTGATTCCCAGGTCAGACGGGACGGCTATCTGCGCATCCTTGCGGAGACCCTGGAGGTGGATTTCGATTCCGTACGCACAGACTATGCCCGCGCGCAGCGCGGGCAACACGGGCAGGGCGCGCAGCGCGGGCAGCGCACCGCGGGGGCCGCAGGCAGGGAGCAAGCCCGCCGGGATCCCGCCGGCCGGTATCCTGCGGCGGGGCGGTTCACTTCCCGCGTCCTGCCGGAAACGGAGCGGCTTTTCAACCGCCATGAGCTTTTGACCTTACTGGCGGTGGCCTGCAACCGGGAGCACTTCGCCGAGCTGCGCAAGAGCGTGGCTCTGGAGGATCTGGAAAACGAACAAGCCCGGATGCTGTACATCGCACTGGAGGAGTGCTTCCGGAGCGATGAGAGCACTCTGGAGGCGTTCCTCGAGCGGGTAGAGGACGAGGAGCTGCGACAGCTGGTTTTAGAGAAGAATACGGCGGGGGAGTTTAAAGAAAATCTGGACTATTATATTCAAGGCAGTATAGCGAGTTTGAAGAAGAAGATTCTAGAGAAGAAAAGGGATCATATTCAATCTTTGTTAAACCGAAATAACAACGAGGAGCCCGCCAAGGTCAAAGAGCTCCAGGCCGAAAAGATCTTTCTGGATGAAGAATTACAAAATTTAAGGGTGTTGCCGAATGACAGATTTGCAGACTAATCCTGCTATCATCAAGCTGATCGAATACGCTAAAAAGAAAAAATCCGTCACCTACGACGAGGTCAATGATTTCTTGCCCGAGAATATCGTGAACTCAGACCGCATTGAGGAGGTTATCGCCCTGCTGGAAAAGAATTCCATCAAGCTGGAAGAGGAAGACGTCAGTGTCGACATCGAGGAAGCGCCCCAAGTACCCGCGGGCAAGAAAAAGCTGGTCTACGACGAGAAAGAGAGCGCCGTCGACGACCCGATCCGCCTCTACCTGAGGGAGATCGGCAAAGAGAACCTTTTGACCGCCGAGCAGGAGGTCATCCTTTCCAAGCAGATGGAAGACGGCGAGAACATTATCCGGAACGTCATCAGGCACGCCGGTCTGCTGGTCCCGGAGCTTTTCAAGCTGGCCCAAAGGGCCAATACCCGGGTGGATCCCAAGGAGCTGAACCTTTCCAAGAAAGAGATCTCCGAGTTCCTGGCGGAACGGCGCAGGCTCAATCAGCTCTACCGTGAAGAGCTCCGTCCCTATTATCCAGCCATGAAGCAATTCATGGATCTCAAGAAGAAGGCCGAGAGCGAGGAGAAGCACATCCTCAAGAACGAAGAGCTGAAGGTCAAGAAAGTGGAGCTTCTGGAACGCCTGGAGGAGATCGTACTCCACCAGGAGGAGATCAACATGTTCTCGGAACGCTACGCCACGGTGTCCGAGAAGATTCGCAGGATTCAGCGGGAGAAGCAGAAGATAAAGAAGCGCCTCAAGACCTCAAGTCAGAAAGACCTGCGCGCGTTGGGCAGGCAGCTGGCGCTGAAGGCGGATCGGGCCAGAATCGAGGAAGAGCTGGGAGTACCGGCGGACAGGATCAAGGATCTTATCCGGCAGATCCAGATCAATGACAAGAAACTCATGAAGATCGAAAACGAGTTCGTCAACTCGATTCACGATATCCAGGAAATGTCCAAGGAGATCGAGCACGGCAGGGTCATGCTGCAGCGCGCCAAGGACAGGCTGATCAAGGCGAACCTGCGCCTGGTGGTGAGCATCGCCAAGAAATATACCAACCGGGGCCTGCATTTCTTCGACCTGGTCCAGGAGGGCAATATCGGGCTTATCAAGGCGGTGGAGAAGTTCGAGTACCGCAAGGGCTACAAGTTTTCCACCTACGCCACCTGGTGGATCCGCCAGGCCATCACCCGCTCCATCTCGGACCAGGCCCGTACCATCCGTGTTCCCGTCCACATGATCGAGCAGATCAACAAGGTGGTGCGGGAATCTCGGCAGCTCATGCAGCTTTTGGGCCGGGAACCCTCCGACGCCGAGGTGGCCGACAAGCTGGGCTGGTCGACCCAGCGGGTCAAGTCCGTCAAGAGCGTGGCCCGTGAGCCGATTTCCCTGGAAACCCCCATTGGCGAGGAAGACGATTCCCTGCTGGGTGATTTCATTGAAGACAAGGATGTGGAAAATCCCGCCAGCCAGACGGCTTTCAAGCTGCTTCAGGAGCAGCTCGAATCCGTTCTCTACACTCTGCCCCCCAGGGAGCAGGAAGTGCTGAAAATGCGCTTCGGCCTGGAGGACGGCTATTCGCTGACCCTGGAGGAGGTAGGGCTCTACTTCAATGTCACCCGGGAGAGAATTCGACAGATAGAGGCCAAGGCGTTGAGGAGACTGCGACATCCGAAGCGCAGCCGCAGATTAAAAGACTATCTAGACCATTAAGGGAGTATGTGAATGAAAATGCAGGAAGTCTTCGACAAGCTGAGAGCGCTGCAGGAAGTTCTATCGGATAAGTTCAGCATCGAGAATGATATGGAAGAAATTCCGAAAGCGCTGGCCACCAAGACGGAGCTCCTCAACCGGCTGAAGATGTCCTATGTGGAAAAGACCGCCGATTATGAGACCAAGGGCAAGCGCATCGAAGAGCTCCGCAACAGCGCCATCGAAGCAGAGCGGCAGCGTGAGAAATTCGAGAAGCAGATGGATATCATCCAGACCCAGCGGGAGTATGAGGCTCTGGACAAGGAGATAAAGGACTCCGGCGAGAAGGAGCAGGAGCTGCGGCGGGAACTGCAGCGGGAGGAACAGCTCCGGGACGAGATGAAGGTGAACCTTCAAAAAGAAGAGACCATGATCAAGAAGCAGGAAGAGGAGGTCACCGCTGAGCAGAAGCGGATCAAGGATGAGCTGAAAGCCAAACAGACCGAGCTCAACAACCTGAAGAAGGTTGAAAAGAAGATCACCCCCGGTTTGGACGAGGAGATCCTCTTCAAGTTTGAGCGCATCATCCGCAGCAAGGCCGGCCTGGGCATCGTGGGTATCGAGCAGGGCGTCTGTACCGGCTGCCATATGATCCTGCCGGCACAGTTTGCCAATCATGTCCGGGAGGGCCAGGATATAATGTTCTGTCCCAACTGCAGCCGCATCCTGTTCTACACGGAAGAAGGGGAACAGGCAAGCCTCCTCGCCGGTCAGCAGGACGCTGACAGTGATGCTGATGCTGATGCAGAGAACGGAGAACAGGAAGACAGTTAAATTTCCGATAATAAGAGAGGCAGGTCAGGTTACCGCTGCCGCGTTCGTTCCCGGTTGCCGGGAGTGGCGCGGTGGAGGAAAGTCCGGGCTCCGTAGAGCATGATGCCGGGTAATACCCGGGCGCCAACACCGGCGGTAATACCGCCGGCGGGGGTGACAGAAAGTGCCACAGAAAATATACCGCCCGTTCCCCCCCCTGGGGGGACGAGTAAGGGTGAAAAGGCGGGGTAAGAGCCCACCGCCTGCCCGGCAACGGGCAGGGCACGGCAAACCTCATCAGGAGCAAAGTCAAGCAGCAGGCGGGCTGCTCGTCCCTATGCCTGCGGGTAGACTGCTAGAACAGGCTGGCAACAGCCGGGGGCGCCGAAAGCGTCCCCGTCCGGCTCTCCGAGAGGAAAGCCGGATTGTCCAGATAAATGGTAACCCTCGACAGAATCCGGCTTATCGACCTGCCTTTTCTTTTTTTTGAACCTTAGGGTTCAACCGCAAGGGTTCAACCGCAAGGTTTTAACCTAGCGGGAAGCGCGCAGGTAGGATGGCGATTGACTGAACAATGATCAATGTCGACAGGTACCGGTACAGTTCCAGAAAAAAACGCAAGCCCGGCAGGCTGATCCTCGGCCTGCTTGTGCTGCTGGCCATTGTTGCGGGCGTCATCTTCCTGGTCCGGGGAGAGGGGAAGGCGGGCATCAAGAGCCTTTTCGCCTCCGCCAACGCTGAAGACACCCTGGCGGAGCTCTGGAAGAACCGGTTCTACGATGAGCTGATCACACGCTGCGACGAGCGCCTGGCCGCGGATCCCATGGACCATGACGCCCTGGTGTACAAGGGATTCTCCTATTTCTACCGGGCTGCCGCGGAGATCTCGGTGGAAAACCGGGTTCCGGACCTGGAGGAGGCGATCATCAGCCTGCGGCGCGCCCAGATCAGCGATGCGCAGAGGATGGGCCCGGAAAAGGACTATATCCTGGGCAAGGCCTATTATCTCAAGGGCAAGTACTACTACGACCTGTGCATCTTTTATCTGGAGCGCTCCCTGGAAGCGGGTTTCTCGAGCGAGGACGCTTTCGATTATCTCGGCCTGGCCTACACCCAGCTGGACCGGGCGGAGGAGGGCTTGAGCTATTTCCTGCGGGCCGTGGAGAACAATCCCACGGACCTGCTGCTGTTGACCACCGGGCAGAGCTTCCTTCGGCTCAAGCGGACCCGGGAAGCCGAGGAGTATCTGATACGGGCGGTGAACAAGACCGACGATCCCGGGGTGGAGAAGAAGAGCCGCTTCCTGTTGGGGCAGCTCTATTTCGACCGGCAGGATTATTTCAAGGCGGAGGGTGAGTACAAGAGGATACTGGAGCTGGAGCCCGAAGCGGCTGATGCCTATTTCTACCTGGGAGAGATATACGCGGCCCTGGGAGACACGGTGAAAGCCCGGGCCCAGTGGCGGAAGACGCTGATAATAGATCCGTCTCATTACGGGGCGAAACTGCGATACTACAAATAGGAACACTGGAGGTACAGAATGGGTTTGGGGAAGATGTTCGAATCCTTCTCAACGGATATTGGAATCGATCTTGGGACATGCAACACCCTGGTACACGTGAAGGGAAAAGGTATCGTGCTCTCCGAGCCCTCCGTTGTTGCCGTGGAGCGGGGAACCAAGCGCGTGATGGCAGTGGGAACAGAAGCGAAGAGGATGCTCTGGAAGACTCCCGGTGATATCATCGCCATCCGCCCCATGCGGGACGGCGTGATCGCCGATTTCGAAACCACCGAGAAGATGATCCGCTTCTTTATCTCCAGGGTGATAAACCGCAAGTGGCTGGTGAAGCCGAGGATGGTGATCGGCGTTCCCACCTGCATCACCGAAGTAGAGAAACGTGCCGTCCGGGAGAGTGCCGAGCAGGCCGGCGCCCGGGAGGTCTATCTGATAGAGGAGTCCATGGCCGCGGCCATCGGGGCCAATATACCGATTTTGGAACCGGCGGGACACATGATCTGCGACGTCGGCGGCGGGACCACCGAGATCTCGGTCATCTCCCTGGGCGGACTGGTGGTCTCCAATGCCATCCGGGTGGGAGGGGACGAGTTCGACGAGGCGATCATCAAGCATGTCCGCAATATCCACAACCTGATCATCGGTGAGCAGACAGCGGAGAACGTCAAGATCACCATCGGCAATGCTTCCCCGGAGAAGAAGATCGAGAAGATCGAGCTCAAGGGCACGGACGCCATCACCGGGCTGCCCCGGCGGCTGGAGATGGACTCCGTGGAAGTCCGGGAAGCTCTCCAGGAACCGATCAGCCAGGTGATCGAGGAGATCAAGCGCACCCTGGGCCAGACGCCGCCGGAGCTGGCGGCGGACATCGTGGAGCGGGGGATCGTCATGACCGGGGGGGGCTC
>Ga0272442_10010439_pt1 | contig 11449 bp, 8 predicted proteins | sample SSMForm2O_FD_200262 | JGI IMG/M metagenome (GOLD analysis project Ga0272442, IMG submission 200262) | Marine sediment archaeal communities from Little Sippewissett salt marsh, Falmouth, MA, United States - SSM-Form-2O | ecosystem: Environmental > Aquatic > Marine > Wetlands > Sediment ...
TTGAAAAGCGCATTTTCTGTGCTTTGGTTTCCCGTTTGGTGAACACACTCAAACCATAAAACAAGCCCAGGCTGATCAGTGCGACCGCAAGAAGCTCAAAAAAGCCGCGCCGAGCGTACTCTGCATAGGTGAAGCCGGTTTCGCTGATGTTTACCCCGCCGCCGAACAAGTAGTTGAATTGCAGGAACACAAAAACCAGAAACAACAGGTTAATGCCCACCAAGACCATGGTGGCTTCGATGGACCCTAAAAAGGGTTTGGGGGCAGAGTCTTTCCAATCTGATGTGGATATTTTCTCGCTTTCGACCAGGGCAAAGTAAATCGCACCAAGCAGGATGTAAGCCAGGACACCGATGTAAAAAACCCTGAAAAGTGTCTCCCCCAGGTTTTCAAAGCGGAAACCTTCGAAAAGATTTTGTACACGCGCTTCAAAGATGGGGTCAGCCGCAGCCAGCAAGGCGGTGAGGATGACCAGGATAGGCAGTAGGAGTGCCAGGCCGCGCAGGTAAGGCGTCCATTGTGCCCATTTGGATCCTTTCCGCTCAGATGGCGGCGCTTCACCGATGGCTTGATCTTGTGACTGTGATTCAAACTCACTTGAGGATTCCCTGGTTGCCTTGATTTTGGTTAAGAAAAAGGTTCCGCCAACAATTTCGTATATGAAAAACTTAATGAACTGCTCAATGTGAGTCCGCAGGTAGAACTGGGGCCATAAGCCATTGCGGAGGGTTACGGTCAACAGGAACAGGGTAAACATAAAGATTCCGGCGTTGATCAGGTTAGTGAAAGGCTCCGTACGGAAGATGGTCAGGGTTGCAAAGGTGAGGATTGGCACAAGGAGCAGATAAGACTTAAGTGGGATTTGTATTTTTTCCTTCCAAAATGGGATTAAACCGACCATTAATGCCAGCAGAAGGAGAATCACGATGTTGACCCCTGCAGGTTTTTCCCAAACCAGTTGATCAAAGATGATACCAAAAGCGATGGCGGCAAGCCAGGTCAGATGTTTAGCTTTCAAGGTCATGTCGTGCCCTTTCTTGGATAGTTAGGATTTACGGGTTGGTTTGACGTTGCTACCCAAGCTGGAGTTTATTATATCCAAGCTATCATAACCTATCAAAACCCAAAGATCATAAAACCAATTTTATGAAAAAAGTGAAATATCCTATGGCTTCATACCTTTTTCTGGTGGATTAGATTAGAATTAGACTTTGAAGCTTTCATGAGAGGTTTTGAGAGTAAAAAAAATCAAGTCCGCAAAAAGATAACCAGGAGCAGCCATGAAAAAAGTAGCCATCGTTACCGATAGCAGTGCTTATTTACCACAAGAGTTTGTTGATGACTTGGGGATCCATGTGCTGCCATTAACCATGCACTGGGATGGGGAAACCTATTTTGATGGTGTGGATATCAAGGCGGAGACCTTTTACGAGCGCCTGGCAGAATCGAAAACTATTCCCACCACCAGCCAAACCAGTGTGGCAGAATTTAATCGCATATTTCAGGATTTATTGAACCAGGATGTCGCGGTCTTGGCGGTGCTGCTTTCCAGCGGTATTTCTGGCACGGTAGACTCTGCTTTGCAGGCACAAGCCAATTTCCCGGGGGAACCGATTGAAGTTTTTGATTCAAGTTTGGTTTCGATGGCTTTAGGTTTTATGGTGCTGACCGTCGCTCGGGCGGCTAAGGATGGCGCAAGTTTAGAAGAATGCCTGGCACTGGCCAAGGCGGTTTATCCCAAGATTGGCGTCTTTTTCACTGTGGACACCCTGGAGTATCTCAATAAGGGTGGCCGTATCAACACCGCCAAACGCTTGTTGGGGTCTGCGCTGAACCTCAAACCGATTATGGAAATCCGAGATGGCAAAATCGAACTGGTGGAATCGGTGCGCTCCCGCAAAAAGGCTGTTCAGCGCATGCTCGAGCTGGTAGAACGAGATATCGCTGGGCGTAGCCCAGTCAGAATTTCGACCTTTCACGCTGCTGCCGCAGATGAAAACCAGGCTTTGATGGCAGAAGCCAAGCAACGCTTTCAAGCTGTTGAGGGGATCAGTACCTTTGTGAGCCCTGTGGTAGGTGCCCACACCGGTCCTGGTACTTTGAGTATTGCTTATATGGTGGACTGACGATCTACAACCAACCCCGCAATCGATAAATAAATATCCCTAGGTATTCTTTAAACGCGTTGGTCGTTGAATTTAATGCGCTGGCATTGGGGAGTAAATACAGGAGGGCTTCATCCAAACCCGGATTGAGCAGGTTTTGCCAATCCTGTTCCGTGACTGAAAAATCCGCAGGTGCGGGGATCACGGTCAATCCCTGGGCTTCAAAGAGGGCTTTGGCACGGGGCATGTGGATGGCTGAGGTCACCAGGATGATCTCTTCGATGCCTTGTTCAGCTAGCAGTATTGTTGAATACAGGGCATCCTCGTAGGTGTTTTGGGATCGGTTCTGCTGCCAAATAGCACTGGGGGGAACGTCAAGGAAGGTCAGCAGGTCTGCCATATCCTCGGCGGGGGTGCTGGGGCTATCCGGTGTAAAGTTAACCTTGCCGCCGCTTGCCAGGATGATGGGTGCAGCACCTTCTCGGTAGAGTTTGGCGGCATATAAGACCCGATCCCCAGCGCTGTTGACCTCCGTCATTGGGCGGGGTGCCCTTGGGGCTTGGGTTCCGCCACCTAGAAGCACGATCACTTCAGCTTGGGGGATAGTTGCGGCTGGCAGGTTTCGCCATTCCAAGGACCTTACAAGGGCGGTGCTGACCCAGCGGTTTCCGCAGAGAAATAGGATCAATAAGGCGGCAATTAACAGTCCGCTCTGCCAATTTTTTCTCTTTCTGAGGATAATTGAAACAATAATTAGGATAGCAATTATGCCCGTGGGGTAGACAAAGAGGGGCAGCAATTTACTGAGATAGACAAACATTGATGGGGATCCTTTTTTTTGTTGTTTGTTATGAATATGTAAAAGGATTTTAACTTTCAAGAAGAATAATACCGCTAGTTGTGTAGCATTCCAAGATTTTTGATTGATGTAGATACAGTTGGTGTTGGTCAAAATTTAGTTTACACAATCTCTCATAGGATCAATGTGGCCCAACAAGGGGGGCAAGCTAAGGTCGAGCCTAACGACACCAGCAATTTTCTGATTATTCCTGATAATATAGGTTGAGGTTAAGAATCCATTAATGCTGGTTGCAACCACCAATAACAATTTCTCGTATATTATAATTGAACATGTTTTATAGAAATCTCGGCCAATACCGACCACACATCCCATCCATGGATGGAATAAGGTGCGGTTGGTGGCATAAAATGGAGTGGTATGGCTAGTCCATTATGGTTTGTGAAATTATTGAAAAGGAGCTTTTCTCTGCGCTTTATCGGCGCGGAGATGACTAAATGGCCCCTGATTGGGCCCATGATGGAACGTGCCTTATTCAACGGCCACCAAACCGGGGATGCCTTGTTTTACCTCCCCAAGGATACAGTGGTTATCAACCAGGCAATTGATAACCCGGAGAATTTTGTGGTGCCGTCCACAGTGATTTCCCATTTCATTGAAGAGGCCGGATATATTTTCTTGATGGATAAATGCATCTGTCGGGATGCAGCTGATTGCCAGGATTATGATCACGATATTGGATGCATCTTCCTGGGGGAAGCTGTTCTCGATATCAATCCCAAACTCGGTCGATTGGTCGATAAGGAGACGGCTCTAGCGCATATCAAAAGAGCGGAGGATGCCGGCTTGGTTCACCTGGTTGGCCGAGATAAGATCGATTCGGTGTGGATGGGGGTCAAACCCTCCACCAAGTTGATGACGATCTGTAATTGTTGTCCGTGTTGTTGCTTGTTCCGCTTCATCCCGAATTTAGCCCCTAAGCTGCAAAAGAAAATTGAACGTATGCCGGGGGTATACCTGGAAGTTACCAGTGATTGTACCGGTTGTGGTTTGTGCACTCAGGATGTGTGCTTTATTGATGCGATCAACCTCGTGGATGGGCATGCTGTGATTTCAGAGGAATGCCGCGGTTGTGGCAATTGTGTAGATGTTTGTCCCCATGGGGCGATCAAACTAACGATTGATGGCGATGATTATATCCAGCAGACCATCGATCGCCTTTCCCAGGCAGTTGATGTGCACTAATGGGGGAATTTCAGGGTTGATCCGCCAGTCGCGTTCGGGCTATCTTGCAGTAATCAGGATTAATCTCATAGCACACAAAATGACGGCCATCAGCCTGGGCGGCAATGGCAGTTGATCCGCTTCCAGCAAAGGGATCCAGGACGATATCTTCCAAATAGGTAAATAGTTGAATGCATCGATGGGGTAATTCCACCGGGAAGGGCGCTGGATGCCCAATTCTGCGCGCCTGCACGGCAGGAAAATCCCAAACTGATTTGGTCCATGCTAAAAAGTCTTCCTTTAGGATGGTGTTTTGACGGTTTTCTCGAGGTCGCCCAAAGCTCCCTTTACAAAAGACAAGGATATATTCGTGGACATCACGCAATACGGGATTGCTGGCTGATATCCAGCTGCCCCATGCCGTAGAGGGGCTGGCGCTGGCAGCCTTATTCCAGATGATCTCCCCTCGCATAAGGAATCCGAGGTTCAGCATCAGGTCAATGATGAAGCTGTGAAGGGGCAAGTAAGGTTTACGGCCGAGGTTGGCAATGTTGATGCAAGCCCGGCCGCCAGGCACCAGAACCCGGTAGGTCTCTGCAAAGACTCTTTCGAGCAAAGCCAGGTATTCTTCAAGGGTCAGGTTCTGATCGTATTCCTTTTGGGCGTTGTAGGGCGGGGAGGTGACCATCAAGTGAATCGAATCGTCGGGGAGCTCATCCATGGATTCGCTGGATTTACAGAAGATCTGGTCAAGGGTTTCTGGTGGAACGGGGTTCTCGTGATAGGGTAGTGGGTCCTGGTCGGGCAGGTTTTCATACATGCGGCTGTTGTAGAAGCGCGAGGAGTCGTGGCTGTTATGCCCCGGTGTGCCAAAGGCACTGGTTTCGGTGCTGCGGCTTTTATCGTTGCTCATAGGTTTATTATATCAAGGTGGAAATGGCATCCAGGTTGATTCAATTTCGATGTGAATGGAGACATCATTGGAAAGTATAAATAAAAGTACGCTGACCTTCAATCATTAGGGAGATGCTGATTAAGGGCTGTAAATCATTCTTTTTTGAACAACCAAAATATTTCTAATGTTTTACCCGTTACTCAATATAGGCATAAAACACTTGGTTTCCAAACGCGATGTAGGCAAATCGATTGCTGCCAATTGTGAATGCCGTTGCATTCATGCTCGCTAACTCAAAATCTCCCAAATCAGGTCGTAATAATTTATAAAGCCTGAACCGAACAGAGAACCGATAAATATCAGCATTGGTCGCATCCAGAAAACTCAGAGCAGGATCAGGCGGTGAAGTGTATAAAATTGTATTAAAACTGGATTCCGGCATCACCACAGATTGTTCTTCCCGCCCTTCCCGACCATCTTCATAGGTGACCGGATTTTCACAGGTGACAGGATTTTCAGACACGCCGCTGGTTCTACAGTTCACAATCATTCCGTCTGTTCGTAATAAATATAAATCTGATCCATTGACCGCTAAATCAACAATTTGGGATAAATCAGGCATTTCCGCCAGGTCATCACCTTCAAAATACAGGGTTGGCGGTTCAATGAATTGATAATTATCCGGTCGATAGACAAGAATGTTATTCGCCAATGGGTCCAAAACATACATGTAATTGACATCATAAGCAACACGCTGGATTTCAATTGTATTCAATCCTTGCGAAGGTAGTGCTTGCACAAGTGGACCTTGTCCTTTACCACAGAATGCAATACCACCATTGGCATCAACTGCCAGAATTTGTGCCTGGTAGGGGTTGTTGATCGGCATGGAAACCATATCCACAAAGGCACTCACAGCACCTCCCAGGTAACTCCCCGGTTCACATGAAAAATCAAGGTCAATTTCATAACCCTGATCTCCCATCACGGCATGGATCACCTGACCTGCATTTGAATCCAGTAAATACAGGTCTGAGCCATAGGATACGATGCGAGTGATAAGAATGTCTTCATTGAGAACGTCCATGATAGCGGGTTGATAGGCCATTCTGATCGCCCCTTCCAGGCCATCCAGTGCGTTTAGCGCTTGATTTCTCAATTGATCAATTTCATCTGTCTCACGAACAAACTCAGCTTGATCCAAATAGTCAAGGGTTAATGCCCAATAATTCTGCTGATCACGGGGATCTGATGCAACTAAGGCATTGGCAGAAGCAACTTGCGCTTGCTCATAATAAAAATCATACTGTTGGTTTCTACCCCGTGCCAGGTAAAACCCAACAGCAATAACAACCATTGCCAGGGGGACCATTACAGCAATGAACAACATCGTCCCCCGAGAGAGGTCTGGTATTCCGTTTTGGCCAACAGAAGATCGGGTCAGAATTTTATTAAAAAACGCGCTGGTTCTTCCGACTGCAGCATGCCACCATTTGAAGAAACCCGACAATCCATTAAGACTATTGTCTCCGACTTTCCTTTGCCAATGCTTAAATCCCATTCTAAAATTTTTTAAATCAGCTTTGAGATTGCGCTTTGATTGCCTGCGCGTCCTATCCCTCAGATTTTTCTTCTGCGGCTTTAGAAGATCCTTTTCTTCAGATGGTTTATTGAGCTCTGTAGTATGCTGATTGGCTGATAGTTCAAGACCTGCATCTTCGTCCTGTGTCACCTGGATATGCCTGTCTTCTTCAGGTACATTGACCTTTCCGGTCTCTGCCATATCCTCAGGGTTCTTGACAGTTTCTGCTTTTATTCGCACATCCCCATGCCAGTCACCCTTTTTACTTTCATTCGATCCGGTTGACCTCTCTATTGCCAAATCCTGCAATTCGCCGAGATTTTCATCCTTAATTTCTGGTTTATCGTTTTCTAGTCTTCCATTATCCTTGACACTCTCTTCATCTATAAAGGTGGGAGGCACAGACCGTTTCTCCCTAAGAAAAATCTCTTGCGTGTCTTCAAGGCTATCAGCATTGCCTTCAACAGGTAATTCAGAATCAACCTGATTCATCGCTTCTTCAGCATCCTTTTTTGCTGCCAATTCGTGTCCATCGGGAATTTGGACTGAGTCAGGGAGTGCTGGTGATGTTATCGTTTTAATACTGCCTTCACCAGGTTTTACTTCAAGCAATGTCAATGAAAAATCTTGGGGTATCTGGTTCAAAAGGCGTCGACGAAGGTGCTCTCGATTGGGATAGGCTCCAGTGAAGAGCCCTTCTTTGGTCCAACTTCTTGGTGGCGTATCGGTGACAAACACATATGCGCCTTTGCCAATATCAGCTTGGAAATAACGAATAGCAGGGTTTCGACTAAACCCCAGCCCTCGATCTGATTGATTAACATCGTAAAAATGATTGAAAGTCTCATGGCCTAGAACAAAAGCATGGGTAAACCCGCTTTGCGCAATGTAAACAGCTTGACGATGGATTGCCATCAGGTTTATCGCACCTTTAACCGCTTTGTTTTCTTGCGCCATCTGAAGGTTTTCCTCCAGCATTGCTAAGTTAACCGACTCTATCAATTCCCGTAAAGCAGTGGTTACTGAACCGCTGATTCTAAAAAAGGAGTGTGCCAGATCGTCCAGCCAGGATCCTTTTGTATTAAGATTAAAATTTTCATTGCCATCAATGGTCAACGATAAAATAAATACATCCTCTGAGCGACTTCGTACAGCGCGCCTGGGTGCGTTCAGAACTCTTATCCCCGGTTCGGGCTGAATTGGCTGCCCCTCTTTTTGAGTCATTGGCATTACAATTAAATCATACATGGTCACCTAATCAATCCGCTATTGAATCCACATCATCATTATACACACTATCGTGCTAAGGTATAATTTATCCTATGCATTTTTACACCTACAAAGCATTCGACGCTTTTTCTGATCAGCGATCTCAATGGAATGCTTTGGTGAATGACTCACCGAGTAACAATCCCTTTTTATCCTTTGAATACCAACAATCATGGTGGCAAACCAGGGGCGGTGGCGAATGGCCCCAATCAAGCCAGTTATTGCTGGTAGCGGGGTTTGATGATGAAAAATTGGTGGGGATTGCCCCATTATTTTTAGCCAACAATCATCTAGACAAGCCCTCATTATTATTCGTGGGCGCGGTTGAAGTCTCGGATTTTCTGGATTTCATTGCCCGTCCAGAGGATCTTCCTGAATTTATCCAGGGATTAATGGATTTTCTTAAGTCTGATCCTTCATTGCCAAATTGGGACTGCTTAGATTTTCATAATATCCTGGAGGAATCCCCTTCTTTGGAGATTCTAAAGCAGCAAGCCGATCAAAGGGGTTGGAATCATCAACAAACGCTCTTGCAGCCAGCCCCTTACATCCCATTACCCGCTGACTATGACTCCTATTTGGCCAGCATCGATAAAAAACAGCGTCATGAAATCCGCCGAAAGTTGCGGAATCTCACACAAAGCTCTCACCTTGAAACGCTTGAAATTGTGGAAGATCTGCATCTCCTTGCAGAAGAGACCCAATCCTTTATTAATCTGATGGCTCAAGACCCCAACAAGCGCGATTTCCTGAGAGCCCCCATGCAACAGCATTTACACAACACAGCCCAGGTCGCCTTCAATGCTGGTTGGTTGCAGCTCGCCTTTCTGACCCTGGATGGCAAAAAGGCGGCCGCGAATATGGCATTCAAGTACCATGACCGTCTTTTATTGTATAACTCTGGTTGGGAATGGGCATTTCGTGACTTTTCACCTGGTTGGGTACTTTTAGCCAGGCTAATCCAATGGTCTATTGAGAATGACGTCAAAGAGTTTGACTTCATGCGGGGAGACGAGCGCTATAAATATAAGTTTGGTGCTGTTGATCGTCATGTCTTTCGGGTGACCCTTACCCCCTGATCTCCTTTCATCCTTCATGTACAAATTATTTAAGAATAATCAGAAATATTTAACCTTCACAAACCAGCATTGATTCTTACAAAAGATTAATATCTGGGCAAGCTCTCTTTTCTTGACGCTAATTTTTAGCAATGGTAACATTAATAGAGTGCTATTTTAGCACTCTCTTTATGAGAGTGCTAAAATATATCCAAAGGATCTTATGAGATTAAGTGATCGGCAGAAATTAATTATTACCTTGATCATCCATGAGCATATTCGCTCAGCTCAACCGATAGGATCAAGTACACTGGTCAGAAAATACGACTTGGACTTCAGTTCAGCTACAGTCCGAAACGAAATGGCCAGTTTGACCGAGTATGGATTGCTACGTCAACCACATACATCTGCTGGCAGGGTCCCCACTGAAGATGGATATCGTTACTTCGTTGGAAACTTAATTCAAAAAAGCACCCTGCCCACAAACACACGTAGAACTATAACTCACCAGTTTTATCAATCCAGACAGGATATTGAGCAATGGCTCAAATTGGCTGCCTCAGTTTTGGCAAATCAATCCCAGGCAGCTTCAATTGTTACGGCACCTCGATCCGAAAAGGCGATATTCAAACACATTGAACTTATTGCTACCCGAGACAGGCAGGTTTTATTAGTGCTGGTGCTGATGGGCGGTGAGGTCCGGCAACAATTCATCAACTTGGAAGAGTCGGTTCAACAAGAAACCTTATCTAAAATTGCAAACCAATTATCACAACTTTGCCACCATTGTGATGTGGATGGTATCAATCGCTTAAAGGATCAATTTGATACGCTTGGCCAAGAAATCCTCGATATCCTGGTCACCGAAATGACCCTGGTTGAAAAATCAACCACGGGAGAAATTTTTCTGGACGGAATGACCAATGTTCTCTCAGAGCCAGAGTTTTCAGAGGCAAGTGATGCGAGGCATGCATTACACATCCTTGAAGAACCTTCACTTTTAGAAAGCCTCTTAGCCAGCACTGTTATGAATACAGATGTGGGCGGTATCCAGGTGCTGATTGGTGGTGAAGGGACCTGGGATGAACTCAGACGATGTTCTGTTGTATTAGCTCGATATGGCGATCCCAACACCCTGACCGGTTCTCTGGGCGTTCTTGGCCCAATCCGGATGCCCTATGATCGGACAATTTCCACCGTGAGTTTTATCGCAGGTGTGCTCAGCGATTTGGTAACACAAAATTTAGCAGCATAATCTATGAATGGAAATAATAAGAAATCTTATTTTTGATGGAGAAATACATGGAAAAAGAACAAACCAACAAGAAAGAAAATGAAAAAGAGCAAAAGCATAACGAGGAAAACAAGCAGCAGCCCGAAGCAAACACTGGCGAAACGATGGTCGCCCTTACATATGATGAGTATGACGCCCTGGAAAAGGAAATTGAATCGCTGAAGGCGGAACTGGAAGATCGAAATGATGCCTATCTTCGTTCGCATGCTGACTTCGACAACTACAAAAAGCGCGTCAAGAGGGATGCGTCGCGCGCTCACCAGGATGCAATGACCACCATCCTGAAAATTTTCTTGAACGTCTCTGATGATATAGAACGAGCACTCAAAAATGAGCCAGGTGAAAATGAGATCTCTAACTGGATTAATGGGATCAGCCTGATCCATCAAAAATTAATGAGCCAAATGAAAAATCAAGGGGTGGTACGCATGGATGTCAAACCGGGAGATCAATTCGATCCCAATATCCATGAAGCAATTACTCAGGAAGAACACCCGGACTACCAAGAGGACCAAATCATTGAAGTTTTGCAACCGGGATATCAAATTTCAGACCGTGTCATCCGACCCGCCATGGTGCGAGTCGCACAATAATTAGCAGGAGGTTAATGCAATAATGGGAAAAATCATTGGTATCGATCTTGGAACAACAAACTCTGTCGCCGCTGTTATGGTTGGTGGAGAACCCGTCGTTATTCCATCAGCAGAAGGGGAAAGATTAGTTCCTTCAGTTGTTTCCGTGAATAAAAATGGGGAGCGTTTGGTTGGTCGTGTCGCCCGGAATCAGGCTATCACCAACCCGGAGAACACAATCTTCTCAATCAAACGCTTTATGGGACGCAAGTATGATGATCCTGAAGTGCAGCGAGCCATCAAACTGGTACCATACAAGGTAACAAAAGCGCCTAATGGGGATTTGCGAGTGATGCTTGCCGGCAAGGAATACTCACCACCGGAAATTTCTGCCATGATCCTCTCAAAAATCAAGCGGGATGCGGAAGCCTATTTAGGTGAACCCATCACCCAGGCTGTGATCACAGTACCTGCTTATTTCAATGACGCACAGCGCAATGCCACCAAAGATGCTGGCAAAATTGCTGGTTTAGAGGTGCTGCGCATCATCAACGAGCCAACGGCTTCTTCCCTTGCTTATGGTTTGGATAAGAAGAAAAATGAGATCATCGGGGTATACGACCTGGGTGGTGGCACTTTCGATATCTCGAT
>Ga0272442_10010440_pt1 | contig 11449 bp, 19 predicted proteins | sample SSMForm2O_FD_200262 | JGI IMG/M metagenome (GOLD analysis project Ga0272442, IMG submission 200262) | Marine sediment archaeal communities from Little Sippewissett salt marsh, Falmouth, MA, United States - SSM-Form-2O | ecosystem: Environmental > Aquatic > Marine > Wetlands > Sediment ...
AAATTAAGATATGTGTTACTTCCAATCTGCTGAAACTACCTGGTTTTGCAACATCAAGGCTACCTTTTGGAAAGTACATGTATTCCCGTGGTGGAATGTCATGAAATGATGTGTAAACTTTCCTCTCCTTACTCATAATTACTTCCTAGATAATACTTAATAGTATTTATGAATTTTTTTAAAGATTAAACATTCATACTCCAATTCCAAGATTTATTAGATAAGGTAATGCAATAAATGTTCCTATCATACTTCCAACGTTTGCAAGTGCTACTACTAACAATAATTTTATTACTCTGTTCTTCCAGAATGATTTTAAACTATCTAGTTTGCTTAAATCTTTGAAATCTTTTACTGTAGGAGTTCTTAGTTTTGCTTCTACATATCCTGCAACCCATCCTGCAGCAATTGCAGGATTAAGTGAAGTTATTGGTGCTGCGACAAAAGCTGTTAGAATTGACAATATATGGCCCCTGGCAATAAGGGTTCCAAGTGCAGATAGACTTCCGTTTATCAAGAACCACCATTTTAAAGCATCTACTCCTTTTTCTATACTACCTGTGTAAAAGATATATACCATCAATATTATAACAAAGATTGGAATTGCGTATCCAATTGTTTTCATAATGTTTATTCTTTTTTTTGGAACAAATTCCAATTCTTTTAAATCTGTTTTTGGGTTGGGATTTAAAATATGCTCTTGTATTCCTTTTAGGTGTCCAGCACCTACTACTGCAACTACTTTTCCTTTTTCTGCTTCTTTTAGTATCTTTTTTGCAATGTATTCATCTCTTTCGTGAATAAGTACATCTGTAACACTAGGAGCAATTTGTCCAAATTCTTCCATCATGGAAGATATTACATCTTGATCCATTAGTTTTTCAAGATCAAGATCTTCGATTTCTTCTTCATCATAGCCAAGAATCGCTTTTAAAAACTCCCAGGTTAATCTGAATTTCTCACGAAATCCCATTTTCCTCCAGGCTCGTCTTAGTGTAACTGAAATGTCGCGATCCACAAGTGCTACAGCAAGCTTGTGTTTTTTCGCCTCTTTCATTGCTTGAATCATTTCTGAGCCTGGCTCTACACCGTAATCTTTGCCTAACTTACGTTGAATTGAACCTAAAAATGTCTGTGCCAATAAAAGATATGCATTGCCGCCTTTCAAAAGTTTATTTATGGGGGTTTCTTCCCATTTTTGCTTTTTTGTAATAGCATCATATCGCCTCTGACATAGCTCTATTGCGACGATATCTGGTTTTTCCTGTTCTATTACCTTTTTAACTTCTTCGACGCTATCCTTTGATATATGGGCTGTTCCAACCAATATTATGTTATTACTTGCTTTTACGTACAAATTCTATCTCCGAATAACCACTTTTTTCAATAAGTTAAAAAGTGAAGTTGTTTAAAAAACTATTTTTAAATTTCGGCTTCAAAATCCTCAACAGTGGCTTTGAAATCTTCGTATTTTTTGATTTTACCTTGCTGCATGAGTATTTCTCTTGTTAGCAACCAGTATACAAGTGCAAGTGCACGTCTTCCTTTGTTATTTGTTGGAATTATTAAATCTAAAAACTTTGTTTCATTGTTTGTATCACATAGGCCTATTACTGGTATTCCTATGTTTTCTGCCTCACGAAGGGCTTGTTGATCCGCAAGCGGATCTGTAACAATTAAAAGTTCCGGCTCCAAAAATCCCTTTGAGCTGGGGTTTGTAAGTGTACCTGGTCTGAATCTACCAGGTAGTGTTTGTATATCTGTGTATTCTGAGAGTTTTTGTATTGGTTTTTGGCCATATTGACGGATTGATACTGCAAGAATTGATTTTGGATCATATTTTTTAATTATTTTTGCAGCAGTTTTTATTCTCTCATCAGTTTTTTTAACATCTATTATGTATAATCCATCATTTCTTACTTTGTAAATGAATTCTTTAATATCTGAGGTTTTCTGACGTGTTCCTATATGAGCACCAGATGTCATATATGTTTCTTCTGAAATTGACATTCCATCGTTTTTTTCTTCTTTTTCTGGTTTTTCTTCTACAGGCTCCTGTGTTTCCTTTTTTTCCTCTGGTTTTTCTTCTTCAGCCATATAAGCTTCCTCTCAAAAACATTTTTTTAATTATCTTGAAGTCTTTTAACGGTTATTGGTATTGCATCTGCTTTAAATTCAATCATTGCAATATCAATTGGGTTTATTACATCCTTTGGTATCTTCATAAGCGTTGGAGCACCCATTGATATTTGAAGGGCTCTTGCGCCTACAATTCTTGCTTTTTCAAACCTTGTATATTTCAATTTTATTCACCATTTATTATAAACAGTACCTCCTGCAATAACAGAAGCATTTAAAAAGCTTACCCTTAGAAAATAATAGAAGATTTTTAATGTTTTTCTGCCTTATTTTACTACTTCGTGTGGTTCAAAAGAATCTGCTGTGCGATTTGAAAACTCTTCTAGGGCAAGTTGCATATCAATTGTAATATCTCTTAAAAGTTGATCGAGATACTCATTTTTGAACTCTTTTACACCATCTACATCTGAGAATAGTTTTCCAACATATTTATTTTTACAATTATCATCTTTATGTATCTCGATATTATAAAGCGTTTCTTCCATAAATTTTTGCCCCTCTTCCTTAAACAGATTAAATAAAAACGACGAGATATAAAAACTTTTTGGAATAATCAATCATTTTTATATCATGCGATCGATAAGTTTATTTATCTCTTTACCACGATAACCAAGAGCGCCCTTGTTTACAAATGATCTTTTTACACCTTCATATCCTTTTTTTGGAGGGCTGAGTCTAAAAATTGGTTTTATATTTGGTATTTCCTTGTACTTGAATTTATTATTTATTATCGCATCTGAGAGTTTATCAATAGTGGTGTATGATGTTGTATTTTTAAGATGTGAATCTGTTAGTTCTTTGTCACCTTCAAGTTTTCCTCTCTCTTTTATTAGTTTTGTCAAAGTTTCTTTGTTTAATTCTCCCCATGTGATATAATCTTTTGCCACTTGGAGCATTCCTTTTGTGCTTTTATCTTCTGTTAGTATTACACAATGGTTTGCACGTGTAAGATTTAGTAATTCGAGGGTTTTTTTGATATCTGGTTTTATATTTATAATTCCACGAACACGTATCGCTGCATATGTCATTTTAGCTTGCCTCCTTTGGATTCTTATTATCAGGCTCTTTGATTGTATCAGGCATTTTAGGCTTGTCTTCTTGAGGTATGCTACCTGACATAATTCCTACTTTTGAAATCTGTGAAGGAAGTACTCTCATCTCAGCATTTTGTCCTAATGCATCAAACACGGCTTTTGCATAGTTAACTGTTGTTTTGGTTTTACCACGAGTAAATGCCCAACAGTCTTTTACACCTGCAAGTGTAAGTATCTTTTTTGCAACACCACCTGTTGCAAGACCTATTCCTCTAGGTGCCGGTTTTAATGTAATTTCAACACTTCCACTTTTCCCTTCAATTGCAAATGGTACGGTATGCGGTTTTTTACATCCACATTCCCATGATCCACATCCACGTCTTATCTCTATTACATTGAGTTTTGCGTTATCAATTGCTTTTCTGATACTGCTGCCGACTTCTTTTCCTTTTGCTTGACCGAATCCTACAAAACCATCTTTGTTTCCAACTGCAACGGTAATTACAAATTTCACACGTCTTCCTGAGTCAGTCATACGTTGAACCATGTTTACATCTATTACTTCATCGTCGAGTTCAGGTAGTAAAACATCTATTATTTCTGGTTCACGTACTGGAAGACCTGTTTTTAATGCATCAGACATTGTTTTTATAGCACCACTTCTTACAAGTTTTCCTAGTTTTGTTTTTGGATCCCATTCTGGTGGTGATGGAGCTTCTCTTTTCTTTCTTGGAGCGTTTCTCCTTCTTCCTCTTGGTGGTGTCATTGTTTACCTCCAATAATTTTGTTTTTAATTTCATTTACTGCTGGTTTTATTTTTTCATCTACATGTGTTCCCAAAAGCCTTTGTTCATCAGGTATTTTTTCTTCATCAACTGAACAATCCACACCTGCATCTATTGCACCTTTCAGTGATGCAAAAACCTTTGAGCCTTTTACAGGAACATATCTTCCCATGTCAAGAATACATTCAGAAATTCCCTTGTCTTTTGCTCTTTTACCTGCTAGTAAACCTGTAAGATAAGCAGCTGATGTATTTGATGTTGAATATTTCCAGTTGTATTTTGTTGTAAGTTCTTTTGAGTTTGCAGATGCAAGAATATTGTCACCGGTTTCTTTGTATTCAATAAATTGTATTTGTGTATTTTTAAGGGATTTTCTAACAACCATTCTTATTTTTCTTGATTTTAAAAGTTTAAGTCTTTGTCTGTAATCTGTTCTTCCCTCTCGCCTTCGTCTTGGTTTTACATGATAACGTGGTCCTTGTTTCATTGTTTTTCCCCCTTTATAATTCCATCAGATAAAAGATGTGTCTCAAGATGTCTTTTGTTTCTAAATTCTCCACCTTTTGCTTTCATATAGTATTTACGATATGTCGTTGCATCAATTTTTTTATCATCACGTAAGGATTTTAGATATATCCTTATGGGTCTTATTGTTTTAATCCATCTTTGTTTTTTAGGCATACGAGCATATTTTGCACCTTTTCTGCTTCCATGCCCACGTCTTCTTCCTTTTTCTTTTTGACCCGCAGCATATTTTTTACGACCACTTGATATTCCTTTTACTTGACGTGCTTTTATTGCTTTTCCTTTGGTAAGCAATCGTATATCCTCTTTTGTGACAGCTTTTGCTATTTCATCTAAACGATCTTGATCCATCCATACTCTGTTTTCACCGCATTTCAAGAGATCTGCTGCCATTCTGCGCTGGTTTCTTAAATCAGTCATTTTAAATCCTCACAAGTTTAGTACCCTAATTTTCAATTCTTCAGCTTTTTTGCCTATATCTGTTCTTTTTCTTGTTCCAACTGTGCCCCCGATTCTTGCTGCTTGAGTCTTTGGGTTTATTTTATCGAGATCGTTTACATTGTGTACAACTACTTCTTCAAAACCTGATGAGTGAAGGCCACGGACGTCTTTAGGTCCCCTAAAGCCTACTCTTACTCTGCTTGGTCTGTATTTAAGATTTATTCGCATTTTTGATGTTATTCCATCTGGTCTTCTCCAGTTTTTAGGAATGCGTTTGTAACGAAACCATTCCTCTCTTAAAAACTCAGGAGTTCTCTTCTTGATTTCTTTTCTTTTCTCAAGTTTGTCTTTTAAATCTGATTTGAGCTGTGGTTTTATTTTGGTTTTTGGTTTTTTGATTTTTTTCTCTTCTTTTTTAGTTTCAACGGTTTTTTCCTCTTTTTTAGGGGATGTAGTTTTCTTCGCAGTTGTTGTTTTTTTATCTTCTTTTTCTGGTTTTGTTTCTTTTTTTGTTTCAGTAGTTGTTTTCTTTTGTTCTTTTTTCACTGGTTTTTTTGACTGCTGTACTTTCTTTGTTGTTTGTTTTTTTGTTGAGGTTTTTGGTTTTGTCTCTTTTTTAGTGGTAGTTTTCTTCGCAGTTGTTTTTTCCTCATCTGCCATTATTATCTACCTCCTTTACTTATCCTATAAACTCCATCCTGGAAAACACGTATATCTCTTTTTTTAACTCTAGTTGCTCTTTCTATGTTTGCAACAGTTTGTCCTACTTTTTCTTTGTCTATTCCTGTAACTGTTACATCATCTGATTTTGTTTCAACTGTTACTCCATCAAGGATTTTTGCTTTTCTTGGAGCACGTTCACCAAGAAAATTCTGTATTACGAAATTATCTTCTTCTACTGAAGTTTTTATTGGAAAGTGAGAAAACACTGTTTTCATTTTATATTCAAAACCTTGACTTACTCCATGTATCATGTTTTTTATATGCGCAACATAAGTTCCAAAGAGTGCTTTTTCCTTTCGTCGTACATTCTTGCTTTTAAGTTCAATATTTTTTCCGCTTATCTTTATATTAATTTTAGGATGGGAAAAAGTTCTAGTAAGTTCTCCTTTTTCTCCTTTGATACTTATTAACCCGTTTTCGTATGTTGCAGTAACTCCCTCAGGAATTTCTATTTGCTCGGTCATCTCTTCTATTTTCATTTGTCCATCACCTTTCTAGTACACATATGCTAGAAGTTTTCCTCCTATTCCGTTCTTTTTTGCTTCATCCTGTGAAAGTATTCCCTTTGTAGTTGTAATAATCAGAAGTCCAAAATGCTGTGCTGGAAGATAACGTGATTCCCATTTATCAAGATCGACTCCTTTTATTGGATATCTTGGTTTTATGACACCACAATTGTTTATGTTTCCAGCAAGTTTTACATCAAATATTCCTGCTTTTCCATCTTCAACAAGTTCAAATTCACTAATGTAACCTTTATTCTTTAGAAGAGTTAAAACCCCTCCAATTAGCTTTGAGGAAGGCTGGATTGTGCATTTTCCTTTTCCTTTTAATTCCGCGTTTTTAATTGTTGAAAGCGCGTTTGCTAGTGGATCATTTAACATTTTTTTTAGCCTCCATTTATGAGTATTTTTTAAATCCCATTTCTTCTGCTTTTTCTCTGAAGCATTGTCTGCAAAGGTGAAGTCCGTAAGCTCTGATAAGTCCTCTTTTTCTTCCGCAACGTTCGCAGCCTTTTTTACGTCCGTATTCTTTCTTTTTTTCTTTTATCTTCATTGTATTACCTCCACGTTATAGTTTTCTTTGAAAAAATTCATTGTTTCTTCTTTTTGAATTTGGTGTCTAAGCGGTATATGTCTTCTTTGTATTCTTCTGCGTTTTATTCTATAACCTGGTTTTTTCATTGTAATGCATACGTCCATTCCAAAAATTCCAATATTTGGATCATATTTTTGGCTTTTGAATAGTGTATGATCAGGTATTCCAAATGATATGTTTCCTTGCTCGTCGAATGCATAGTCTGCAATTTTGTTTTCACGAGTAAGAAGCGCTTCTTTTAAGAATCCATCAGCTTCTTTTCTACGAAGTGTTACTTTACATCCTATAGGCATTCTTTTTCTAAGACCCCATTCTTTGTTTGTGGTCTTTGAAAGTGTTTGTACTGGTTTTCTGCCTGTAATGCTTTTTATCACTGATTCTGCTTTTTTGAGTCTTTCTCCTGCTTCACCTACCCCTATGTTTACTGTTATTTTTTCTATTTGAGGTGCAAATATTTTCTGTTTTTCCTCTGATGATAACTTTTTCTTGCTGGATTTTGCTGCTGGTTTTTTTACTGCAGGTTTTGCTGCGGTTTTTGGTTTTGTTTCTTTTTTTGAAGTTGTCTTTTTCGCAGGCATTACATTTTCACCTCAGGTACTTCAATTGCAGGTTTATTTTTTCCAATAGGAAAAACATAATCTATTAGTGTTGAAAACTCGCTTTGACCTTTCATTTTTGCAAGGTTTTGTTTTGATGATTTAATTGCATTTATTTCCTCTATGTTTGCTAGTTCTCCTATGTGACTACCACCGATAATCATGGAAACTGTTCCTTTTTCGAATTTGTAGGTATCTTCTATTTTTTTGTCTTTGAAGTTTATTTTTAAAACATCGCCTGTTTTGTATTCGTCTTTTTTGATTATTTTATTGTTCCCATCATGTAGATTTATTTGTATTTGGTCTCCTTTGAGTGTTTTTTTGTTTTCTATTCTGCATAGTTTCCATTTTGCTTCAGTTGTTTTTATTGGTAAAAGTGTTAGTTTTCCTCTTTGGTTGAATAGAATTCTGTAATCTTTTTTCATTTTTGGGATACTTATTACATCCATAAATCCGCAGGGAAATTTGTAACTTTTACGTATAGTTCCATCGACTAGTATTTCTCCGTCTGAAAGAACTCTTTTTGTTTCACGAAGGGTGTCTGCAAGTTCTAAGTAATCTCTTATGATTAACCCTAATGGAATTGATTCTTTAACAGCGTGTGGGCCTGGCTGGGTTCTTACTGTCCAGATTCTCTCCTTTCTGTGTATATTTATTGCTTTTGGAGCATTTAGACGTTTCATATGTTTACTCATCTATTTTTCCTCCTTTTTTGTAGTGTTTTTATTTGTTGTGGATTTTTTTGCAGGAGTTTTCTTTTCTGTTTTTTCAGCAGGTTTTTTGGTGGTTGTTTTTTTCTCTTCTGTTTTTGGTTTTGTCTCTGTTTTCTTTGGAGCAGGTTTTGCTTCCTCTGTCTTCTTTGCTTGTTCTTTTGGCTTTTCCACTGGTTTTTCAGGTTCTTCTTCTCCAATCTCTTCTTTTTCTTTCTCTGCTTCTTGTTTTGCTAGTTCTTCTTCAAGGCGTTTTTGTTCTTTTTCTGCCTCTTTTATCTGCTCTTCTGCTTCCTTTTCTATTTCTTTCTTTGTATCTTCAGAGAGATCTCTTTCAAGTTTACTCCTTCGCCATTTATCAGTTAGATTAAGTTTTGTAATTACGACATTGCTTGGGTGAATTGGCTTTGGAATTTTATTTCCATCTGCTTTGGCCATTGTGATTCCTTCTATGTTGATCGTGTTTTTCTTAATGTTTACGCTTACTACTTTGTCTTCATGGCCTTTAAAGCTTCCACGCATTACTCTTACAGTATCTCCTTTTACAACAGGAGATGATCTTTTATCATATTTTAATAATAGATTCTCCTCTAAGTGTGATGACATCATCTTTCTTTTTTTATGTAAAGGAGCATTGAAGAATGCTTTTCTTTGTTTACCGGGATTTGTAGTTTTCATAATTATCACCCTCAAATTATTATAGATGCATTTGAAGCGATTTTTGGATATCTTTCAGCTGCTTCAAGTGCTACTGGTCCTTTTATCATACTTCCTTTTGTCTCACCAGTCTCTGTAACTATGACTGCGGCATTGTCTTCAAATTGTACCATTGTACCATCTGATCTTCTGAATGGGCGTCTCTGACGAACAATGACTGCTTTTAAGAGCTGTCTTCTCATATCAGCAGCACCCTTTTTGACACTAATAATTACCATGTCACCCACTCCGGCTTTTGGGTATCTTCTATGTGTGCCCTTAAGCTTTGGAGTCATTACGATTTGTACTACTTTAGCACCCGTGTTATCAATACACTCTAAACGTGCACCAACAGGTAATCCTCGTTTGGTTCTACCAGCAATTCCTTTCATTTTTTATCACTCTCACATTTTTTCAATTGTTACAAAAGAAACCGTTTTGCTAAGAGGTCTGCATTCTGCGATTCGTACATTGTCACCAGGTTTTACTTTTATACATGGTGGGCAATGAGCAACATATTTACTGGTTCTTTTCTCATAACGCTCATACTTTGGAACATAATGCATGTATTCTCTTTTTACAACTATTGAGTTTTGCATTTTTGCATTTGAAACAACGCCTATGATTACTTGTCCACGTAATGAAAGCGTCCCATGAAATGGACAATATTTATCATTGCAGCTCTCTGTTGGAGCTTTGACGTTTAATCCTATGTTTCTTGCATCTGTTTTTTTATCTGTCATTTGGTTTTTCACCTTACTTTTTTTATTCTGTCTTCAGGTCTATACGATATTTTTTTACCATCGATGATGATTTTTCCATCATCACATTCAAATTCAAACATCGCTGTTTTTTTGGCGATTGTTTTGTTACCATGAGTTGTTTTTATTAGGAAGGTATTTTTTGTCTCATCGACAATGAGCCCAGACTGCCCTTTCCAATTGGGATCTTTACATTCAACGATTTTTACGTACTGTCCGATGAATTCATCTTTTGCAAGATTTTTTCTATACATGTCATCACCTCATACTTTTGAGGATACAAACCCGCAAAGGAAATTCTTGTGTTGAAATATTATTTATGCAACTTCAACTGTGAATCCCATTTTTTCTAGGGCTTCTTTTACTTTGTTTCTGTGATCGCCTTGAAGTTCAATTTTCCCGTCTTTTATTGTCCCGCCGCATGCACATTTTGATTTTAGCTGAGTTACCAGGGAATCAATGTCAAGATCATGGGTGTTTATTCCATCGACGATTGTCATCATTTTCCCATATCGGCGTCTATCCACTTGGATAGTGATTTTTTGTTGTTCACGTGCGATGTCTTCACAGACGCATATTTCTTTAGGCAGACCACATACTTCACATATTTCGCTCATTTATTGTTCTCCTTCCTCCCGCATAATCGTGAGTATCTTTGCAATGCTCATCCTAAGCTGCCTTATTTTGCCAGGTGATGGAGGGGAACCTCCCATTGCAGCAACGCCACGCTCATGCATCAGTTCGCTTTTCAATTCGTTGAGTTTTTCACGTCTTTCTTCCGGTGAAAACTCTCTAATTTCTTTAGCATTAAGAACCATAAATTTAATCCTCCTTCTCGATTACTTTTCTAAGGTCTTTGAAAATTGCTTCAGCAGTTTTTGTACCAATTCCATTTATCGCTCCGATGTCATCGACGTCTAGTTCTAGGAGTTCTTCACAGGTTTTGAATCCTGCTTTTTCAAATTTTTTGACAACTGATGGTCCTACTCCAGGTATTCCTTTGATTTTTTTGATGTCTGTTGTTTTCTTTTTATCTTTTGTTTTTTCTTCTTTTTTCTTTGTTTTTTCAGCTTTCTTTTCTTCTTTGGATTCTTTATCTTCGGTTTTTTCTGTTTTTATTGGTCTGATACTTATTTCATCAGGAAGCTTTGCATCGGGTTTCATTATGTTTACTTTTACACCAAGTACTCCTGCTTTAAGTTTTGCAACTGCATATCCTCTGTTCATTACCTGTTTTGCTGTTTCACCGCAGTATTTGACGTGACCCTTGGTAAATTTCTCTGTTCTATGTCTTGCCCCTGTAAGTTTTCCTGCGATAATTATCTGACATCCTTTTGCACCGGCATCCATTATTCTTCTAACTGTTGAATGCCCTGCTCTTCTGAAATGCCATCCACGTTCAAGTGCTTCTGCAAGTTTTTCGGCCATAATTTGTGCATTAAGGTTTGCTTTTGCACCTGCTTCTTCGATTTCGATTTGTGGGTTTTCTACATTGAAGTTGTCTTTAATGGATTGAGTGAGTTCCTTTATCTTTCGACCGCCTTTTCCGATTACCATACCTGGGCGCTCTACTATTATATTGATTCTAGTACCCATTGGTGTTCTTTGAATGTTCATTCCACCAAAACCAGCACCTTCTATTTGCTTGATGAGGAATTCTTTGATTAGAATACGGTTTGTATTTTCCCTAATAAAAGTTCGTTCTCCGGTCATTACTCTACCTCTTCTATTATTATTTCAATATTAGTTGTTTTAGTATTTTTGTTAGTAGCTCTTCCTTGAGCTCTTGGCATAATGCCACGAACCACGCGTCCACCGTACGCAGATGCGTGTGTGATTTTCATGTTTTCAGGATCAAAACCTTTGTACTCTGCATTATTTTCAGCATTTTCTAGAATTTTGAGTATATATTTTGCGGCTTTTTGTGGAAAACTACCGGGG
>Ga0272442_10010441_pt1 | contig 11448 bp, 7 predicted proteins | sample SSMForm2O_FD_200262 | JGI IMG/M metagenome (GOLD analysis project Ga0272442, IMG submission 200262) | Marine sediment archaeal communities from Little Sippewissett salt marsh, Falmouth, MA, United States - SSM-Form-2O | ecosystem: Environmental > Aquatic > Marine > Wetlands > Sediment ...
ATTTACTATGTGGGAGCCACAACCCGTTGTAAAATTCACATTCGGACTACCAATCATGTTTACAATAACAGTATCGGTTTCATAATTATTGTAGATGTAATAATTTGCACTATCCTTTATTTCGATGGCTGTGAAAGTGTCGGTTGTACAAACTTTATTCAAAGACGGCATATTGCTTACATCAAGAGCAAAATAATAACCATTATCTTCGCATATCCAGGGCATGCCTATACAAATTGCACCACCACAACACATTTGATTCCTCAACAACTGATTAATTGAAATATCAAGGGTATTTAAAAGGTTTCCACCACATTGTAAGGTAAAAAGATCTGTGTTTTGTGAAACATCCAGATTGGCCAGTTGGTTATTGCTGCAGAATAAAAATAATAAATTACTATTATCTGTAATATTCAGATTGGTTAGCTTGTTATAATTGCAATATAAATATCGCAATGACAGACATCCGGAAACATTAACGTTTGTCAGTTGATTATAACTGCAATTTAACCAATTCAATAATGAACAACCGGAAACATCAAGGTTGTTAAGTTGATTATTGGAACAATGCAATACAAATAGATCGGGTTTTGTCGAAATATCAAGATTAATCAATTGATTATTGCCGCAAGTTAATTCAGATAATTTATTATTATTTGTAACATCCAGGGTGGTTAGATGATTATTGTCACAATACAATCGTTCTAATAATAAACAATCAGAAACATCTATGGTGTCTATTAGATTATTTTTAAAAGAAAGTCTTTTTAATTCCGGGCAGTTTGAAATATCCAGGCTGCTCAGTCTATTGTTATCACAATACAAAGATTTTAATAATTTACAAGCAGAAATATCCAGGCTGCTTAATTGGTTATTTTTACACGACAGGTTTTTTAATTCAGAGCTATTAGAAACATCCAAATTGCTTAATTGGTTATTTCTGCATTGCAAAGCTATTAAAGAAGTACAGCCGGAAATATCAAGTTTTTTCAGCCGGTTATCGCTGCAAGACAATTCCAAAAGAATAGAATCATTTGGTAATTCCAGGCTGGTTAATTGGTTTGACTGACAATATAATTTCTGTAGCTTACTATTGCCTGATACATTTAGACTGGTTAAACGATTATGATCGATACGTAGGTGTTCCAAATTTGTAAATGCCTCAATACCTGTTAAATCAGCAATTTTTCCAGGATTTCGAATATCCCCGAAATACAGATTATTAACAACTTCAGCTTCAGGATAACTGATCAAACTATCCCCATTGGTATCCACTCCCTCTTCAATAAGGGCATGGAGGAAGGCAGTATCGGGGATTGACACTATGGAATCCTGTGGATATCCACAGATGGTTCCTGATCCCAGTAAGATTAGAATTAGCATTATTCTTTTCATAACACGGGTGTTTTATATTTTTAAAATACTCAGGATATATCTTGCACCTGTTTATTCGTATTAAATGAAAGTTCCTCAATCTCCAACATCTGGGAGTGGGTGAGAGGTCCGAAGTCCATAGCTCCTGCATTCTCTTCCACCTGCTTTACGGTTTTAAATCCGGGAATGGGAATGGTATTATTACTTTTAGCCCATATCCATGCCAAAGCACCCTGAGCAAGGGTCCGGCCATTGCTTCGTAATATTTCTTTGATGGCGTTAAGTTTTTCGAGTAATTCAGGGATTGGTTTGCCTCCTGAAAAAAACATATAATACGGATCGTTATGCAGGTCGAGGGTTTTGCGGCAATCATCTTCGTGAAAAGTACTGTCAAAACCATATTTCCCTGTAAGGATTCCCATTGCAAGAGGTCCCCTGTTGATGCTGGCCAGGTTTTTGGATTCACAAAGCTCCAGAATCTTTTCATTACCAAGAAAAACATTCAACTCGTGCTGAATGGCCTCACAGTTTGGCCCTTCGGAAAAAAGCCGGGCATTTTCTTCATTGTCGGTACTCCAGGCATAGGCTTTTATTTTACCTTTAGCGACCATTTCTTCAAGACAGTCCCTTGTTTTTTGGGCTTCTTCATGCGGAAAAACAGCAAGATGAAATTGATAGAGATCGATATAATCGGTTTTTAACCTTAGCAGGCTGGCATTAAGGGCTGTTGCTATATACTCCGGGCTTCCGTCAAATCCTGTAATTTCCTTGTCGTTGAATGTCATGCCAAATTTAGTAGCAATAACAACCTGGTCCCGGTATTTGGACAAAACTTCACCAAGCAGTTTTTCGGAGTGCCCCATTCCATACATATCAGCTGTATCAAAAAAGTTGACTCCCAATTCAAAGGCTTTTCGGATAGCCCTTTTTGATTCTTCATCATTAACTTTTCCCCAGCCAAGCGGTGTTCCCTGCATGTGCATGGGCCCGCCAATGGCCCAGCATCCCATACCCAGCGCGCTGGTTTGAATGCCGGACCTTCCCAATTTTCTTTGAAACCTGTGGATCATGATCAGTTGCCTTTTACTCTTTTCATTACAAGTTGATTTCCGTTATCGAAATAGTAAATAAAAGTATCCTTTTCCACTTTAATGTCAACGCTCCATGATTTACCTATGTCCTCTTTGTTTGTGGACGCGACAAGTGTATAAACCAGTTTGTCTTTCTGATTTCCTTTTTCTATTCTGTAGGTTGCAATACCTCCTGATGCATGTTTAAAATTTTCTTTAATTTCTTCAGGTGAGCCTGAAAACTCATCCGGAGATTGATGGTAAAGCCAAACATTTACAAAAAGAAGTGTACCGTCGGAATAAAAATGCTCCGTGGCAAACAGGTTAATTACTTCATTTCCGCCAGGAAGGATGGTTTTCACATATTCCCATTTTCCAACGATTGGATGATCTATTCCGGTTTTTTCTTCAGAAAATTCCTTGTCATTAGGATATGAAGCAAGAACTGAAAATGATAACAAAAAGAGAACTGCAATTTTTTTCATAACTATAAATTTTTAGAATGATTAATTGAACTAATGCAAAGTTCAGGCATTATTTAATGCAAGACCAAAAAGCTATGATGCAAATGAATTAAAATTTGATACGGGATATGAAATTATGTATCAGGAGTTTAAAAAAACAGTCAGACTTGCAGTGTTTAGTCAAGAGGTTTTATTATAAAGGGTAATTGTAAATATTAGTCTTTACTAAAGTCCAATGCATACTCCACCGCCTTTTGAAATCCCATTCCGATACCTTCTTCCTGGTATTCCAAGGTGAGTTCCTTACCTAATTCCTTCTTGGCACTTTCGATATAGGTTTCAATCCATTCATCCCAGAATGCGTACATTCCATCCGGCTCTATGCCTGCCTGCTTTAATTGCTTCCGGGCTGCAGCATCAAGCCGGATCGCCTTGGCATTTCTTCCCTGGCCCGAAAGTGCAAATGCAATTCCCTGGGTATCAAAAGCTGCCAAAAAAAGAGTTCCATACTTGAATGAAGTTTCAATGCCTTGTGCATACCATTTTTCTCCTTCTTTAAAATCTTTCGTTCCCACACCACAATCACCAAGATAATGAAGGGCACATTCAATCCCCCATATATCCTTCAGTTTTTTCGATGAGTGAAGTAACTCTTCAACCAGGGGTTTTCCCTTTTTATACTGCTGAGTATGGATAAGCATTGTGCAGAAATAGATCAGGCAGTAATTGATAAATCCAGGATTTCCCAATTCTCTTGCTATTTTTAAAGCTTCTTCGCTGTATTTAAAACTGGTATCACGTTCACCGCTTTGCAAAAGTGGTTCAGTAATTTCACAAAGAGCAATGGCTACTTCTCTTTGATTATGCAGTTTTCTCCATATATTTAAGCTATCGTGCATAATAGATATGCCACCATCCCTGTCTCCGGTCATCCATGTGAATAGCCCCAATCCCATAAGGGCACGAGCATGAATTTCAGGAAAATCAATGTTTTTTGCTACCGCTCTTTCTAAATAGGCAATTCCCATCGTAATATCTGAACTTAGCCTCCAGAACCAATACAAAAAACTTGCAAGTTCAACAAAGTATTCCGGCGAATTGGATTCCGCCCAATTCAGGGCAGATAACAAATTACTCCTTTCAGTTTCCAACCAGCCTGCCCATTTCAATTGGGCTTCAAACTGTTCCTGATAAGCTTTTCCCGCCATAAGGCTGAAATATTCCAAATGCTTTTCCCGTGTCTGTTCTGCCTCTCCCTTTTCTTCAAGCAGATCAGATGCGTATCTTTGCAAGGTTTCCAGTAATTTATACCGCATTTTCTGCCCCGGTTGATAGATTGTCTGGATCATGGATTTCTCCACCAATTGCGAAAGGATATCCAGTATTATTTCCCTCTTAATCGATTCATCTGCACAGACTTCTTCCACTGCATTGAGATCAAATCCTCCCGAAAATACACTCAATCGCCTGAACAGGACTTTTTCATCATCTGAGAGTAAATTGTAACTCCAGTCAATTGCAGCGTGAATGGTTTTATGCCTGTCTGTAATTCCCCGGTCCAGAGAAGGTATCTGATCAAAACTTTTGGATAGGCGTTCCAACATTGTCATCGTATCCATAAACCTTGTGCGGCTCGCCATCAGTTCGATCGCAAGCGGAATGCCATCTACATGATAGCATATACCTGAAACTGCTGAAGCATTCTTTTCAACAAGCTCAAATTCCGGATTATTCAATTTGGCGCGGTCAGTAAACAGTTGAACAGCCTCGGATGATTCAGCCTGTTCAATACCTGTCACTGTTAAAGGATCAACCAATGAAAGTGTGGGGATTATCCATACTTTTTCCCCTGTTATATTAAGCGCTTCCCGGCTGGTTGCAAGCAATGATAAACCCGGGATCGACTCAGTCAGCCTTCGTGCTATTTCAGCACAGGTAATCAGCAGGTGTTCACAGTTATCAAGCAGGATTAACAGTTTTTGGTTCCTGATACTTTCTACTATGGTTTTCATCATATCGCCTCCGGGAACTTCAGCGATTCCAAGGGCAGTCATGAATTGTTTGACTACAAGGTCCGCTGTTTCCACAGGTGCCAGGTCTACAAACCAGATTCCATCCGGGTAATCTTTAATCAATTGTACAACTACCTCGCAAGCCAGCCTGGTTTTGCCGCATCCTCCGGTGCCGATAAGTGTTACAATCCGGTGCTTTTTGATCAGACCGATAATTTTTTCAATCTCTTTTTCGCGACCAATAAAGGAGGTACTATGTATAGGGAAGCTATGCATCTGACTCGTGGTCTCTTCGCCTGAAGTAACCTCTTTATGTTCTTCAGAATCTGCTACATCAAAGGTTTGTTTAGTAACTTCAACAGGAGGATAACCAAAAAAATCGTGAAAACATTTGCTGAAATAGGTGGCACTCCCGAATCCTGTCTGATAAGCAGCCTCTGCAACTGTCAGGGATTCATTCTTCAGAAGCTCCAGTGCCTTATTTAACCTTGTATTTCTAATGAACTGGCTGACAGATTGGCCGGTTATTGACCTGACCTTCCGGTATAAAGTATTACGGCTCATGTTCATCTTACCGGCCAGTTCTGTGACTCCAAACCTTTCATCCTGAAAATTTGAATTGATTATTTCATTAAGCTGGCGGATAAATTTGCTACTTCTGGAATTTTGGATTGCCATAAGATAATATTTAAAATTTAACCTTGCACTTTGACCAGTAATAAATATAAATTAGATAACAATTTAAGAAAAATTCTTTATACGATATTAAATACTCCCTTTCTTTAGACAACGATACTTCAAAGTTAAGTTAGATTTCTTTTCCGCCCAATTGGGCGGAAAAGAAATCTAAGCAGCAGGCCGGAATAACTGCCCAGGCCTTTTATACCCCAGCGATTGATGCTGCCGTTTTATGTTATAAAATTCCATATAAGCTTTTATTTTACCGTAAAGTTCGAGCCCATCGTCAGATGGCTCCAGATAAATTTTCTCATATTTAATATTCCTCCAAAACCTTTCGATAAAAATATTATCAATAGCCCGGCCTTTCCCGTCCATGCTAAAACGGATATTTTCTCTAAGGACAAAACCGGTAAACTTCGGGCTTGTAAACTGGCTGCCCTGGCCAGTATTCAGGATTTCAGGCTTCCCAAACCTGTTTACAGCCACTTCCAGGCACTCTTTGCACCAATCGGCAGTCATTGTGTTCGATAGGGACCAGCCGACAATAAAACGGCTGTAAAGGTCAATAATGGCTACAAGGTACATATAGCCATTGCCCACCGGGACATAGGTGATCTCCATTGCCCAAACCTGGTTCGGACGGGTGATTCCCAGGTTGCGTAACAAATACGGGAATATGGTGTGCCCTTTGCCTTTGTGAGGCTTGCTCGTATTGGGGCGCGGCCCAATAGCATGCAAATCCATCAACCGGTACAAACGCCGTATGCGCTTAGGGTTCACCCTATGCCCAAGTCCACGCAAATATTCAGTCATCCGAAGAACTCCGTAAAATGGCGTTTCCATGTATTGTTTATCTATTAGCTTCATCAATTCCTGGTTGTCGGAACCCTCTTGCCGGGGAACATAGTAGAAGCTACTGCGGCAAACTTCTAAAAGTTCACACTGGCGTTTTATGCTCACGTCCTCGTCCTTGCCCACTTTTTGAAGCCTTGATTGCCTGTCTATTCCCCCAATACTTTTTTTAAGAAATCAACTTCCATTTGCAGTTGGCCAACTTTCTTAAAAAGTTCCGTCTTTTCTTTTTCATCATCACTTTTTGTTACACCTTTTTCGAAAACACTCGATGCTTCCGATAAAAACTGGCTCTTCCAATTGGAAATCTGTGTAGGATGCAATTCATATTTCTTTGCTAACTCCTGAATGCTCTCCCTCTCCTGTAAGGCCTCCAAAACCACTTTAGTCTTGAAACCCGATGTGTACTTTTTTCTCTTTTTCATTACAACAAGTTTATTAAAAATTATCATTTAACTTGTTGTCTAAATTTTAGGGGGTATTATAAAGGAATAATATTTAACACCGGGCTTCTGCCATTAAGAATCAGATTAATTCAAAATCCAAAATCAAATTATTATCTTAGGCAACTATAAATGAAATTAAATCTAAACCACTTATACTATGTATTTATTATCAGCAGAAAATCTGAAAATTCAAAAAATCAGAGTCTTTTCAGTTTTATTAACCTTTTTATTTTTGGCACATTCCATAAGTTTATACGCGCAGAAAAGTGCCAAAAATCTACTGCCTGTTTCTTATATGACAGAGCAGTTAAATCCTGATGATTTTGTTTTATCATCGGTTGGAATTTCCGCCCCAATTTTCATGGATGCTTATGACCATCCGGGTGTAATCCGGGTTGCCAGTTACCTTCAGGAGGATATTGAAAAAGTTTCAGGGGCGAAACCACGGATAATTATGGGAGAGTTGCAACCTACGCCTGAAGTGGTAATCATCGGAACCCTTGGGAAGAGCAATTTAATAGACGCGTTAGTTGAAGAAAGGAAAATCAATGTGGATGATATAAAGGGCAAATGGGAGGCATCGCTGATTGAAGTTGTAAAAAGCCCCATACGGGGAGTGGATAAAGCCCTTGTTATTGTTGGAAGCGATAAACGCGGAACCATTTACGGGATGTTTGACCTGTCAAGGCAGATCGGAGTTTCGCCCTGGCATTTCTGGTCGGATGTCCCCCCGAAAAAGGATTCGGAATTGTATGTAAAAGCCGGCCGTTATAACTTGGGTGCGCCGAAAGTGAAATACAGGGGGATTTTTCTGAATGACGAGGAACCGGCACTGGGTCGCTGGGCTGTGGAAAACTACGGTGGATTCAACCACCTTTTTTATGAGCATGTTTTTGAGTTGATCCTCCGCCTCAAAGGAAATTACTTCTGGCCAGCCATGTGGTGGGCGACCTTTAATACTAACGATCCCCGGAATCCGGAATTAGCTGATGAACTTGGCATTGTGATGGGCAGTTCGCACCATGAGCCTATGAACAGGGCTCACAAAGAATGGAAGCCCTGGGGTGGTGGCGAATGGAATTATGAAACCAATCCGGAACAGTTGCGTGAATTCTGGACAGAAGGAATTGAACGGATGGGCGACAGGGAAACCATTATAAACATGGCCATGCGTGGAGATGGCGATATGGGGATGAGCCGCGAAACCAATGTAGCCTTACTCGAAAAAATTGTTGCCGATCAGCGGAAAATAATTGCTGATGTAACTGGGAAAGATGTTACTGAAACACCTCAGTTATGGGCTCTTTATAAAGAAGTGCAGGATTATTACGATGAAGGGATGCGTGTCCCTGATGATGTAACATTACTTTTGTGTGATGACAACTGGGGGAATATCCGTAAACTGCCTCATCCCAATGACCCACTCCGGTCAGGAGGGTATGGAATCTATTACCATTTTGATTATGTGGGAGGGCCACGAAATTATAAATGGCTGAATGTAAGTCCACTGCCACGAATTTGGGAACAAATGAACCTGGCATACCGCCATGGCGTTGACCGTATCTGGATCGTAAACGTAGGCGACCTGAAGCCCATGGAACTGGGAATCTCATTCTGGTTCGATTTTGCTTTTAATCCCGATGCATGGACAGAAAAAGATTTATTAAAGTACCAGCATCTTTGGGCTAAAGAACAATTCGGGCTTGATTACGCTGAGGAAATTGCTGAAATGGTGAGGATGTATTTAAAATACAACAGCCGCAGGACTCCTGAAATGCTTGCTCCGGAAACCTACAGCCTTTTAAATTTCAGGGAAGCTGAAACCATTCGCGATGAATACAACAGCCTTGCATCAAAAGCAGGGAAGTTGTACAATAAAATCCCGGAAGAACAAAAAGATGCATTTTACCAGCTTGTATTGCATCCTGTTAAAGCCTGTGCAAACCTGAATGGCCTTTACGTAACGACTGCCAAAAACAGGATGTATGCCAGCCAAGGGCGCTCATTGACAAATAATTTGGCTGAGGGTGTTAAGGAATTATTTGAGAATGATGAGAAGATTACAAATTATTATCATAATGGATTGGCTGGCGGAAAGTGGAACCACATGATGGCGCAAAACCATATTGGTTACCGCTACTGGCAGGAACCACGCAGGCAAACCATGCCTCGTGTGGATAGTATTGAAGTGCACGAAGAAGCTCAGATGGGCATTGCCATAGAAGGCTCCGATAAATCATGGATTGCAGGAGAAGCTGATGTTAACCTTCCTGAAATGGATGTAATGAATAAAGATGCGGTTTATCTGGAAATATTCAACAAAGGGCAAAAACCTTTTCAATACAAAGTTGAAACAGGAGAGGCATGGTTAAAAGTTGAACCATCCGAAGGTGAAATTACCGATGAAACCAGGCTATGGGTTTTGGCTGAATGGAATAAAGTTCCTGAGGGCATACATAAAGTTCCTGTAACAATTTCAGGAAACGGCCAGCAGGTTGTTGTAAATGCAGTGGCCAGGAATCCGGCAATTGATTTAAGCTCTGTAAAAAATTCGTTTGTAGAAAATCAGGGGTATGTATCCATCGAAGCTGAACATTTTAACAGGAAAGTTGAGACGGAAAAAATTAAATGGCGTGAAATCCCCGACCTTGGCAGGACCCTGGGCGCAATGACCGTAACCCCCGTTACGGTAAAACCTGTAGTTCCCGGAGGCAACAGCCCGAGGCTTGAATATGATGTTATCCTTTATGAACCGGGTGAACTGGAAATATCCATACTGATTTCTCCTACCTTAAATTATTATAATAATGAAGGGAAAAAACTGGCTGTATCATTAGATGATGAAGAACCTCAGATTATTAACGTCCACGAGGGTTTTAATACCAGGCTAATGGAAAAATGGCAGGGCAACAGCATTAATGAGGCCATTTCAACACATAACGTCGAAACCGCCGGAAAACATACCCTAAAATTATGGATGGTGGATGCAGGCCTCGTTATCCAGAAAATTGTGATTCGCCGGGGTGTGGAAAAACCTACCTACCTGGGGCCACCTGAAAGTAAAATGATTAATGCTGAATAATAGTGAAGGATTCCATCCGCCAACCGGCGGAGATGGAATCCTTTTTTATAGTTTTAGGTAGAAAAGATTTTTTAATAATTGAACCATGAAATTAACACGCCTGTTATTATTAACCTTTTTATTTCAGTCAGTTTTTTCACACAGTCAGGAATTACCTTGCCGGGATGAAGTGTTGAAACAATTATGCCTTGCCAATGAATACTTTATGAATAAGTGGACCAATGTAGGGGAAACAACTATTACCGACAAGGAAAGGCCAAGTAATATCTGGACCCGTGGAGTATATTACGAAGGTTTGATGGCTTTACATGAGATTTATCCTAAAGAAGAATTTTATCGTTATGCGGTTGAATGGGCTGAATTTCATAAATGGGGCATGCGAAACGGCAATACCACAAGGAATGCAGATGACCAGTGTTGCGGACAAACATACATCGACCTGTACAGGATTTCACCACATCCGGAAAAAATTAAAAATATAAAGCTATGTATAGACATGATGGTGAATACACCCCAGGTGGATGATTGGTGGTGGATCGATGCCATTCAGATGGCAGCGCCATTATATGCAAAACTCGGCGTGGAATTTAATGATTACCGATATTTCAAAAAAATGTTTGAAATGTACATGTATACCCGCAATAAGCATGGCGATAAAGGTTTGTTTAACGAAGAAGATGGATTGTGGTGGCGAGATAAAGATTTTGACCCACCATATATTGAGCCCAATGGGGAGGATTGTTATTGGAGCAGGGGTAATGGATGGGTATCTGCAGCATTAACGCGTATTCTCAAGGAACTGCCTAAAGATGCTCCACATTATAATCAATATCTGAGTGATTATAAAAAGATGATGTATGCCCTGATTCCCGTTCAACGGGAGGATGGATTTTGGAATGTGAGCCTGCACGATCCTAATCATTTCGGGGGAAAGGAATTAACAGGCACCTCACTTTTTGTGTATGCCATGGCTTACGGTATTAATCAGGATATTCTTCCGCGTGAAAAATTTTTACCGGTTGTATTACAAGCCTGGAATGGCCTGGCAAACGACTGCCTTCATGAAAACGGGTTCCTCGGTTATGTACAAGGCACAGGTAAGGAGCCCAAAGACTCGCAGCCGGTATTATATGACAGAGAACCAAATTTCGATGATTACGGGCTGGGGTGCTTTTTACTCGCCGGATCAGAGATTTATAAATTATCAGAGTAGGCATACTCTGAACAATGGAATAATATAAAGGATTTAATTTTGAAAAATAAACCATGATGAATTCCATGGATTCCATCTTTATTGAGAGATGGAATCCTTCTTTTTATGATAAGAAATGGTGAATGTCTGTCAGAATAAATTTCACTAAAATAATCAGCCCTACTTAATCGCATAATCAATCAGACCCCAGAGTTCTGAACGTATAATTTTTCTTGCCTGCTGGATTTTTGGGGTAATTTCTGTAAAATCTTTAT
>Ga0272442_10010442_pt1 | contig 11448 bp, 5 predicted proteins | sample SSMForm2O_FD_200262 | JGI IMG/M metagenome (GOLD analysis project Ga0272442, IMG submission 200262) | Marine sediment archaeal communities from Little Sippewissett salt marsh, Falmouth, MA, United States - SSM-Form-2O | ecosystem: Environmental > Aquatic > Marine > Wetlands > Sediment ...
AGTAAGGCTTTAACATCAGGTCTAATGTTCATTGCGTGTTTGACCCTAATTGCCGCAGGCTGTGCCGAAGCGACGGGTTCCAATAGTGCCGGGTCCGCTGCCGTTTTGGAAGGGGAGGTTGTGGAGTATTCCATCCGGACCCCGATTCCGCGGCGAAATTTGAAACTCGAACCCTCAGGTAACGAGTATTATATATCCATTGAGGGGGACGACAAGAATCCCGGCACAAGGCAAAAACCGTTCCGGCATATTCAGCGATTTGCCGATATTGCCAAGCCGGGAGATATCTGTCTAGTGCGGGAAGGCACCTACCGTGAGACGGTGCGTCCCAAAAACAGCGGGCGGACAGGCGACCCTATCCGCTATGTCGCGTATCCCGGTGAGAAAGTGACGATCAGTGGGACCGAACCGGTTGCCGGTCAATGGACTATATACAAAGGCTCTATTTACCAAACCAAAGTGGATCAGGATGTCGAGCAGTTGTTTGTCGATGGGAAGATGATGATTGAGGCGCGTTGGCCGAACATGCGTTTTGAGCAGCTATGGGAACGTTCCTGCTGTGCCAGTTCCGATAGGGGCAGCGGCTATGAGAAAATGATCGATGCCGAGTTGGCCAAGACGGATATCGACTGGACTGGCGCGATTGCGACGCTGAATGTGGCGCATCAGTTTCACACCTGGACCCGCGAGGTCAGCAGGCATACCAAAGGCAGCGATACTTTCGAATACGTAGGTAATATGGGCAAACTGTCTGGTACAATTGGCAACCCCGGCCATTGGAGCGACGATTTTTATTATCTGTCGGGGAAACGTGAAGCTCTGGATATCGCGACCGAGTGGTTCTATGACCGTGATGCGAAGATGTTGTATCTCTGGACACCGGACGGTAAAAGTCCGGATGTTCATAGGGTTGAAGTCAAGGTTCGTGACAAGGGCTTTGATGTCAACAATCTCAATGAAATCCATGTGATAGGTTTTGACTTTTTTGGCTGTACGTTCCAGTTTGAAAATACAGTACACAGTTTGGTGGACGATTGTCAGCTGCTGTTTCCCACTTATGCACGGGAGTTAAATGATTCCCGCGGCGGCTCGACCCCGACAACCGGAATGAGCGGGTCGCATAATATGATCCGCAATTGCACCCTGGGCTTCACGCCGTTGGCCGGTCTGGTCATGAACGGCTCGTACAATACCCTGTCCAACAATCTCATTCATGATGTTTGCTGGAACGGGTCGCTGCGATATCCGGCGATCAGTCTGACGGCGGACGAGCGTCCTTCGGATCAGTGGAATCCCAGTATTATCAAAGGCAATACCGTCTATAATGCCGGAAGCGCAGGCATTGGTTTCCGGGGGCAGGCCTATACCGTTGAATACAACTATGTTCACCATTGCGGCTTGATGAGTCATGATGTGGCGGCCATTTACACCAGCGGATCGAGTATTGCCGGCAGTATTGTCTGTTATAACTGGGTGCATAACTGTCATCCGGAGATTGAACACGGCAAAAATATCGGGCTGGGCATCCGTGCTGACGATCAGTGCAGAAACATGAGCGTTCATCACAATGTCGTTTGGGACGTTGGACTTGACAGTATCATCATGAAGGGTGAATACCATAAAGTCTATAATAACACGACATTCCATTCTGAGCCTAAATTCCAGTATGGTAATTCTATCCGAATGGACACCGAACCGGAACCGTATAAGGCATGGCGCATGGATTCGCCGCTGTTTAGCGTACAGAATGCTCATTCGCTGGTCTTTAATAATGCAACGGGGCTTATCCGGGCCGAGCATAAAAAACCAACTCCTTTGGTTAATCGCAGCAGTGTGATCCATAACGAACTGAGCTATGCTTTGGAACTGTGTGATCAGAAAAAACTTGATTTCCGACCGAAAGACGGCTCCAATCTGATTGACGCCGGGATAGCGATGCCGGGGATCACGGATAATTTTGAAGGTAAGGCGCCCGATATTGGCGCCTATGAATATGGCAGCGTCAACTGGCGACCGGGATACAAGCCGAAACCGGCACTATTTTACCAGAACAACAAGGCCTATGACAAATTGACGGATTAACTCACTCCTATTTGGATTTGAATTGATACGATAAGGAGTACGCAAAGATGTTTAAGAACTGTAGGATTCATTTGATGGTTGTCTCGATTTGTTTGCTGGGATTGTGGGGAAATCAAGAAGTATCAGCGTCTGTTCAGTCAAAGGTTCATTGGCCTGAGTTTCTGGCGCGTCATGATCTGATTTGGACCGAGGCGCCGAAAGCGTGGCATGACGGACCGTTTCTGGGCAACGGCATGCTGGGATCGATACTTCATCAGGTCGATGATCACACGTTACGGATCAGCCTGGGTCGGGCTGATATGGAGGATCACCAGCCTGAGGGGACGGCGTTTATTAAACAATCCCGGTTGCCAAACGGCTATTTTACCCTGAAGACAATCGGGAAGATTACCGGTTTTGAGGCGCGACTTGATCTCTACAATGCCGAGACGAAGGTACAGGTGACAACTGACAAGGGAACCATTGGCATCCTTGGATTTGTTCACAGCGAAGATATGGTGATCTTTTATGAGATGGTTTCAACCGCAGGAGAAAAAGATTTTCAACTGGATTTTGTTCCGCTCAAAGCCATGTCGCCCGCGCGTCTGCAGGCGGAACTGGCCGTTAAGGAGCAGGGAGATAAAGCTCCCTCCAGCCGCCAGGGGTGGGCCAAGTCATCTTATAAATATAATCCTGAACCGAAGCTGACCCGCATGGAGGGTTATTCCGTTTCGCAGCAGCCGCTGACCTGCGGCGGAGAAAACGGAACAGCTTGGAAAATCAAAGAGGACAGCAAGGGCGTAAAGCAGTTGTATATTTCCATTGAACATAGCTATCCTGAAGCGACAGCCACAGCTGATGCCGTCGCCCATTTGAAAGCAATTGAAAAGGAATCGTTCGATCAGTTTGTTTCCAGACATCGGAAATGGTGGCATCAGTACTATCCGAAGAGCTTTATCAGCATTGAAGACACACGGATGGAGAGCTTTTACTGGATTCAGGTCTATAAGTTTGGTTCCGGTGCCCGCAAGGGACGTGCTTTTATGGATACGATGGGACCCTGGATGGTGGAAAACACGGCGTGGGCCAACGGATGGTTTAATTTGAATACACAGCTATCCTATTGGTTTCTTTCCACAGCTAATCGTTTTGAGGTGGCCGAAAGCCTGTTTGCAAAACTGGATGAAAAGCTGCCGCAGTTGGTGGCAAACATGCCCGATCAATGCGGGGGGGAATGTGCAGGCATGGGTTCGATTGTTCCTCAGACATTTATCAGTCGGGTAGGCAGAGTAGGAAGCGGTTTTATGGGCGAGTTACTCTGGACTTGTCATGACTACTGGCTGATGCTCGAACGCACGATGGATGCCGAGCGAACGACGGAGAAGTTTTTCCCGTTGCTGAAAAAAACGGTGAATACCTACTTGATCTACATGGTGGAGGGCGATGATGGTAAGGTGCATCTGCCTAAGACGCGTTCTCCAGAGTATGGAAGTGGCGAAGACTGTAACTTTAACCTGGCACTGTTCCGTTGGGGTTTGACGACGCTGATCCATATTGATGAACGATATGGGATCAACGATCCGTTGTTGCCGACATGGAAAGATGTGCATGCACGGCTGGCGGATTATCCGACCAATGAAAACGGCTATATGGTCGCGAAGGATTTTCCGTTCGAAAAATCGCACCGCCACTATTCGCACCTAATGATGATCTATCCGCTGATCGAGGTGAACTGGGATCAGCCCGAAAATCGTGAGCTGATCAAAAAGTCCGTGGATCACTGGATCAATTACCCCGGCACGGGCAACGCAGGCTATTCGTTCAGTGGCGCCGCGGCGATGTATGCACTGATGGGCAACGGCGAAGAGGCCGTGCGGTATCTCGATATATTTATGCGGATGCAGGAACTGTTCCCTACAAGTCCGGGTAAAATCTGGTGTACCACGATGTACACCGAAACATCCCGCATTCAGCCGGTGACCGAAACACCACTTTCGCTGTGTGATTCGATGCAGTTGATGTTGCTGCAAAGCTGGGGAAATAAAATCCGCATCTTCCCGGCGGTTCCTGAGTCATGGAAGAACGTTAGCTTTAATGGACTCTTGGCGGCTGGCGGATTTGAGGTCAGTGCTGTACGCAAGGATGGTGCAACGCACTTTATCCGGATCAAAAGCAATGCAGGGCAGACCTGTCTGCTGCAAACGGATATCAAACTTGGACAGATTGCCGGGATCCCGAAAAGCGCCGTAAAACAGGTGGAGGAGAGGCTCTATGAAATTGATTTGAAAAAGGGCCAAACGGTGACATTTTTGGCGGATGGTGTGGAGCGTGCAACCATCAGCCCCGTAAAGGCCAAACCGGAAAACAACAATATTTTCGGCCTGAATGAACGATATAATAGAAAAAACAGATAGGGATATTATGAAAAAAAGAGAAAACTTAGTCGTCTTGCTGGCGTTTGCGATTGTTAGTATGACTTCGGTTGTTTGTGCTGAGACTAACAAGACGAAAATATTTAACATCAAAACCTACGGTGCCATTGGTGACGGTGTTACCATCAACACCCAAGCCGTTCAAAAGACCATTGATACCTGTCACGATGCCGGCGGAGGAGTGGTTTGGGTGCCCGCTGGGGATTTTGTCATAGGCACGGTCCACTTGAAGAGTCATATAACGCTGTCACTGGATTACGGTGCGAGTTTACTGGGCAGCCAGGATTGGGCGGACTATCCCACGGATAAACTGCGGCGGGCGCGTGAGGGTCAATCTGAATGCCTGCTCTACGCTGAGGACGCGACCGATATCCGGCTTGAAGGTCTGGGCGTCATTGATGGCAGGGGAACGTCTGAGGTCTTTCCGAAACGCCGGCCAGGCGTCCGCGGAGACCGTCGCCCGCGACTGCTCCGCTTCGAGGGGTGCGAGAATCTGACGTTTTCCGGCCTGACCTATACACGTACGGCTTTCTGGGGGCTTCACCTAGTTGATTGTAAGAATATTCACTTTGATGCGGTGACTGTCCGTTTCCTTAATAATGGTCCTAACAATGACGGTCTCGATTTAGATGGCTGTGAAAACGTCCTCATTGAAAACTGTGACATTCAATCAGGCGATGACGCGATTTGTCTGAAAAGTTCGCGGAATCCGTGCCGTGATATTATAGTGCGGAACTGCAGGGTGTGCAGTCATACCGCTCCCCTTAAATTTGGATCCTCAGGACATGGCGGCTTCATCAATGTCAGTCTCACCAACTGTTATTTCTATGACAGTCCCATGGGCGCGATGAAGCTGGCCTTGGTGGACGGCGGTCGCCTGGAAAATATCGAGATCTCCAGGGTTGTGATGGAAAACGTCGGCTGTCCCATCTTCATTCGCCTGGCTAATCGAGGCAGTACCTTCGGTAAGGGAGGCAAGGCCCCAACGGGCACCTTGAAGAATGTCCGCATCAGCGACGTGGTAGCAAAGGTCACCCTGCAGGATCGTGATCAATCGGGTGATTACTCGGATACGGAGAAGGCCAAGGCCGGACCCATCATGATTTCAGGTATTCCCGGCCACACTGTCGAGGATATTGTTCTGGAAAATGTCAACATTTCCTTTCCCGGTTATGCATCCGAGGAAGAGGCCAAGCGTGTCGTACCGGAGGACGAAAATCGCTATCCGGAGCAGTTCTTCTTTGGGGTATTGCCTGCGTGGGGCGCCTATGTCCGCCATGCGAAAAATATTGAGTTTAAAAATGTCGAGTTGACGCTCCGCGGCGAGGACGCACGTCAGAAGATCGTTTTGGACGATGTTGAAGGTTTTGTGAATCACTAAGCATTGAGGATTGAGAAACATGAAGAAAAATATCAGTTTGGCCTGCCTGTTGATGACAGTAGTCGGATTGATGACTCAAACCCTTATGGCCGCTGAGACCTTTGCCCCGTTAAAGGATGGCAAGGCTCCGCAGTCCGTAGAGGAGCTTTGGGCGGACTTCGATCCGCGGGCCGAGCCCTTGGATGTGGAAGTGCTCAAAGAGTGGGAAGAAGACGGCGTGGTTATGCAGGTCTTGCGTTATCGCATCGGAATCTTTAAGGGCAAGAAGTCCATGATGGCTGCGGTTTACGGCTATCCCAAGGGGGCGAGCAATCTGCCGGGGCTGGTGCAGGCCCACGGCGGAGGACAGTACGCCGACTATCGTGCGGTCTTTACCAATGCCAAACGCGGTTATGTCACGCTCTCGATTGCCTGGGCCGGACGTATTAACGCACCGGACTACAAGGTCGATCGCGATGGGGTTAAGCTCTTTACCGATCAGGCCACGGATGATCCGGACTACAAGCTGACCACCGACTGGGGTGCGTTAGACGGTTACCATGCACCGGCCCGATATGGAGCCAGTTCCATGGGCGTCAAGGCGGCATCATATACGCTGGACGAAGTTGAGTCGCCGCGCAACTGCTGCTATTTTCTTTGGCCCCTGGCGGCACGTCGCGGACTGACCTTTCTGGAGCAGCAGCCGCAGGTCGATGGCGAGCGACTCGGGATTTATGGGCACTCCATGGGCGCTAAGATCACTGTACTTACGGCCGGAATCGACAAGCGGGTCAAAGCCGCAGCGCCTTCTTGTGGCGGGATCAGCAATAAAACAGAAAACGAACTCTACCAAAAGACCATTGCCGATGCCTGCTACCTGGATCAACTGACCTGCCCGATCATCTTCCTGAGCCCGGCCAATGATTTTCACGGCAACTTGATCGATGTGCCCAAAGCGATTGAACTCATCCAGACCGATCGCTGGCGGGTGGCGACATCCGCGCATGGCAGTCACCAGGATCTCGGTGAATTTGAGGTCGGCGGACTGTTATGGTTCGATCAGCACCTCAAGGGCAGCTTCAAGTATCCAGCGACTCCTGAAGTCCAGATGACACTTAAGACCTCAAGTGGAACTCCATCGTTCACGGTGAGGCCGGATGCCTCTAAAAAAATCGATGCGGTGGATGTTTACTACACCCAGGACGGTGAACCCCTTGAGCGAGAGCATCGGAAGAATCGATTCTGGCACTACGCCAAGACCGTTCGCAGCGGCGATCAATGGACAGCGGACCTGCCGGTGGCGACGACGGACAAGCCGTTGTGGGCTTACGCCAATATACGCTATCGGCTGGATGAACCGGTGACGGGGGCGGGGTACTACTACCGAGTTTATACCACGGATGTATTTAATGCCTCCTCACCTGTACAGATCGCCAGCGCCGAGGACCTGGTTGCCGCTGACGTTAAGCCAACCCTGGAGCCATCGTTGCTGATTGAAGATTTTCAGGGCGATTGGGAAAAAGAGTGGTTTGTTTATCGCCAAGACACCTGGGACAAGCAAGACAGTTGGGAGCGGATGACGCACAAGGTCTATTGTGATCTTTGGAAGGCCCCAGAAGGGGCTAAACTCGCTCTTGATGTGCGATCCCAGACGTCTCAGACGTTGGTTGTAGGGCTGGATTCGAATACTGCCGAGGTGGAACTTACCGGCGACGGACAGTGGCAGGCGGTTGTCCTGTCTCCTGCTGATTTTGGCAACGGCTCTGGAAGGGGTCAGAGGGGCCTGGCCAATTGGCGCGGAATCAAATTACTCAAGCTGGCTCCCAAACGCACAGGTAATCCGCGGCCCGAATTCCGCAATCTGCGATGGGTCGTCGGTGAAACTCAGCAACCCAAAGAATCGAAGGTATCGGAGGAAACAAAGGTATTTAATATCAAGGATTATGGGGCAGTGGGCGATGGCACCGCCACGGAGACTGAAGCGGTGCAAAAGGCCATTGACGCTTGTCACGCCGCCGGTGGGGGGACCGTTTGGGTTCCAGCGGGTGACTACGTGATCGGCACGATCATCTTGAAAAGCAATATTGCCCTCTCGCTCGATTATGGAGCAAGTCTGCTCGGAAGTCTGAATAGAGCTGATTACGCGACCAATCTTCCTAAACCCAGAGAAGGGTGGGCTGACTGTCTTATTTTTGCTGAAAACGCTGTCAATATTACGATTGAAGGGCTTGGAGTAATTGACGGTCGTGGAACACGGGAAGCATTTCCCTGGAAACAAAAGTTCAGTCCCCGGCTGATGCGCATGGAAAACTGCGAGCAACTCAAGTTTTCCGGCGTTACCTATAAAAGGCCGGCTTTTTGGGGTATCCACTTAGTTGACTGTCGAGATATTCATTTTGATACGGTCACGATTTACTCTCGAAACAACAATCTCGGCAATGACGGTATCGATCTGGATGGCTGTGAGAACGTATTAGTTGAAAATTGTGATATCAATTCCGGGGATGATGCTGTTTGCCTGAAAAGCTCACTCAATCCATGCAGAAACATTGTCGTCAGGAACTGTAAAATATCCAGCCATACAGCTCCCCTGAAATTTGGCGCCTCTTCTCATGGCGGATTCATCGACATACAGGTCACCAATTGCTATTTCTATGATAGTCAGTTGGGAGCCATTAAGCTGGAACTGGTCGATGGCGGGCGTATGGAAAATGTCGAGATATCCAGAATTGTGATGGAGGACGTTGGCAATCCGATCTTCATTCGCCTGGGCAATCGCGGCAAAACCTACGGCAAGGGTGGTAAAGCCCCTGTGGGGTCTATAAAGAATATCCGCATTAGCGATGTGGTTGCCAAGGTCATCGTGCATGATGAAGATAAATCGGGTGATTACTCGGATAAGGAGAAGGCCAAAGCAGGGCCCATCATGATCACGGGCATCCCCGGGTACTTCGTGGAAGATGTTGTCCTGGAAGACGTCAAGATCTCCTATCAGGGTTACGGGTCTGAGGAAGAAGCCAAAAACATTGTACCGGAAGATGAAGAACGTTATCCCGAGCAGTACTTCTTTGGAGTATTACCGGCTTGGGGTGCGTACATCCGTCATGCCAGGAATGTTGAGTTTAAAAATGTAGAGCTGACGCTCCGCGACTCGGACGCACGTCAGAAGATCGTTTTGGATGATGTTGAAAGTTTTGAGAATCACTAAAAGTCAAAGGATTTACTATGATCGCACTGAGTAATGATGTACAGTCTGCTGTATTGGATGACAAGGTAAGCCGCAAGGTACTGCTGCATAAAAATTCCTTGATGTTGGTGGAATTTACGTTTAAAAAAGGCGGTATTGGTCAGCCCCACAGCCATGAAGAGCACGAACAGATTGGCTACATCGCCAAGGGTTCATTTGAGGTAACCGTCGGCCATGAGACCCAAATGTTGTCCTGTGGAGATAGTTACTATGCTGCCAGGAACGAGGTTCACGGGGTGGTTGCTTTGGAAGATGGTGTCATCGTCGATACCTTTACTCCTATCCGTGAAGATTTTCTATAGACCAAACTGTTGAAGGGATATGTTTTGTTCCAATGATTTGCTGCACTGGCTGCTGCTGTGATGAGCGGCTGCTTTCCGGCGCGTCACAACATTGCCAAGGATGTGTATGAAAAAAAAGATCTGAAAGCTCAGCGTCCGGAAACCGTGAAACAGTTGCTCAAAAAGCTTGACGCATGGCAGAAGACCTTGCCGAAGAAGTCCGGTTCGCATCTTTTCTCGAATGAACGCATTAAACAAACACAATAAGCAAAGGAGTACGAAAATGAAGCCAGTTGTCATCTCGCTGGTCTTGCTATGCCTGCCGGGTTGCAGTTGGGCAACGGAGTCCTTTTCGACGGCTTATTTTGAAGCTGAAAACTTTGCCAGCCAGAGCGGTGGAAATAAGGCGAGCACCGAGTATTTTCCCTATATTGGAGAGGGCTACCTGGAGATGGGGAGGCAAGGGGCCGCTGTCACCTGGAACAATATCACGGTCCCCAAAGCGGGAAAGTACACCCTCCTCTTTAAATACGCTAATAACACCGATCACAATCTACCGTGTGATTTAAAGGTCAACGGCACTCTGATTAAAAATATTCCCTTTGGTCAATTCCCAAAGGCCTGGATTGCGTGGCCCGCTGCCGCTTCAGAATATACTGAAGATAAGGTTGGCTGGGCCAAGTATTGGAATGCGCGGGTGATTGTTGATTTAAAGGCCGGAGCCAATACGCTGGAGTTGATTGCGACATCAGCAGCAGGTGGACCCCACATCGATAACATCGGGGTAAGTACGGCGGTCAGTGAACCGCCTGCTCCTGTGGTCAATGTTAAAGACTGCGGTGCAGTCGGAGACGGCAGCACGGATAATACCGAATCCATCGCGAAGGCCATCGCGGCGTGTCCTGCCGGCGGCTCTGTGGTATTCGACGAAGGCGTTTATATGACCGGGTCGGTTACCCTGAAGGCAAATATGACACTTTGGATTTCGGAAAATGCCGTCCTGCGAGCCATTAAGGAAAAGGTTAAAAATCAAACCTATCCGGAAGGCGCGTTTTCAGGAGGATACATTACCCGGTATTTCCTGTTCGGAAATCAGGTGGACAATTTGACCATTACCGGTGGCGGAACGATTGATGGAAATACGACAGAAAGACTTCCCGGCAATGCCAACACCCTTCGTCCCACAATGCTGGGATGGGTGAATTCGCAAAACGTTACGGTGACCAACATCGATCTAATCAACGGTGATTTCTGGGCCTTTGTCCCTCAGAAATCAGATCGTGTCGTTATTGATGGCATCAATCTATTCAATCTTAACAAGGATGGAATCGCCCCTCTGGATTGTCATGATATAGTCATTACCAACAGTGTTATCTCTGCTGGTGATGATGCACTGACTCCCAAAAGTTACAGTTCGAAGGGAATTGACAATCTGGTGGTAAAAAATGTGACGATCAACCATTGCAGGTGGAAAGGAATTAAATTCGGATTTTCCAGTATCGGAGATTTCACCAACTGCCTGTTTGAAGATATTGCCATGGTCCATGTCCAGGCGGGAATCACTGTGCTATTGATTGATGGTTGCAGCGCATCGAACCTGACCTTTAACCGCATCAACATGAACATTGTTCACACTCCCATTACCCTGCTGAACGGTGGCGGACTACGCAGTAAGGCTCCGGGAATCACCACCATGAAAGACATCACCATTTCGAATCTCGAAGCTAGAAATGTCTATGACCCTATGGGCAGTTTTATTACAGGCACTAAGGTTGGCAACACCATTCACAGAGCTGAGAACATCTACTTAACCAATGTGAAGGTAAATTCCTTTAAGGGTGGGCTGACTGAAGTGCCGGGAACCCCCATTGAATATGACGGACGAAAAGCCGATGTGAGGTTGTTTGGAAACTTTCCCGCCTGGGCGTATTACATTCGTCACGCCGACAATGTGGTCTTTAAAAATGTGACCCATAGCGTTTTTCCAGAAGATGCTCGGGAGGACATTGTACTTGAGGATGTGACCGGATTTAAAAATGTGGGGCTGGACAACCCCTCCTTTTCAAG
>Ga0272442_10010444_pt1 | contig 11447 bp, 1 predicted proteins | sample SSMForm2O_FD_200262 | JGI IMG/M metagenome (GOLD analysis project Ga0272442, IMG submission 200262) | Marine sediment archaeal communities from Little Sippewissett salt marsh, Falmouth, MA, United States - SSM-Form-2O | ecosystem: Environmental > Aquatic > Marine > Wetlands > Sediment ...
GATCGCTTTCGCCTGCCACTACGCTATGAGGTCCTGTAGACCCACAAATAACTCGCGACCGCAGAAATCCAGGGGTGGCGGTTTGCTAAGACCTCTGTGTTTGGGAAATCCTCCGCGATGGACTTTGCCAGCGTCGTCTTGCCGCATTGCCGCGGCCCGGCGAGCAGTATCATGCTCTTCTCGGCGCGCAGCTCCTCCCATATTTTAACATATGGTCGTCGTGAGATCATGCGGCCAGAATAAACCCCACTGCAAAATAGTCAAGACGATTTTGCAATAGGATGCAAAAACGTCGTAGGCTGAATTGCTTTGTATCCGGGCAAAGAACGCCTATTGCCGAGGGGGCTTGGTCGGAAGGCCAATTGTTGTATGATACCAGACGAGAAAAACCACATTTTCCACGACATGTATTGTGTTCGAGCTGCGAGGATAGGATAGAAATGGAGACTACGAAACATTGTGGCAGTGACGTGCCCGATGGGGTTCTGCTGAAGAATCACGCCGTCCACGGTGACCAGGGAGCATTCAACTTGCTTGTATCTCGTTATCGCGGATTGGTTTGGAGCGTAAGCCTGCGTTGTCTCGGAGGCAACACGTCCTTTGCGGAAGATGCGGTGCAGGCCGTGTTCATCCTGCTGGCGCGCAAGTCCGAGTCGCTGGTTGGCAGGGATAACATTGCGGGCTGGATACATCGCACCAGCACGAATGTCAGCCGCACACTTCTGCGCCAAGAGCGGACCCGTGCACGACGTCACGAGCTTGCGGCGCTGGAGCCACAAGAGGACCCGCTGCAGGGGGAGGACCATGACGTTAAAGCTCAAAGATCGGCTTTGCTCCACGAACAAATCGCAGAGCTGCCCCGTCGGCAGGGCGAAGTGATTGTCCTTCACTACTTCCGGAATCAGGCTTGTGCAGCAATAGGAGAGCAACTTGGATGTTCCGAAAACGCGGTTCGCATGATGCTTACCCGCGCCCGCAAGGAGCTTAAGAAGAAGCTGGAACGGAAGGGGGTTGTCTTGTCCCTCGCCGCACTCGCGGCGCTGCTGGAGGCGGAGGCGTCCGCCGCTTCAGCGGCGGAGGTTTCAGGTTTCAGTGTTCAGGTTTCAGGGGAGAGTGAGATGGCGCGGGAGTTGGCAAGCGATGTCCTGCGCGAGATGGGACGGCGGGGCAGGAAGAAGGCCGTTGGAGTCGCGGCGGGGGTGTTGCTTGTCGCCGGTGGCTTGGGCGGCTCGCTCATCTTGTCGGATTTGTCTGATATGTCCGACATGTCAGACGGCCCCACCCAGTGGCGCGTGGCGTCGGTGACCGGCGCTGTCGAAGGCATCGAACCAGGCAAGCTCGTGTGCCCCGGCGACGTAATCCGGACCGGGCCGGGGCAGGAAGTGGAGCTGCTGTCCGGCGACGGTGACCGGCTGCTGTTGAGGGAAGAGGGAGAACTTCAACATCCAACATCCAACGCCCAACGCCCAACGTCCAAGTCGGGAGAGCCCGGGTTTCGCCTGCAAAAGGGAGCGTTGGTGGCGGAATTGAAGAGGACGGTGCGGTTCGAGACGGAGCAAGGGGCGGTGGAAACTGCCGAGAATGGGGCCGAGTTCTGGCTGCTGGTAGCGGAAAGCACGAATGCCTTCACACGGGTGGATGTGACGGCGGGAGTCGTTGAAGTCTTTGAAAACGTTCAAGAGCCTTCAAGTCCGTTGAAAGCGGTTGAAGGTGAAGCGATCTGCATGTGGGAGGGCATTGAGCCGAGGGTTTTCGCATCGCCCCGACGTGAGCTGTCGCCTCGGTATGGAGGCGTCTTCTTTCGCGAGTACGCCGACCTGTACGCGACGAGGGGATTTGCGCTGAACTCCTTGGATTTCGAGGACGGGGCTGTGCTGGGGCGCTTGGGGACCGATGCCTTGGAAAAGCAAGCGGCGCGCGTGCCCGGAATCACGAGTAGGCGGACGCATTCCGTTGTCGACGGAGAACCGCGCGCGGCGGTGCGGATTGGATCAAGCGGTGCGGGCGCCGCGGAATTCGTCATCCCGCTGTCCGCCGCCCCGGCAAGCGGCATGGTTGTCGAAGTGGTTACATTCGGGGCCAGCCGGGGCGTGGAGATCGGTTTGGTCGGGTTCGAGGAGTGGTGCCCCGAGCGGCATCCCGAGTCCGTTCTTCCGGGGAGGCATCGCCAAGATATGGGTTCCAAGGGCCTACTGGAAACGTGGAGGATCGCCTGCCTGCATATCGGCGAGGATGGCGGTACGCCCGTTTATGAAAGCCGATGTTGTCTGGGAGACCAGCGCTCGCGGGTGGTCTGGTGCTGGCGCCCTTCGGGGTCGCCCTTCGGGGTTGCCGTCCTCGGGCTTAAACGATCCAGAGCCATTTCACTTTGCGATGTGGTCGCCTTTGAACTGCGGGCGGCAGCCGAGGCCGGGCAGTCCGAGTTCGGCAGTAGCGGTCATCAGTGAAGTGCCGTTCGCGGGTGGGGAGATGAGGAGTGTTCAAGGTATGAGGACAAGGTCAACAAATACGGAGGAGACACAAGCATGAAGCGGGCATATCGGTGGTGGCTGGTGGGCATAGGGGTACTGGGCGTTGTTGCGGCGGTATGGGTTTTGGGGGGCTCCGGGCGCGCGAGACGGCTCGCGGCATCGTCGTCGAACATGGACGTACGAGAGGATGCGGTCCGGGAGCGCGTGTATGCGTCGCCGGTCGTTGAGGAGGACGCGAACCGTACGGACAACGTCGAAGAGGCGCCCGCCCGGGTCGACTTTGGCGGCGCCCTGAAGAGCCCGTCGCCCTCGTCGCCGCCGCCGCCGGTGGTGTTGGCGGGCGCCGGGCCCAGGTGGGGTGGCGCGGACTATCCCGGTGTGACGGCCGCGGAATCGGTGGCGCCGCGGTTTGAAGAGTTGCCTCTGTGGAAGTTGGTGGCCGAGGGCGAGATCCTGGAGAGCGTCGAACGTGCGGGGGATGACGGCGAGACGTGGATTCGCGAGCGCATCGTGAGGGCCGATTTCAAGTATCCCAATCTCTGGGTCAAAGAAACCATGCGGGAGGGGAATCAGCCAGGTCAGTGGGAGTGCGTGTCGTTCAGCGTGGCGGTGGGCGATCACGTCATGTTGCGTGTTGAGAACGACGCGGCGGGGCGTGAGTTGGAGGGACTGTGCGCCCGTCACGGCTACCACGTCCGCAAGAAGATGTATGCGCCGAACACGTATCTGGTGGGACTGCCCGAGGCGGGGCTGGGTTCGGTCACGGAGGCGGTGACCGTCCTGGCGGCGGCGCGTAACGTCGCTTTCGCGGAACCGGACTACCTTGTTTGCGCGCTGGCCATGCCGGACGACCCGCACTTCGGCGACCTGTGGGGCATGCACAATACGGGCCAGGACGGCGGTACGGCGGATGCGGATATTGACGCGCCAGAGGCGTGGGGCATAGCCGTGGGCTCCCGCAACGTGGTGGTGGGAGTGATCGATACCGGCATAGACTATATGCATGAAGATCTTGTAGATAACATTTGGAAAAATCCAGGAGAAATCCCCCGGAACGGCCTGGATGATGACGGGAATGGAAAAATCGACGATGTGTACGGCTGGGATTTCGCCGGTGACGACAACGATCCGATGGATGGTCATGGCCATGGCACCCATTGCGCGGGCACGATCGGCGCGGTCGGGAACAACGGCATCGGTGTAGCCGGCGTGTGCTGGAAGGTGCGGCTGGTGGCGGCCAAATTTCTTGGCGACACAGGCGGAGGCACGACGTCCGACGCTATAGACGCGGTGTACTACTGCACGCGTCTCGGCGTGGACCTGACGTCGAATTCGTGGGGCGGGGGACCGCACTCGGAGGGGTTGCGCAGTGCGATCGCGGACGCGGGATCCAAGGGGATCCTCTTCGTGGCGGCGGCGGGCAACCGTGGCGTGAATACCGACAGCAGCCCGCACTACCCGTCCAGTTACGACGTGGACACGATCGTTTCCGTGGCCGCGACGGACCGCGAGGACAAGCTCGCCGTGTTTTCGAGCGGGGCTTCGAACTATGGCAAGAGGTCGGTGGACATCGGTGCGCCGGGCAAGGCGATTCTGTCCTCGATAGTACGTGACCGCTATGGGTTAATGAGCGGTACATCAATGGCGACCCCGCACGTTGGCGGCGCCTGCGCACTTCTGAAATCGTTTCTGCCGGGTATCGGCCCGTTGGAGATGAAGCGGATGCTTCTTGAATCCGGCGATGTTATTGCCGCCCTGGACGGCAAATGCGTATCCGGTCGCCGTTTGAACGTGGCGAACCTGTTGGATGCCGGTATGTTCCAGCGTGTGGATGTTTCGGATGTGGTGAGCGACGATAAGAGTGGCGGCGGTCGCACTGGAAACGGGGATGGCATCAATAACCCCGGTGAGACTGTTGGACTGTCGGTGACCTTCTGGAACTGGGGCGCCCGGGACGCCAGTGACGTGTCGGCAGAGCTCAGCAGTTCCGATAGCAATGTTACTATCCCGCGGAACAGCATTACCGTCGGCAACCTGGCGGCGGGTGGCAAGACGACGCCGACAGCGCAATTCCTGGTTACGTTCAACGCAGGCATGGACACACCGTACGAGGCGCCCATGACGATTACCGTACGCGACGGTAGCGGCAATGAGTGGACGTACGACTTTGGCAGTACGGTTCATACAACCATGAGCCTGATTTCGGGCGTGGTGACAAAAGACGGGCTGCCGGTAGAAGGGGTTGCGGTTGAATTCTCAGGTCCGGATGCAGGCAAACGTATTACAGAGGCGGATGGCAGCTATGTGATCGGGCGCGTTGCGGAGGGCACATACAAGATCGGCGCTCACAAGGATGGATGGCTGTCTTCCGATGCCGTCGAAGTCACCGAACTCGGTGATGTTGCGAATGTGGATTTTGCGTTCGCAACCGCTACGGTTGCCGGAACGGTTACTGAAGCGAAGGGAAACACGCCGTTAAGTGATGCCACGGTGAACTACCTGCTTCCCGGGCGCCATGAAAAGATATCGACATCAGCCGGCGGTGAGTACAGCTTTACCGGTGTCTATGGTCGAGTACTGGAGATTCCGGTCTGGGCAAGTGCCAACGGGTACGGAGAGTCGGAAACCATTTATGTGCCAACCCCGCCGGGCGGCAGCAATATCGATTTTGCCATGGCGCGTGGCGAAATTCGTATCCAGCCGGAGGTTTTGAACATAACCGGCAACCTGGGTGAGTCGGTCCAGGCGGACATAGCCATTGAAAACGAAGGGGTTGTCGCGTTACCGTGGGAAATTGCGCAGGGCATGGATCCGACCAAGAGGCCGGGGGAATTTCTTGCCAAGCACAATTGTGAGAAGTTGAGTTCACGCTCGATTCGTGGGCGTTCCGAGATGACGTGCGATGGCACGCATATCTGGGTGTTAACGCATGCGAAACCGAAGGTCAGCGGCAAGAGGACACTGCTGAAGCATGATCCGGACACGTTTGAGGTGGTCGATGAGATCGGGTTAGACAGTCTTACCGATCCAAGGGGTATTGCATGGGACGGTGAACATCTCTGGATTGCAGACTTCATCGACATGGAAAGCGTACTCCGCAAGCTTGACGCCAATGGAAACGTGATCGACACGTTAAGCATCCAGGGGTTGGATGCCCCTTGGATAAGGGCGATCTGTTTCGGGCCAAGGAGTCTATATGCGTATCTCAGGTATTCCCGCTCCACGCCGGAAAGTGGTTACGTCAGTGCTGTCTGCAGGATTGATCCCGAAACCGGTGCCGTGCTGAGTTCCTTTAAACCCGCTGCTGGTGAGGCAACGCAGGATCTTGCCTATTTTGATGGTGGTGTATGGTCGGTATCCGTGTTCGGTGGTCCGACCTGCCATAAACAGGATCCTGTTACCGGTGAGCGTCTTGAGGAAATAACCTCGCCCCAATACAAGTCGATGTGGCTTGGAAAATACCTGGGTATCTGCTTCGATCCAAAAGGGCGGCTCCTGGTTAATGACGAAACATGGGATCTCGCGAAGTTTCTGCCGGGAACGTATGTGATCGAAAGTGGGCATTATCCCTGGATGAGCATGCAGCAGCCGTCGGGTGTTGTCGCTCCTGGTGGAACAGGTACAGGGACGGTTACATTCGATGTAATGATGCTTGGTGCGGGTACGCACGAGGGCATGCTCCGGGTGCTGTCAAACGATCCCCGGACACCGGTGATAGATGTGCCGGTAACCCTGACGGTACAGGACGTTCGCAACAATACGGTGTCGGGGGTTGTGACGCGGGATGGACTTGCGGCGGAAGGCGTCAAGATATCCTATGTCGGCCCGATTGTTGACGGTGCACCGGTGAAAGGTTCTGTTACGACCGATGGGCTGGGGCAGTATGCGTTTGATGTATTCAAGGGCGAGTATTCGTTGACGGCCCGCAAGAGCGGCTGGGCTTCAAGCAATCCAAGGACAATACTAGTGTCCGGCAACAAGTCGAATATCGACTTCGCCTTTACGACAGCCACCATCAGCGGGAAGGTCACGAAGGACGGAGTCGGTTATGCCGGGGCAGTAGTCAGATTCTCCGGTGGACTGGGCGGATCGGTAACCACGGGCAGCGATGGTAGTTATTCTTTTGTCGGTGTGTACGGCAGAACGGTGGAACAGAAGGTGTACGCTGAGAACAAGAACAGCGGCTGGATCAGGACCGCTTCGACAAGTGTCCAGGCGCCGGGTGATGTCGGTGGTGTGGACTTCAGCTTCAGAACGGCTGCAATAAGCGGTCGGATAACGAATTCGGCTAACGGTCAGGCCGTTGCGGATGCATTGATAACGTATGATGGTCCGTTGTCGGGTTCGGTTACGAGTGGCAGCGACGGGACCTATGAAATCGTGGGTGTATATGGCGAGCCGACTAAACATAATATCGTTGCAAGCAAGCGCGGCTACAATGCGTCCGCAAAGCAGAGCGTGACGATACCGCCGGATGCACCGAATACGGACATCGCACTCGAGCCTGCCGGCGTACTGGTCAGCCCTGCATCGCTGGATGCCGCCGTTGAAGAGGGCGAGACCGCGACGCGAACGCTTACGATCGAGAACTTCACCTCATCCCCAATGGAGTGGGAGCTGTGGGATAACAGCAGCTACTCGGTGATAGAGCACAAGAAAGGCGCCGTCATCAAGCAGTTCCACATGCCGTCACATATTGCCTTCGTTCACAGCATGGCATTCGATGGTGAGGGCATATGGGTAACGGAAGGCGTGCCGAACGTCCAGAATACAATAACGCCATACCGTGACCCTGTGCTGACGAAGCTTAATCCCGATACGGGTGCGGTAATGGATACGCTCGATACGAGGACGGTCTTACCCGATGCCGGCTCGTCAATCTGGGCCTGTGCCCTGGGTTGGGATGGCCGTCATTTGCTGGTTGGCAGAATGGATTTTCCTCATTACGAAATCTGTAGCGTGGATCTGGCTACCAGGAGCGTTGTCAAGACCATTACGACTCCGGGAAAGAACTCGAGCGGATACGATAATGCATTGGGACTGGGGTATTCCAAGGGGGAACTGTGGGTGGACTCCGGACACGTGCTGGGACTCGGCAGCGGTCAGTCGCAATCGATGTGGAGAGTGAACCCGCATACCGGTGCAAAGTTGCAGCGCCCCTTCGATCTCCCGTACTACTCGTCATTTACCGGGGTAGCGCATTTCAACAATGCGCTGTGGGTTGTCAACGCCGGTGAACATATGATTGAGAGGATCTCGACAAAGAGCTACAACGTGCTCGATAGCTTCAAGGCTCCGATTCATGTCGATAAATACGATCACAGCAGGCACGGTCACCACACCATAGGGTGGGTTAAAGGGCCGGACTATGTTGGGCCGTGCATGGAGGCGCCCGGACGATTCTGGGTAGCTATCAGGAACGCGAACCATCCGAAAAAGAGAATGCTCTATACCGCCTACCTGATCGATACAGGTGAACGGCCGTGGCTTGAGGAATCACCGCGAGTCGGTACCATCCCGGCAATGTCCTCGCAACAGGTGACGGTCACAATGGACTCCACGCTGGCTGGAGTGGGTACACACCGGGCAGATATTCACTTCAAGTTCGGTTCCGATCAAGATCCGGCAGATACGCCGGTGGAATTCGTCGTGACGCCATCAACGGCAGCTCCATCGCCGGTGGCCGCCGTTGACGACAGCACGACATTGGCTGAGGATACCTCCGTGGTGGTGGATGTTCTGGCGAACGATACCTCTGAGAGCGGGGATGCGTTGAGCGTGCTGCGTGTCGATCCGGCGGGGCATGGAACCGCGGTGCTTGAGGCCGGAAAAGTGCGATATACTCCGGCGCCGGATTACTATGGCAGTGATGCGTTCAGTTACGCTGTGACCGACGGCAAGGGCGCGGAGTCAAGAGCCGTTGTCAACGTGACGGTCACTCCCGTAAACGATGCGCCTATGGCGTTTCCCGGAAACTTCGATATGCCGGCGACTGCGACAGGGGTCCAAACCTGGCCCTGCGCTTGGGATCCGGATGGCGACCGGCGTACATACGAGGTGGTGACTCCTCCGGCTAATGGGAAACTGCAGGCTTCTTTCGCGTATCGCTATAACGATGGTTACAGGGGGCGGGATTCATACACGTACAAGGTGAACGACGGCCAGGTCGATTCAAATATTGCATTGATCACCATCAGCCACGGCCGGCGCAACTGGAAACCCAGTGTGGCGCTGGCAAGTCCGGCGGATGGCGCTACATTTACGGCGCCTGCAACAATCGTGATGAAGGCCACAGTCTTGGATTTGGACGGTCCTGCCGATATCGCGAAGGTAGAGTTCTTCAGCGGTGCAACGAAACTGGGCGAGGACAGTACCGCGCCGTACGGCTATTCCTGGGCTAACGTGGCCAAGGGCACATATACGCTGAAGGCGAAGGTGATCGACAAGGGCGGCGCGAATGACATGTCGGCCGGAGTGACGGTGACTGTTGACCAGGGCAGCGGCAATATGTCGCCGACCGCCGACGCGGGGTCCGACGAAACCGTGACCGACGCCGACAACAACGGCAGCGAATCGGTCACGCTGGACGGCTCGGGATCGAGCGATGCGGACGGGACGATCGTTGGTTACGTATGGACCGAAGGCGCCGTGGAGATCGCCACGGGCGTGAGCCCGACGGTTGACTTGGCCGTGGGTACGCACACGATCGTGTTAACGGTGACCGATGACGGCGGCGCGACGAACGACGATACGGTCGTGGTAACGGTCACTGCCGGCGGCTCCGGCAGTGACGAACTGGTCATGCACCTGGCGCTGGACGAGAGCGGCGGTACAGCCGCGGCGGACGGTTCGGGCGCGGGCAACGACGGGACGCTCAAGAACGGCGCCGCCTTTGTACCGGCCGGCGGACAGGACGGTGGCGCGGTCGCGTGCGACGGGACCGACGACCGTATCGAAGTGGCCGACAGCGCGGATATCAACCTGCGCACGGTGGATCTGCGCACGATAGCGCTGTGGTTCCGGGCGGACGACGTCTCGGTCGGCAAGCAGGTGCTCTACAAGGAAGGCGGCGGCTCGAAGGGGCTGGCGTTGTACCTGGACGGCGGAAACCTGTACGCCGGCGCCTGGCCGAACTGCTCGTACGTGCAGGCGGCCGCGCCCGGCGACGGGCAGTGGCATCACGCGGCGCTGGTGTTGGATGCCGGCGCGGGCACGCTGCGCGGCTATCTGGACGGCGTCGAGTATGGCTCGGGCACGGCGGTTGCGGTCGGCTCGCACAGCGGCGATATCAGCCTGGGCGGCAACGACGGCGACTTCGTGGCTCATGACGGTACGATCAGTGGCGGCGGAGCGTTCGCGGGCCGGCTCGACGAAGCGCGGGTCTACAACCGCGCCTTGAGTGCGGCGGAGATCGCCGCGCTGGTGGGCGCTGTGAATGAACCGCCCGTCGCGGACGCAGGGGATGACCGAATCGTGACCGACGCGGACAACAGCGGCTCCGAACCGGTGACGCTGGACGGCTCGGGATCGAGCGACGCGGACGGCACGATCGTCAGCCATGTGTGGACCGAAGGCGCCGTGGAGATCGGCACGGGCGTGAGCCCGACGGTGGATCTTGCCGTGGGTACGCACACGATTACGCTGACGGTCACCGACGACGACGGAGCGACGGACGACGATACGGTCGTGGTAACGGTGGCGGAAGGTGGCAGCGACGATCCGCGGTTGTACCAGGCGGTGGTCGACAACGTCGGCAGCGAGTGGCGCACGGTCACGTTGCCGAACAGCTATGCCTCGATGGTGGTCATCGCCACGCCGCAATACGGCTCCGGTCAGGCGCCTGCGGTAACGCGGGTGCGCAACACCGGGGGCAACACCTTCGATGTGAAGGTGCAGAATCCGAGCGGAGCCGCGCTCAGCGGCTATACGGTCAACGTGCTGGTTGTCGAGGAAGGCCTCTACACCGAAGCGCAGCACGGGATCCGCATGGAAGCGGTCAAGTGCCTGAGCACGGTGACCGACAGTAAGTCTACGTATGTTGGTGAAGTCCGGAGTTACGCGCAGACCTACGCCGCGCCGGTCGTGGTTGGTCAGGTCATGACGGCCAACGATGCCGATTGGAGCCAGTTCTTTGCTCTGGGCGCGGGCATGGGCAATCCGCCGGCGGCGACGGAACTGCATGTCGGCAAACACGTCGGAGAGGATAGCGACAAGACGCGGGCTGACGAGACGCTGGGCTATGTGGTGATCGAGAGCGGGCAGTACACACTCGGCGACTTGACGCTGCTGGCCGGACTGGGCAGCGATAAGGTCCAAGGGTACGACAACGCACCGCCTTACACCTACACGCTCAGCGGATTGACCGGCGCGGATGTTGCCGTGCTGTCGGTGGCCGGGATCGATGGGGCTGACGGGCCGCTTCCCATGCTGTATGGCGCGGATGCGGTGAGCGCGACGGCGCTGAAGTTGGCTATTGACGAGGACCAGATAGGCGACAGCGAACGCTCGCACACCACGGAGCAGATCGGCTACGTGGTTCTCGACGATTCCGGCACGGCGCCGAACCGGCCACCGACCGCCGACGCGCAGAGCGTGACCGTGGCCGAGGATGGCACAGTGGACATCACTCTGAGCGGCAGCGACCCGGACGGAGATGCGCTGCGGTACGCGATCGTTGGCGGTCCGGCCCACGGAGTGCTGAGCAGGTCGGACGGGTCCGACGTGTCCGACTTGTCTGACCTGTCCGAGGTGACCTACACGCCAAGCGCCGACTACACCGGGAGCGACAGCTTCACGTTCAAGGTGAACGACGGGGCGCTGGACTCCGCGGCGGCCACGGTGAGCATTAGGGTGACGCCGGTGAACGATGCACCGACGGCGGACGCGGGCGCCGACCAGACGGTGACCGACAGCGACAACAACGGCCTGGAGTCCGTCGTCCTCGACGGGAGTGGATCGAGCGATCCGGACGGCGAC
>Ga0272442_10010447_pt1 | contig 11445 bp, 10 predicted proteins | sample SSMForm2O_FD_200262 | JGI IMG/M metagenome (GOLD analysis project Ga0272442, IMG submission 200262) | Marine sediment archaeal communities from Little Sippewissett salt marsh, Falmouth, MA, United States - SSM-Form-2O | ecosystem: Environmental > Aquatic > Marine > Wetlands > Sediment ...
CAAGACAATGGAAATGCAGATCCAGGAACTGGTGGAGACCATGAGGGAGACCGGCGACACCTCCTGGCTGGCCGAGATCACCAACAAGCGCCAGCAATTAGACAAGATGCGCGAGCGTTACAACCACTTCGTTGAGGAAACCGGGTTGTACGGCAAGTACCGCACCGAGGAGGAGCGGCTGATCCTCAAGATGGCGCGCCTGTTCGGCGAATGCGAGCTGGCCCTGCCCGAGGACTTCATGAAGGAGGTCAAGAGCTACATCAAGAAATGGAAGAGCACCAGCCGCCTGGAAAAAGCCATGCGCCGGGCCCGCGAGCACAAGTACGCCCCGGTGGTCTACCGCAAGATGATCGCCAGCCACATGCCGCCGCAGTTCTTATACCTGGCCCTGCAGGAGAGCAGCTTCAAACACGACGCGGTGGGCCCCAAGACCCGTTTCGGCATCGCCAAGGGCATCTGGCAGTTCATCCCCGACACCGCCGTCCAGTACGGCCTGACCACCGGCCCCCTGGTGGAACTGCCCCTGTACGACCCCCGTGACGAGCGCTTCGACTTCGAAAAAGCCACCGAGGCCGCCGCAAAATACCTGCGCTTCATCTACACCACCGAAGCCCAGGCCTCCGGCCTGCTGGTAATGGCGTCCTACAACTGGGGCGACACGAGAGTCCGCCGGATTATCCGCAAGATGCCCGAAAACCCCCGCGAACGGAACTTCTGGCGGCTTTTGAAGACCACCAAGATCCCCGACCAGACCCACGACTACGTCTTCTACATCTTTTCCGCCGCGGTCATCGGCGAGAACCCCAGAATCTTCGGCTTCGAATTCGACAATCCCTTGGAAAACCTGGACGAATCCTGATTACTTGCGCCTGGCGGGAGCCTTGTGGATGGCCAGGCCGCGGGTGTCGAGGGTGGCCTCGGTAATCATCTCGGGAAGTGTCGGGTGGGCGCGGATGCTTTCGGCGAAGTCGGCGACCATCATCCCCTGCCCCACCGCCAGGCTGATTTCGGAGATCAGGGTCCCGGCCTGCTCGCCGGCCACCCAGCCGCCTACGATCTTGCCGCCGCCTTTTTCGGCTATTATTTCGACATGCCCGTCGGTGGTCCCGTCGCACATGGCCTTGCCCAAGGCGCCGTAATAAAAGCGCCCCTTGTCGATATCGATGCCCTGCTCCTTGGCCTCGCCGGGCAGCAGGCCCACGCAGGCCAGTTCGGGGTCGGTGTAGACCACGGCGGGGACTGCGGCGTAGCGCATTTGGCGGTCCTGGCCCAGGGCGCAGGCGGCAGCCACCTCGGCCTCGGCCATGGCAGTGTGGGCCAGCCAGGTCTTGCCCACCGCGTCGCCGATGGCGTAGACGCCCTTTACCGAAGTCTGCATGTGGTCGTCCACCAGCACGCAACCTCTTTCCAGGTCGATTCTGGTTTCCTTGAACCCGATTCCCTCGGTGGCGGCCTTGCGCCCCACCGCCACCAGGACCAGATCGCAGGAGACGGTCTTGCCCCCCGGCAGCCGGACAACAACCTCCGTCCCTTTAGTTTCTATTTCCCTGGCACCTATGCCGGTGCAGACCTGGATGCCTTTTTTCTTGAAGCTGCGGGCCATTACCGACGAGAGCGACTTGTCCAGAGTGGGCAGCAGGCGGTCGAGCAGCTCGATTACGGTGACCTCCACGCCGAAATCCCGGTAGATGCTGGCGAACTCGCAGCCGATCACCCCGCCGCCGATTATCACCAGGCGTTTGGGCAGCTTCTGAATCTGCAAAAGCTCGTCCGAAGTAACCACCTGCCCCGCCTTTAACGGAATGTGCGGCAGCCCGGCGGGGACCGAGCCGGTGGCCAGAAGCACCGCCTTGCCCCGCAGGTCCCGGCTGGCGGGGGCCTCGATTACCACCCGGTCATCCCCGGCCAGAATCGCCCGCCCGCGGACCACCTCCACCCGGTTGGCCTCCAGGAGCTTTTCGATGCCGGAACGCAGCGTGTCGACTATCTGCTCCTTCCTTTTCAAAACATTCTCGTACTTTAGAAAGTACCCTGTCCCCGTTTTAATGCCCATTTCCTCGGCGGATTGGAGGCGGCGGAGCAGGTGGGCGGAGGCGGCCAGGGCCTTGGTAGGGATGCAGCCGCGGTTGGTGCAGGTGCCGCCCAGCAAGTCCTTCTCGGCCAGGATCACCGAGGCGCCCATCCGGGCGGCGCGGATGGCCGCGGTGTAGCCGCCGGGGCCCCCTCCCAGGACGATCAGATCGTGTTTATTCATTGATCAACCCCTAAAGCTTCGCTTGCAATCCGGACAGCAAGTCTTCGCCACGCTTGTCTATTTTCGTGATCCCGATAGCCCGGCTGTTCTCGTCCTCGATTTCGAGTCTCAGCACCACGCCCGATTCGGGGATGGCCCCGGGAACCTGCTCGCACCATTCGACGGCGCAGACGCCCTCCCCCTCCAGAAGCTCCTGGTAGCCTAGCTCGAACAACTCGGCGGGTTCGTGAATACGGTACAGATCCAGGTGGTGCAGGGGGAACTTTCCCGGGTAGGTCTGATGGATGATGAACGTGGGGCTGGTCACCTGATAGCCCTCGGGCACCCCGATTCCCAGGGCCAGGCCGGTCACCAGGCAAGTCTTGCCGGCCCCCAACTCGCCGGTCAGGCCGATCCAGTCGCCCGGCCGGCAGAGCTCGCCCAGCTTGCGGCCGAGTTCCCGGGTTTCTTCATGAGATTTCGTGATCAGGGTCAGACTCATCCTCGTACCCGGCCAGCACGGACGGCAGGGCCTCGATCATGTCGCCGGCCGTCAGGCCGTGCTCACCCCTGGTTTCCATGGCCCGGTCGCCGGCCTCTCCATGAATGTACGCCCCCAGGCAGGCGGCCCGGCAGGCCTCGTGGCCCTGGGCCAGCAGCCCACCGATTATGCCGGTCAACACGTCGCCGGTCCCTCCGGAAGCCATGCCGGGGTTGCCAGTGGGAACGATGTAGGCGCCGCCGTCCTCGTCCGCCACCACCGTGGAAGCACCCTTGAGCACGACCACGCATCCACCTTGCTTGGCCGCCTGTCGGGCGGCGCCCAGGCGGTCTTTCTGCACCTCCGGAACGCCGGTATCCAGCAAGCGGGCCATTTCGCCGGGATGCGGTGTCAGGATCCGCCTGGCGGGAGCCTTCTTCACCATCGCAAGCTTGCCGGCCAGGTTGTTCAGGCCGTCGGCGTCGACGACCATGGGCAGGGGCAGTTCGGACACCAGCCGGCGCACCCGGTCGGCAGCCTCTCTGGAGGTTCCCAGTCCCGGGCCGATGCACACCGCCTGCTTTCCCTGGCAGAAGTCGGATACGTCCTTGGCCGAAACGGCCTCTGCACCCATGAACTCCACCGCCCCCACCACCACCCGCGAGAGCACCTCCGGCGGCGCCGCCAGGGTCACCAGGCCAGCCCCCGAGCGTACCGCCGCCCGGCAACACAACCCGGCGGCCCCGGGCTTTTCCGCCGAGCCCGCCGCTACCACCAGATGCCCGAAGCGGCCCTTGTGAGCGTCCGGCCGGCGCCTTTTGAAATACGGGACGACGTCGGAATCCTCCAGCAGCCAGGTCAAGCCGGGGCCGTCCGGAACCAGGCCGGGGGGGATGCCGATGTCGACTATGGTAATGTCCCCGGTGTGAGCGGCGCCCGGGTAGGTCACGTGGCCGATCTTGGGATAGCCGAATGTGACCGTGGCGGCCGCCCGCACTGCGGAACCCATGACTTGGCCGCTGTCGGAGGAGATCCCCGAGGGGATGTCCACCGAAATCACTGGCACTCCGGCTGCGTTGATGCGCCCGATGGCCACAGCCAGCGGGCCCCGGACTTCGCTGGAAAGACCGGTGCCGAACACTGCGTCGAGGATCACGTCGTAGCCGGAGAGGTCCAGCTTCTTCACGGTAGCTTCGTCCGGCAGGGCAACGACCTTCTGCTTGAGCTTGTCCAGAATATCCTTGTTCAGCTTGGCGTCGCCGCGCAGCTTTTCCGGATCGGCTATCAGAAAAACGTCCACCTGGTGACCGGCGTGCTTGAGGTGCCGGGCGGCCACGAAGCCGTCCCCGCCGTTGTTGCCCTTGCCGCACACCACCGCCACCCGCCCGGCGGTGCCGTCGGGAAGCAGCTCCTCGACCGCTTCGGCGCAGCCGCGGCCGGCGACCTCCATCAGGACGGTCCCGGCAATCCCCACCTCCTCGATGGCGGTCCGGTCCAACTCGCGCATGCCGGCGGCATTAAACAGGGGAATGGCCACGTTTACCTCCGGGCCTCCAGAATAGCCTGCTTCATCTCCCTGACCGCCTGGGTCATGCCCACGAAGACCGCGTGGGAGACGATGCTGTGGCCGATGTTGAACTCGGTTATCTCGCGGATGGCGGCCACCTCGGCCACATTGTTCAGACTGAGGCCGTGGCCGGCGTAGACTTTCAGGCCGATCTTGGAGCAGGTCTTGGCGGCGTCCACCAGGCGGGCCAGCTCGGTCTGGCGCACCGGCTCGCTGCGGGCGTCACAGTAAGCGCCGGTGTGCAACTCCACCGCATATGCGTTGACCTTGTGGGAGGCGCGGATCTGGTCGATGTCCGGGTCGACGAACAGGCTGACCTTGATGTCCCCATCCTGGAGGAAGCGCACGTGTTCCTTGATGGTGTCGCGGCCCAGGGCCACGTCCAGGCCGCCCTCGGTGGTCAGCTCCTCGCGCTTCTCGGGAACCAGGGTGACCATGTCGGGCTTGAATTCGTAGGCGATCTTGGCCATCTCCTTGGTGGCAGCCATCTCCAGGTTCAACCGGGTCTGGACGGTCTCGCGCAGAATTCGCAGGTCGCGTTCCTGGATGTGCCGGCGGTCCTCGCGCAGGTGAATGGTGATCTGGTCGGCCCCGCCCAGCTCGGCCAGCACCGCCGCGGCCACCGGATCGGGGTAGCGGGTGCCCCGCTGCTCGCGCAGGGTGGCCACGTGGTCGACGTTTACTCCCAGTGTGACTCGGTCCATTGTCGGCTCCTATTCGGAGAAGTGCTGCAGTATCTCCTTGGCGTAACTCTTGATCTTGCGCTTGTCGGTGCCTTCGATCATCACCCGGATCTTGTTCTCGGTGCCCGAGTACCGCACCAGCACCCGGCCCTCCTTGCCCAGGGCCTTTTCCACCTGCTTGATAGCCCGCTGCACCTTGGGCAGCTTGCCGATGGGGGTCTTCTTGGCCACGCTCTTGTTGAGCAGGACCTGCGGCACGCTGGTCATGACCCGGCGCAGCTTCGACAGCGGCTGCTGCTCGCGCAGCATTGCGGTGAGGACCTTTAACGCCGACACCACTCCGTCCCCGGTAGTGGAGTGGTCCAGAAAGATCAGGTGGCCGGACTGCTCCCCGCCGACGTTGTAGCCGCCCTTGAGCATCTCCTTGACCACATAGCGGTCACCCACCTTGGTCCTCTTCAGCTGGATGCCCATATCCTCGAAGGCCAGCGCCAGGCCCAGGTTGCTCATTACCGTGGCCACCACGGTCTTCTTCTTCAGCTGGCCCCGGGCCAGCAGGTGCCGGGCGCAGATGGCCAGCATGTGGTCGCCGTCAACCAGGCGGCCCATCTCGTCGGCCATCAGCACCCGGTCGCCATCCCCGTCCAGGGCGATGCCCAGATCGGCCCCGTGCCGGCGCACCGCCGCGCACATCCCCTCGGGGTACAGCGAGCCGCACTTGCGGTTGATGTTGCGCCCGTCCGGCTTGACCCCCATGGAAATCACCTTGGCCCCCAGCTCCTCGAAGACCGCCGGGGTCACCCGGTAGCCGGCGCCGTTGGCGCAGTCGACCACCATCTTGACCCCCTCCAGGGTGAGGTCCTCGGGCAGGACGTGCTTCAAGGCCACGATATAGCGACCCACGGCGTCATCGATGCGGACGGCCTTGCCCACCGCCTGGGCGGTGGGACGCAGTTGGTCGATGTCAGCCCCGGTCATCAAGGATTCCAGGATCTCCTCGGTCTCGTCGGGCAGCTTGAAGCCGTCCTGGGCGAAGATCTTGATGCCGTTGTCCTGGAAGGGATTGTGCGAGGCGGAGATCACCACTCCGGCGTCGGCGCGCATCGTACGGGTCAACAGGGCGATCCCCGGGGTGGGCAGCGGCCCCACCACCAGCACGTCAACCCCCATCGAGCAGACGCCCGAAGACATGGCGGTTTCCAGCATGTATCCGGACAAGCGGGTGTCCTTGCCGATCAGCACCCGGTGGCGGTGCTTGCCTTGCTTGCACACGTGGGCCACCGCACGACCCAGGCGCAGGGCCACCTCGGAGGTCATCGGGTGGACGTTGGCCACACCGCGGATCCCGTCGGTACCGAATATCTTCCTCATGAACGCCCCTCCGGCAGGCGCTCGCCGGATATGGCTTGCGCCACTTCAATCACGTCCCGCATGGGCCCCACGTCGTGAACCCTGAGAATATGCGCCCCGCCCAGGACCGAGGCGGCCACGGCGGCGGCAGTCCCGTGCAAGCGCTGGTCCACTTCCTTGTCCAGGACCTTGCCAATGAAGGCTTTACGCGACGGACCTACCAGGACCGGCCGCCCCAGGGCCCGAAGCTCCCCGATGCGGTTGATGATGGTCAGGTTGTGCTCGGGCGTCTTGCCGAACCCGATGCCCGGATCGATGATGATCTGCTCCCGCTCCACCCCGGCGTCGGCGGCCCGCTGCAGGGCTTCTTCCAGAAACGAGCGGATTTCCCCCAGCAGGTCCGAGTATTCGATCGGCCCGGCCTGCATGGTCTTGGGAACCCCGCGCATGTGCATCACTACCAGGGGAACCCCGGCCGCGGCCACCACCTCGCCCATCTTGCCGTCGAAGCGCAGCGCGCTGACGTCGTTGACCATGGCCGCCCCGGCGTCCAGCGCCGCCTTGGCCACCCCCGCCTTGGTGGTGTCGATGCTCACCGGAACGGTGGTGTACCTGACCGCCGCCTGGATCGCCGGCAGCACCCGTTTGATCTCATCTTCCTCTAAAACCGCGTCCGATCCCGGCCGGGTGGATTCCCCGCCCACGTCCAGGATGTCGGCCCCCTCCTCCACCAGCTTCAAAGCCTGGTCCACGGCCCGCTGGGGATCGAAGAACTGGCCCCCGTCCGAGAAGGAATCCGGAGTTATGTTCAGTATCCCCATGAGATAGGGACGCTGGTCGAAATGCATGGTAAGGCTTCCGGCCCGGACGGGCGCAGGAACCGTGGTTTTTCCCGTTACTTCGGCGCGCATGGCACCCAACAAATGCCTCATACGGTGTGCGATTGTCAACCTCTTGCATGGTGGGAGGTCAGGGTTGACAGAAAAATGTCCGCGCGTTACACGACTTATCCCAGGAGGTTATTGAATGGATAGACTAAAGGTAATCATCATGGGCGCAGCCGGGAGGGATTTTCACAACTTTAACACCGTATACCGGGACAACCAGCGTTATGAGGTGGTGGCTTTCACCGCCACGCAGATCCCCAAGATCGGCGGTCGGACCTATCCGCCGGTGCTGGCCGGCAGGCTGTACCCCGAGGGGATCCCCATCCACCGCGAGGACAAGCTGGTCGAGCTGATCAAGAAGCACCAGGTTGACGAGGTGGCCTTCTCATACAGCGACGTGACCCACGAGTACGTCATGCACAAGGCTTCCATGGTTCTGGCCGCCGGGGCGGACTTCATCCTGCTGGGGCCCACGGGGACCTGCATCAAGTCCAGCAAGCCGTTGATCTCCATCTGCGCGGTGCGCACCGGTGTGGGCAAGAGCCAGACCACTCGCTATGTGATCAAGGTGCTGCAGGAGATGGGCAAGAAGGTGGTGGCCATCCGCCACCCCATGCCTTACGGCGACCTGGAGAAGCAGATCTGCCAGCGCTTCGCCACCATGGACGACCTGGACAAGCACGACTGCACCATCGAGGAGCGCGAGGAGTACGAACCGCACATCCAGAAGGGCGTGGTGGTCTACGCCGGGGTGGACTACGCCGAGATACTCAAACAGGCCGAGAAGGACGCCGACATCATCATCTGGGACGGTGGCAACAACGACTTCCCCTTCTACCGGTCCGACTTCCAGATCGTCCTGGTGGATCCGCATCGGGCGGGGCACTCGCTGACCTACCACCCCGGGGAGACCAACCTGCGCATGGCCGACGTGGTGGTCCTCAACAAGGTCACCACCGCCCGGCCGGAATGGATCGCCGAGGCGCTGGAAAACATCGCCGCGACCAACCCCGAAGCCACGGTGGTCAAATGCAACTCCCCCATCACCGTCGAGCGCCCCGATGAGGTCCCGGGAAAGAAAGTCCTGGTGGTCGAGGACGGCCCCACCCTGACCCACGGGGAGATGGCCTACGGGGCGGGAACCCTGGCCGCCGAGCAGTTCGGCGCGGCCAGCGTAGTCGATCCGCGGCCCTCGGCGGTGGGCAGCATCAAGCAGACCTTGAAGAAATTCCCGCATATCGGGCCGCTGCTGCCCGCCATGGGCTACCACGAGCAGCAACTCAAGGACCTGGAGGACACCATCAACAAGGTGGACTGCGACCTGGTGCTGCTGGGCACCCCCACCGACCTGAGCAAGATCATCAAGATGAACAAGCCGTCCATGCGGGTGTTCTACGAGCTGGCCGATCACGGCGAGCCCACGCTTTCGGAGCTTATCAAGCAGAGGTTCTCATAGGGGAGACGAACATGGCGGTTTCTTTGAAGGGAAGGCACCTGGTTTGCCTGCATGATTTCACCTCGGAGGAAATCCTCCAGATCCTCGACCGGGCCGACGATCTCAAGCGCCGCTACCGGGAGGGAAAACAGGAAGCCCTGCTTGCCGGCAAGACCCTGGCGATGATCTTCCAGAAGCCCTCGCTACGCACCCGGGTCTCCTTCGAGGCGGGAATGCACCGCTTCGGGGGACACGCCATCTACCTGGGGCCCTCCGACATCCAGCTGGGCAAGCGCGAGACCACCGCCGACATCGCCCGCAACCTCTCCCGCTACGCCGACGCCATCATGGCCCGCACCTTCGCCCACTCCGACGTGGTGGGCCTGGCGGAGAATGCATCGGTACCGGTGATCAACGGGTTGTCCGACCTGCTGCACCCCTGCCAGATCCTGGCCGACCTGCAGACCGTGCGGGAGAAAAAAGGCGATTTTCAGGGCCAGAAGCTGGCTTTTTTGGGCGACGGCAACAACGTGGCCCACTCACTGCTGTACGGCTGCGCCAAGCTGGGAATGCACGTATCCCTGGCGGTGCCCGAGGGCTACGAGCCCAAACCGGAAGTCTTCAAGCAGGCCAGAGAAGACGCTTTGAAAACCGGCGCAAAGTTGCAGGTAACCCATGATCTGAAGGCGGCCCTGGAAGGCGCCTCGGCGGTCTACACCGACGTGTGGGCCAGCATGGGTCAGGAGGAGGAGAAGAAGATTCGCGAGAAGGCCATGCTGCCCTACCAGCTCAACCAGAAGGCCCTGTCCCTGGCCGAGCCCGGCGCGGTGGTGCTGCACTGCCTGCCGGCCCATCGCGGCGAGGAGATCACCGACGAGGTCATCGACGGTCCCCAGTCGGTGGTGTTCGACCAGGCCGAAAACCGCCTGCATGCCCAGATGTCGGTTCTGACCCAGGTGATCTGATGCAACGCCAGGCGTTAATCACCGGGGCCAGCCGGGGAATCGGACGGGCCACCGCCATGGAACTGGCCGCCGCCGGCCACCGGGTGATTCTCAACTACCGCACCCGCGACGACCTGGCCGTAGAGGTGGGCGAGAGCATCAAGGAACAGGGCGGCGAGGCCGATTTGCTGCCCTTCGACGTGGCCGATCACGAGAAGGCCTCGGCGGCGGTCAAGCAGTACATCAAGGCCCACGGAACCATCGACATCGTTGTGAACAACGCCGGCATCACCAAGGACCAGCTCTTTGGAGCCATGAAGTACGAGGACTGGGACCGGGTGATCCGCATCGCCCTGGACGGTTTCTACGCGGTCACCCGGCCCTGCATCCACGGCATGCTCAAGCAGAACTGGGGACGGATCGTCAACGTAGCCTCCACCGCGGCGCTGTCGGGCAACCCCGGCCAGGTCAACTACTCGGCCGCCAAGGCCGGCCTGATCGGAGCCACCCGGGCGCTTTCCCGCGAACTGTGCAAGCGCGGAATCCTGGTAAACGCCGTGGCGCCCGGTTTCATAGATACCGACATTCTGGCCGCCCTGAAGGTCCCCCACGAGGATCTGGAGAGACTGATCCCCATGGGCCGATTGGGGATTCCCTCGGAGGTGGCCAAGGTGATAGCATTCCTGGTCAGCGAGGACGTCAGCTACCTGACCGGTCAGGTCATCGGCGTCAACGGAGGAATGCTATGAACGATTTCCAAAAGGCCGGGCTCTCCATCGAAATCCTTCCGCTGGAGATTGCCTGGCGCAACGCCGAAGACCTTCTCTCGGCAACCGAGCGCCGCCTGCTCCAGCGCCTGTCCGCCCTGCGGCGGAAATTCTGGTTGGCGTCCCGCTGGGCCATAAAACGCCTGGGCACCCGCCGGGTCTTCGACGTCTCCCCCGGCGAAATCGAAACCGTGTGCGACGACACCCGCCCCTGCTGCCGTATGCCCGACGGCAAAGACTTCCAGGTGTCGGCTTCCCACGATGACCGTTACGTTGTAGCCGCCCTGACACCGCGGGGCACCCGGGTGGGCGTGGACGTCGAACCCATCGACAACCGCTGCCTGCGCGTGGCCGCCCGCTACGCCCCCCCCCCCCCCCACCCCCCCGAAACCGCCACCCGCTTCTGGTCCGCCTGCGAAGCAGTGGTCAAATGCTCCGGCCGGGGTCTGCGTTCGGTGCTGGCAACCGTCCGGCCCAAGACAACCGACTGGGGAATGGAACTGGGATTCGAAGACGGATCGGTTTTCCAGGTTCACCAGGTCAGATTCGACGACCGGATCTTCTCCATAGCTACTGCCTGACCAGCGGCAACGAACAAGCAACGAACAAGGTGCCATCGAAACCGGAAGCAACGAACAAGGTGCCATCGAAACCGGAAGGAGCCATCGAAACCGGAAGGAAGAAGAAACCGGAAGGAAACCGGAAGAAGGAGCCCTAAAGTGTCACCCATGTTCCCGGTCTGATCTGTAACCTATGTATCCGGTCTGGACCCAACTGTGACCGGTTTTCGACCTTCCAGTGTCCGGATTCCGGACACGAGGCCTGTCAATCTAGTCCGCATGCTTTCGAGTCCAGTTCTGTAACTCATTGTTTTAAAGTTAGATCTAGCTCGGGCAGAGATTCGCTGCTCTTTGGCAAGATGTTTGCATCTTTGTCTCCCGCCATGGGAAGACGCTTGCGATACATGAAGAAACCCAACACCACCTTCGAGGTGACCTCCCGCGCTATCCAGGGAAGGCTGCTATTGCGTCCTTCCAAGGAACTCAACCGGATTATTCTGGGTATTCTGGGCCGCTTCCTCGAACGCTACCCCGGTAT
>Ga0272442_10010448_pt1 | contig 11444 bp, 22 predicted proteins | sample SSMForm2O_FD_200262 | JGI IMG/M metagenome (GOLD analysis project Ga0272442, IMG submission 200262) | Marine sediment archaeal communities from Little Sippewissett salt marsh, Falmouth, MA, United States - SSM-Form-2O | ecosystem: Environmental > Aquatic > Marine > Wetlands > Sediment ...
CGTTCTCGGTCAGATCCTTCACTCGAACGTCGGGCGAGATGCCTGACTTCTCAATGATCTCGTTCGCTCGCGACGTACCAAGACCGTAAATGTAGGTCAATGCAATCTCGATCCGCTTGTTGTTCGGCAGATTTACACCCGCTATTCGCGCCATCGATCCTCCCCTAGCCTTGTCGCTGTTTGTGCTTCGGATTCCGGCAGATGACCCGTAGCCGGCCGTCTCGCCGAATCACCTTGCACTTGGCGCACATCTTCTTGACGGAACCTCGAACCTTCATATCTCTCTCGGCGCTCTGGTCAGCTCTCGCGATAGACGATCCGCCCCTTGCTCAGATCGTATGGCGAGAGCTCGACGATCACGCGATCCCCCGTCAGGATCCTGATGTAGTGCTTCCGAATCCTTCCGGAGATGTGGCAAAGGATCTCATGCCCATTCTCCAGCCTCACACGGAACGTCGAACTCGGGAGGCTCTCGATCACCTCGCCGCGCTGGCGAATGATATCCTTCTTGCCGCCGCGTTTCTCATTCGTCGCCACTACGCCTCTCGTCACCTCCTACGGTCACCACAAGTGCTCCGTCGTCGGTTAGGACCACGGTATGCTCGAAATGCACCGACAACCCGCCGGACCCGGTCACCACGGTCCACTCATCATCAAGAACCCGCGTCGGAAGCGGATCGACCTTCACCATCGGCTCGATGGCAAAAGCCATTCCCGGCGTTAACCTCACGCCGTGGCCTGGTGGACCGAAGTTCGGGATCTGCGGATCCTCGTGCAACGCTGTCCCGATACCGTGCCCGACATACTCCTTGACGACATGGAATCCTTCCGCTTCTACGAACGATCCAATGGCATGCGAGATGTCGGACAAACGGTTTCCAATCTTAACTTGTTTGATCCCGCGCCACAAGCTGCTTTTCCCCACTTCCAGCAGCCGCAACGCCTCCTCGCCGACATCGCCGACCGCTACGGTCGTCGCCATGTCGACGTGTAGCCCGTCACGGACGAGCCCGATATCGATCGAGAAAAGGTCTCCCTCGGCAACCCTCCGATCGGCCGACGGGATGCCATGAACCACCTCGTCGTTGATCGACGCATTGATCGTCGCCGGATACCCGTGATATCCCTTGAACGACGGGACGGCGCCATTCCCGCGAATCATCTCCTCGGCCATACGGTCGAAGTGAGCCGTGTCGCGCCCAGGACGCACCTCATCACAGAGCGCTGTTAGGATCCGGGAGAGCAGGCGCCCGTTCGCATGCATGATCTCGATCTCCGCCTGAGACTTAAGTGAGATCATCCACGCAAAATCGCCATGATCTCAGCGAAGATGTCGTCGCTCGACCGAGCTCCGTTCACGTCACGCAGCAGACCGCGCTCCTCGTAGAAGGCAATCAGCGGCGCCGTCAATGAGTCATAGACGGAGTAGCGATTCTCGATGACAGCCTGCTTGTCGTCGTCGCGCTGATAGAGCTCCCCGCCGCAGGCGTCGCAGATGTTCTCCTTCGCCGGTGGGTCGAAGAGGATGTTGTAGATCAGTCCACAGCTTCGACACACGCGTCGCGCGGTCAAGCGCCGCACGACCTCCTCGCGGGAGAGCTGGATATTGACCGCAACGTCAAGCGGTGTGATTTCCTCGAGCGCTTCCGCCTGCGCGATCGTTCTCGGGAACCCATCGAGCAAGAAACCCTTGTCCGCCGATTCGATGCGCCCACGGATCATGCCGACGATCAGCTCGTCGGAGACGAGCTCGCCGCGATCCATGACAGCCTTCGCGGAGCGTCCCAACTCCGTCCCACGCGCCACCTCATCCCGGAGGATGTCTCCCGTAGAGAGATGAACGAGTCCGGTTTCGCCGACGATCCGCTTCGCTTGCGTACCCTTGCCCGCCCCTGGAGGACCGAGAAGCATCACACGAGCGAGCATCTTACCCGCGCCTCCCCAGAAGCTTGCCGGACTTCGTCAGGCTCTCGTAGTGCCGCATCACGAGATGTGCTTCGATCTGCATCAAGGTATCAATGCCGACACCCACGACGATCAATAGCGACGTACCTCCGATCATGAACATCGCCTGTGAGCCGCTGAGCGAAGACAGAATGAACGGAAGAACGGCGATCCCCGACAGGAAGACCGCTCCGATCAACAGCATCCGATTCAGGACGCTGTTGATGTAGTCCGCCGTCGGCTTGCCCGGCCGCACGCCGGGGATGAAGCCGCCGGCTTCGCGCACGTTCTTCGCGATGTCGTTCGGATCGAAGACGATCGAGCTGTAGAAGTACGTGAAGAAGAAGATCAGGAGCACGTAGAGCGCGATGTAGATCGGGCTTCCACGTTCGATGTACGCCGTCAGCCAGTTCAGTGAGGGAATCGCCTGGAAGATCGTGATCGGAAGCGTCAGGATGGCCATCGCGAAGATGACCGGGATGACGCCGCCTTGGTTTACGCGAAGCGGCAAGTGCGATGTGTGCCCACCGTAGATCCGGCGCCCCATCGTACGCTTCGCGTACTGGATCGAGATCTTGCGTTGCCCCTGCTGCACCATCGTCATCCCCGCGATCACGATCACGAGAAGTGCAATGAACACGATTCCCCAGAGCGGATGCACGGCACCGCCGCTGATGTCGGTCCACAGCTGATTCAATTGCGCCGGGAACCGCGACAGGATGCTGATCATGATCAGCATGCTGATTCCGTTCCCGATTCCGTTCTCGGTGATCCGCTCACCGAGCCACATCAAGAAGATCGTTCCTGTTGTCAGTGCAACGATCGTCGTGACGTAGAACCAGATGCCCGCACCCGCCGGCATCGCGCTTCGCATCATCGACGTAAAAGCGATCCCCTGGACGATCGCCAACCCAACTGTCGTGTACCGCGTGTATGCTGTGATCTTCCGTCGCCCTTCTCGCCCTTGCTGTTGGAGCTCCTTCAGCTTCGGAATGACCGATGTCAACAGGCTGAAGATAATCGACGCGTTGATGTAGGGCGTGACGCCGAGCGCAAACAGGGAGAAGTTCTGCAGCGCACCTCCGGTGAACATATTCATGAAGTCGAAGATGCCACCCGACTGCTGCTCGAAGAACGCCCTCAGCGCATCCGCACTGATTCCGGGAACCGTAATCTGCGTCCCGAGACGGAAGATGACGATTGCGCCAAGCGTAAACAGGATACGCTTACGGAGCTCCGGGATCTTGAACAGGCTGGTGAATTTCTCCCACATCGGCTAGATCACCTCAGCAGTCCCGCCTGCGGCCTCGATCTTCTTCTTGGCCTCGGCAGTGAACCGGTGTGCGTGAACCGTCAGCGCCTTGTCGATTTCGCCGCGCCCAAGAATCTTGATCGGGGCCACCCGCTGCTTCACGAGACCCTTCTCTCGGAGCGTTTCCGGCGTAACCTCGGCCTGCGCGTCGAAGCGTTCGCCGAGCGTATCGACGTTCACACAGACGTATTCCGTCCTCGTGTAGTTCCGGAACCCGCGCTTCGGGAAGCGCATCCAAACGGGAGTCTGGCCACCCTCGAACCCCACGCGAACTCCTCCGCCGGCCCGAGAATTCTGTCCCTTCGTCCCTCGGCCGCTCTCATGCCCGCCACGCCCGGAGCCGTAGCCCCGGCCGACGCGCTTGCGCCGATGCGTCGCACCCTTCGTCGGGCGCAAATCCTCAAGCCTCATCGGCGACCTCCTGCGGCTGCTCGTCCTCCGCGTCCTTTTCTTCCTTCGCGCCAAGTCCCCGCAACTCCTCAATCTCCCGCCGACTGCGGAGTTCAGACAGCCCTTGAATCGCGGCACGGGAGAGCGTCAACGGATTGGTCGTTCCGATCGACTTCGTCAGGACGTCCTCGATCCCGGCCAGCCGGCAGATCGCGCCAACTGTCGTCCCGGCGATGACTCCGGTTCCGGGATGAGCCGGCTTCAGGAGGACGTTCCCAGCCTTAAAGCGGCCCACGATCTCATGAGGAATCGTGTTCTCGTCAAGGTTCACTGCGACCAGGTGCTTCTTGGCATCACGAATTGCCTGCTGGATGGCTCGCGGTATCTCCCGCGTGCTTCCCACGCCGACGCCAACGCGCCCCTTCTTGTCGCCAATGACCATCGTGACGCGAAAACGGAGGTTCCGCCCACCCTTGGTGACCTTGCTCACTCGGCGAATATCAATGATTTCGTTCTCAAACTCGTCGTGACTGATCAAAAGCGTAGTCCCCCTTTGCGACAGGCCTCCGCAAAGGCCGAGATCACACCGTGGTACGGGTGGCCACCTCGATCGAAGACGACGGCCTCGATTCCCTGCTCAAGGGCACGCGCCGCGATCGCCGCTCCCAGCTTCTCCGCGCTCGGAACGTTCGCACCCGTCATATCGCCGCGCAGCTCCCGATCCAACGTCGAGGCCTGTACGACCGTTCTGCCGGCCTCATCGTCGACGATCTGGGCATAGAGGTGCCGCAGCGTCTTCGTGACACAGAGGCGCGGTCGTTCGGCCGTTCCGCTGACTTTCTTCCGGATACGCCGATGCCGTTTGAGCCTCTCTGCAGACCGACTGAACCTCGCCATCGTCCTCACTCTCCCTGCTACGCAGCCGCCGCCGGCCCACCCAACTTGCCGGCCTTCTGAATGACTTGCTCGCCTCGGTACCGAATCCCCTTGCCGTCGTACACGTTCGGCTTTCGGAGTTTCCGGATCTCAGCGGCGACCTGTCCCACCTGCTGCTTGTCCGCTCCGCGCAGAATAATCTCGTTCGGATTCGGGAGCTCCGCCTCGATGTCCTTCGGCAACTCGTACTCCATCGGGTTCGAGTAGCCGAGATCGAGGATCAACGTCGTCCCCTGCTGCCGTGCACGGTATCCCAACCCGCGAATCAGCAGACGCTTCTCCCAGCGCTCTGCAACGCCGTACACCATGTTCGCAAGCAGGCTCCGATAGAGCCCGTGATAGGCTCTGTACTCCTTGCTATCCTTCCGCCGCGTCACCGTGGCCTCATCGTCCGCGACCGCGATCTCGATCATGTCGGGACGAAACGGCTGCTCGAGGCGACCGTGCTTGCCCTCGACGGTGAACGACGATACGTTGACCGTGATCTTCACGCCGTCGGGAATCCGAATCGGAACCTTTCCTACTTTCGACATCTCTTTGTCTCCCTACCAGACCTCACAGAGAACCTCGCCGCCGATTCCACGCTCGCGCGCTTCCTTACCGGACAGGATCCCCTGGGACGTCGACACAATACTGATCCCCATACCCGCAAGCGGATTCGGGACCTCTTGTCGGCCGGCATAGACACGGCAGCTCGGCTTGCTCACAAGCCGGATCGTACTGATCGCGCGGCGCGCGTCGGCACGGTCCCCTTTATACTTCAGATCAATCCGAAGCTCAGGCTGCGGCTCCTTCGAGATGACCTCGTACCCGGCGATGTACCCCTCCGCAAGGAGGATGTCCGCAATGGCCTGTTTCATCTTCGAGTGTGGCATCGTCACGTTGGGATGCAGCCGCGCATTTGCATTGCGGATCCGCGTCAACATGTCGCCAATCGGATATGGAATCATCGTCTCCCCTTACCAGCTCGACTTCTTCACGCCGGGGATCTCCCCAAGATGCGCCATCTTGCGGAAGCAAAGTCGGCAGATCCCGAAGTCGCGAATGAAGCCGTGAGGGCGTCCGCAGATGGCGCAACGGTTGTACCCGCGCACCTTGTGCTTCGGCGTCCTCTTGCTCTTCACAATCAAGGCCGTTCGCGCCATATTCGCCCCCTAGTCCTTGAACGGGAAGCCCAGCTCCTTGAGCAGGGCATAGCCTTCCCGATCCGTTCTTGCACTCGTCACGATCGTAATATCCATTCCCTGGGTTTTGACGATCTCGTTGTAGTTGATCTCCGGGAAGGTAAGCTGCTCCGTCAGACCGAGCGTGTAGTTTCCGCGGCCGTCGAAAGCGCCGGACGAGAGCCCGCGGAAGTCGCGAATCCCCGGCAGCACTACGTTGAACAGCCGATTGAGGAACTCGTAGGCCCGATCGCGTCGAAGCGTCACCATGCAGCCAATCGGATCTCCTTGCACCAGTTTGAAGTCGGAGATCGACTTCTTCGCCTTGGTGATCACGGGCTTCTGCCCGGCAAGTTTCGTCAGGTTGCTTACGGCGCCCTCAAGCACCTTCGGGTTGTCTTTGTCCCCGACACCCATGTTCAAGACAACCTTGACGACGTGCGGAATCTCCATTGCGTTTGCAAGCTCGAGATCCTCGCGCAGTTTCGGAGCTATCTCTGTGTTGAATCGTTCGCGCAACATCGTCACTCGAATGTCTCCTTGCATTTCTTGCAAACGCGCGTCTTCCTGCCATCGACGTCGGTGAATCCAACCCGCGTCGGTGCATCGCACTCCGGACAGATCGGCAGCACATCCGACATGTGGATCGTGCCTTCCCGCTGCACGATGCCCGGCTGACGCATGCTCTGCGTCGCGCGCTGGTGTTTCGTGATCATGTTGACGTTCTCAACGATGATCCGGTTCCGCTCAGGATAGACAGCGAGCACGCGACCAATCTTGCCGCGATCATTGCCCGTCATCACCTGCACACGGTCTCCCTTTCGTATCTTCCTCATCCTGATCTCCTAGAGGACCTCGGGAGCCAACGAGATAATCCGCATCATCTTCTTGTCTCGTAGTTCCCGGGCGACCGGTCCGAAGACTCGCGTCCCCACTGGCTCTCCCTGCGCGTTGATCAGGACGATCGCGTTGTCGTCAAACCGAACAAACGTCCCGTCCTTCCGCGGATAGGAGCTTCTCGTCCGCACAATCACACCGCGTACAATCTGTCCCTTCTCGATGTCGCTCGTCGGCAACCGTTTGCGTACGGATCCCACGACGATGTCGCCCACCTCGCCGACACGGCGATTCGAAGGACCGAGCACGTTGATGCAGCGGACCGTCTTCGCGCCGGAATTGTCCGCCACCTTCAGCATCGTCTGCATCTGGATCATCGCTAGCCCTCCGCCTTCTCCAGAATCTCGACCAGACGCCAGCGCTTCATCCGACTGATCGGGCGACACTCCTCGATCCTCACCAAGTCGCCGATTCCCGCGGCCTCTCGCGGGTCGTGCGCATGGAACTTCGTGTGCCGTCGGATGTGCTTGCGATATCGCGGGTGGATCTGGCTCTCCTCCACTCGCACGACGACGGTCTGGGCCATGCGATCGCTCACGACGCGGCCGATCTTTTCCTTCTTCATCGCCCAGCCTCCTGCGTCTTCTCCACGAGTAGGGTCTTCACGCGCGCAACATCGCGCCGCGCCTTGAGCAGCTCGGCCGACGCATCGAGTTCACCCGTCGCGTGCTGGAATCGGAGGTTGAACACCTTCCGCTTCAATTCCCTTTCCTTCTGCTCCAGCTCGTCCACTGTGAGCTCGCGCAACTCAGCCGCCTTCATACCTCTCCTCCCAGCGTGATTCGCTTCTTGAGCTTCGTCCGAATCGGAAGCTTATGGCTCGCCAGGTAGTGGATCCGCTTCGCCTGCTCGGGATTCAGCCCCGAGATTTCGAACAGAATCGTCCCCGGGCGCACGACCGCGACCCAATGGTCGACCGGCCCTTTTCCCTTTCCCATACGCGCCTCGGCTGGATGCTTCGTGATCGGCTTGTCCGGGAAGATGCGGATCCAGATCCGCGCACCACGCTGTGTCGCACGAGCGATCGTCGTACGGCAAGCCTCAATCTGAGCACCCGTGATCCATGCCGGCTCCAGCGCCTGAATACCATAGTCGCCGAACGTCACGTGGGCACCCCGGTTCGCCTTGCCCTTCATTCGTCCGCGATGCGTCTTGCGATACTTCGTCCGTTTCGGGAAGAGGAGCGCCATCCTAGTTCACCTCTTCCTTCTTCTCTCCCGGGAACTTCTCTCCGCGGAAGATCCAGACCTTGACACCGATGTTTCCGTACTTCGTGCGAGCCTCGACCAAACCGTAGTCGATGTCGGCACGCAGAGTCTGAAGCGGGATGCGCCCGTCTTTCATCGTGATCGAGCGCGCGATGTCTGCGCCACCCAGCCGTCCGCTGACCTTGATCTTGATTCCAAGAGCTCCGGCACCGCGAACACGACGCATGGCTTCTTTCATCGCACGTGCAGGCGCAGTTCGGTTTTCGATCTGAAGCGCCACATCCTGCCCAACCAATCTCGCCTCCAGATCCGGCCGCTCGACTTCCTGAATCGACACCTTCACGAGGCGTCCGGTCAGATCCTCGAGCGCCGCTTGCAGCTTCTCAATCTCGCTTCCTCCGCGTCCGATAATGATCCCCGGACGCGCGGAGCGAATGACGATCGAGACGCGATCCTCTTTCGATCGCTCGATATTCACTTCTGCAACTGAAGCCCGCCGATAGCGATCCGCGATCAGGTCGCGGATCCCCTTGTCCTCCGCGATGTACTCAGGCGCGTGCTTCGGGCTATACCAATTGGAGACCCATTTGCGGTTGACGCCAACGCGGAACCCGACGGGGTGGATTTTCTGTCCCATTACTCATTCCCCCTGTCGCCCACCACGATCGTGACGTGGCTCGTCGGCCGGCGGATGATATCGGCTCGACCGTACGCACGGGGTTGCAGCCGCCGAAGCGCCCGACCCATGTCGACTGTCGCCGTCTTCACGTAGAGCTCGTCGACGTCGACATCGTAGTTGTTCTCCGCATTCGCGATCGCCGATTCCAGTGCTTTGCGAATCGGCCTGGCCGCCTTCTTCGTCGACAGCTGAACGATGCGCAATGCGTCATCGACGTCCTGCCCTCGAATCGCATCGATCAACTGCCGCGCTTTGCGCGGAGAGATTCGGATATACCTCGCCACTGCCCGTGCTTCCATCGTTTCTCCCTAGGTCAGGCCTGGAGCCCGCTTCTTCCTCATTCCACCGTGACCGCGGAACGTCCGCGTCGGGGCAAACTCACCGAGCTTGTGTCCGACCATGTTCTCGACGATATAGACCGGCACGTGAACCTTGCCGTTGTGGACATGGATCGTCAGTCCAACCATGTCCGGCGTCACCATCGAGGAGCGCGACCACGTCTTGATCTCATCGATGTCCCCCCGCTTCGCACGTAGAACCTTCTTCTGAAGGCTCTCCTTGACGTAGGGACCTTTCTTCGTTGACCTTGGCATCGAGACTCCTTAGCGTCGGCCCTTGCCGGCTCGGCGAACGATCAGTTCGCTCGACTTCTTCCGCTTCTTGCGGGTGCGTCCGCCCTTGGCCAGCTTGCCCGTCGGGGACACCTGCGCTCGTCCGACATGCGCACGTCCCTCTCCACCACCATGCGGATGGTCTACCGGGTTCATCGCCACACCACGCACGTGGGGCTTGCGTCCCAAATGCCTGACGCGGCCAGCTTTTCCGTGCTTGATATTCTTGTGGTCCGGGTTCGACACCTCGCCGACCGTCGCACGACAGTCCGTTGAGAAAATGCGGACTTCGCCGGATGGGAGCCGCACGTGTGCGCGCTTCCCTTCCTTGCCGATCAGTTTCGCGGACGTACCGGCCGAGCGCGCGATCTTACCCCCGCTTTTCGGCGTGAACTCAAGGTTGTGAATGATCGACCCCAACGGGATCCGGGAAAGCGGCATCGCGTTTCCAACCCGGATCTCTGCGTCATCCCCGGCTTCGACCGTGGACCCGATCTCAAGTTCCATCGGAGCCAGGATGTAACGCTTTTCTCCGTCCGCGTATACCAGCAGTGTGATCCACGCAGATCGGTTCGGGTCGTACTCCCGCGTCGCAACGCGTGCAGGAATCCCGTCCTTGCTCCGCGCGAAATCGATCATCCGGTAGTTGCGCTTGTGCCCGCCTCCGCGATGACGCGTCGTAATCCGCCCCTGGTTGTTGCGTCCGCCCTTCTTCGGCAGAGAACGGAGCAGACTCTTCTCCGGCGAAACGTCCGACAGACCACTGAAGTCTGGATGCTCCGCATGCCGGCGTCCCGGAGATGTGGGTTTGTATCGTTTCAGCGCCATCCGTCTAGCCTCCCATGATGTCAATGCGGTCGCCCGGGGCGAGGCGCACAATCGCCTTTCGCCATCGCGACGTCGAGCCATGCATCTGGTTCAGACGTTCACGGCGGGGCTTACCCTTCCGGTTTGCCGTCCAGACCTTCTCCACCTTGACCTTGAACAGCTCCTCGACCGCTTTGCGTATCTGTATCTTGTTCGCACCGAGCGCGACACGGAACGCGTACTTCCGCTCTTCCATCTTCTCCCACGTCTCCTCGGTGAGGATCGGCGCCAGCAGGACGTCTTCAGGATGCAATTGCTTCGGCATCGTTAGAACCTCTCCTTCAGCTCGTCCACCGCCGCCTCAGTCATCAGCAGATTCTCGTGCCGCAAGATGTCATAGACGTTGATTCCCCCGACTCCGATGCACTTCGCCCGCTGAAGGTTCGAAAACGACTTCTTCGCCGATCGCGTGTACTCCGAAGTCGAAACGACAACCAGGGTCTTCTCGGAGAGCTCAAGCCGGTCGAGAAGAGCAACCGCTGCCTTCGTCTTCGGCTCGTCGAACGCGAGCCGATCCAGAAGAACTACGCGCCCTTCATTGGCGCGATCGGAAAGGGCGGAGACAAGTGCGCCCTGTTTCATCTTCTTGGTGAGTTTTGTCTCGTAGCAGCGCGGCTTGGGACCGAAGACCGTTCCTCCGCCGACCCAGAGCGGCGAGCGCCGCGAACCTGCTCGGGCTCGCCCCGTGCCCTTCTGCCGCCATGGCTTGCGGCCGCCACCACTGACCTCGCCGCGTGTCTTCGTCGAATGCGTTCCCTGCCGCCAGCCGGCCCGCTGCATGCGAACCATTCGATACAGCAGATCCGCATTCACTTCAGCGCCGAACAGCCGCTGGTCGAGCGCCGCCGTTTGCGGCTCTCCACTGTCAAAGGAATGCTTCTTTGCGTCAACCATGTCGTTTCCCCAATTCGAGGATCGACCCCCGCGCACCGGGGGTCGAGCCCTTCACGACCAAGAGGTTTCTTTCCGGATCGACCGCCAGCACCTGCAGGCCTCGCACCTTCACCCTGCGGGCACCGGTCTGCCCAGGGAGCTTCTTCCCCTTGAGCACACGACCCGGCTTCACACACATACCAACGGATCCGGGGCGGCGATGGAAGTGCGATCCATGCGTCTTCGGACCACCGGCGAAATCCCATCTTTTCACAACACCTTGGAAACCAAGCCCACGCGTGATGCCCGCGATGTCGACCTTCTCGCCCTCTTCGAAGATATCTACGCCGACCTGATCCCCGACGTTGTAGTTCTCCGGGTCGTCGACGCGCACTTCGAACAGGTGCCGGTGCGGTGCGACATCAGCCTTCTTGTAGTGCCCGGCGAGCGGGCGCGTGACTTTCGATTCCTTGACTTCGTCGTAGCCCATTTGCAGGGCGTCGTATCCGTCGGTCTCGGCCGTCTTGATCTGCACGACCGTGCAGGGGGACGCTTGGATGACCG
>Ga0272442_10010449_pt1 | contig 11444 bp, 8 predicted proteins | sample SSMForm2O_FD_200262 | JGI IMG/M metagenome (GOLD analysis project Ga0272442, IMG submission 200262) | Marine sediment archaeal communities from Little Sippewissett salt marsh, Falmouth, MA, United States - SSM-Form-2O | ecosystem: Environmental > Aquatic > Marine > Wetlands > Sediment ...
ACGGCACGCCTGGAAAAGCGGGTTTTGCCGCCATGGATCTCGATGCGGCGACCGCTAACAAATGGCTGCATGAGCTGACCGGCACGGGCCCCAAAGCGGACCTGCTCGCTTTTGTATTCGACGGCCAACAGAACTACCTGGTTGCGGTGCCGGAGCCGGCGACGGTGATCCTGCTGGGGCTGGGCGGCATACTCGGCTTGACCGGTCGCAAACGGCAGGCACTGTAGGCGAAACGCCGTCGCTTGCCGCGTCATGGTGAGCCCAACAGAAACAGATCATTGACTCGTTGACATAGGAGGAGAGAAGATGAAGGTATCATTGACTATGGTTGCCGTTGTCGTCGCCCTTGCACCGGCGGCGCTTCTGGCCGACACGGTGCCGACCAATATCGTAGAATTCGGCCCGGCGCCCGACACGGCCGGGGAGTGGTCCTACAACGGGGCCGGCGTCCTGAGCTTCGACCAGGACATCGTGATCGACACGGCGTTGGGCAGCAATTACGACGCCCTCAGCGGGGCCAGAGTCTATCTGCCCACCTTCCAGGTCGGCGGCATTCCCGACGCTCCGTACAGCCTGACGCCGCTGGGCGCCTCCCAGATCGTCATCAAGAGCGCCGACAACACCGCCACCTATCTTACCGGCGATCTCGGTCTGGGCGACCTGGCCACCATCGGCACGGTGGCCGGCGGCTACACGGGATTTCAAGTGGACGTCACGGATATCTTCGTCACGCACGAAGGGGCGGCCCTCGGCTCGGCTGCCCTGGCCATCCTCGAAAATCTAAAACTTCCCTCGCTTGATTTTGAGTTGTCGCTTCAGGGAGGAAGCGGCCCCGGCTACTACAGCTTCGCCGACATGCTCGACGGCGGCTATAGTGGTGGCGGCGGCTTCAGCGGAGCGATGTCGGTGCCAGAACCGACGACTATCGCACTGCTGGGTATGGGTGGGTTTGCCTTGATTCGCAGACGCCGCAAACAACATTGACCTGAAGCCCCCCTTACCTTGGAAGGACGGGCCGCGGCCTAAAAACCGCGGCCCGTGATTTTTTGCGCCCGCCACGAACCGATAACGCATTCGTGGTTCTCATGCTCCGTCCGCTTATTAGTTCTTGTTGCGTCCTCTCTATTGCGCTTCCGTCGCACAGAGGAGAGCATCCGCGCGGTCGTGAGGCGACTTCCAGAGTAAGCGGGATGTTCCTCGAATGGGTCGGGGAACGGAAGGGGGGCAATCGCGCTCGTGGACCGCTGTTTGGAAGAGAACTCCTCGTACACGAGCGTCCGTGGTTCTTCCGTTCCCCTATCAGCCTGTGACGTACCCACGCGCCCCACACGGAGAAAACGGCTACGCCTTCCGGGGCTGCTTGGGAAGGGCTTCACCCGGTCCATCGTGTTCGATAGCAATGATGACCAGAGGGTATTTCATTGCTTCGCGGAACTCTTCCTCGATATACCTGATTGCATCCTTGAAAGCTGGCGTTCTATCAGGGAGGAACACCTGTAGCCGATCATCCGGCACAACAACGACGCCGACGTCAATTGCGCCTTCGTCGATGGAGTGGCGCAAATGCACGACGTCACGAATCAACATGTCGCTGCGTGCCGACACCTGAAGCTCTACGCCGAGACGAACAAGGATTGTCTGGTTGTAACGCAGCTTCTTGATCCAGTCGACGCCACCGGCGGAGGTCTTCTCCCAACCGCCACGTGCTTCGAATTCCGCATCGATCAGCTTCCGCAAAGTGGCCGCACCATTTGCGTCCCTCTCTTCTTTGAGTCGTACGTCCACAGACAACAGGACGTCTTGTAGCTCTAGAAGGAGGTCAGCAAGTCCGAGCCGGCAAGCCCGCTCTCGTGCGCCGTCGTAAAACCGCATCTTTGTGATCTTCATCTTGACTGAAAAGCTCCCGCACGTTGAACTCGGGTTTCTTACCGAGCGACAAAGGAAACCGCTCCTGAAATCGCTGCAATATGTGCTTGCTATCGTATAGCTCTGTTCCGACCCAGAACCTGTTATTCAGTTCTGCCGCCTGAAATGTAGCTCCCCCTCCCCCAAAGGGATCGAGCACGATGTCGTTCTCATTTGTCGAGATAAGAATTGCTCTTTCGGGAATCACAAGCTTGAGTTCGTTGACGCCTGGCCGAACCTTGAACTTCCGATGACGATTGGGCGAAGTATCTTCCCAGAAGTCAGTCAGATTAAGCCCCATCGGATTCAATTTGTCGCGGTGACCACCGTAGTCCTTCACCTCCCTGCCGCAGTGGCGGCAAGTGGGTACTGGCACTCGAAGCCGATTGAACGTCTTTGGCTCGCCCCGCGTGTAATACAGCAGAGCATAATGCGCAGGGTAGAGTTTCTTGCCTCTGCTATAAGTTCCTTTCATGGTCAGGGCGATCCAGTGCCTGAACCGAACAAGCCTATTCAGGATGTTTCCGAACTTGATCGCAAGCTCAGGTGTGGCATAGATGAAGATGGCGCCTCCCGGTCTCAACACCCGGCAGCATTCTGTGATCCAGCCTTCACACCAGCGCAGGTAGTCGAACTCCGCCATCTTATCGTGGTACCCGTTTTTGTAATCCTTGCCCAAATTGAAAGGTGGATCGGCAAAGACACAATCAACACATGAGGACTGCATGCTCTTGAGTAGCACAGTACAGTCTTCTGCAAACAAGGCACCCTTTCTTGTTGTCAAGAATGGTTTGTGCATGGCTCCAACTGTACCAAGTGTGACCACACAGGGTCAAGGTTTCGAGGAGGCAGTCGTGTTTTCCATATTCCTCAGGCTGCTTCTCGGCCTCAGCGCTCTTCTGTTTCCCTTGAAGCAGCGAGCGCTCATCTCCGCAACTGCCCCGCTCAGTGTCACCATCACATTGTAATCGAGGCCGTGGTGGTGTCAAATAGAAAAACGCGCTAAATTGATCTCTGGGCTAGAAGGACTTGGAATCAAGGGTCGGGCCGCAAGCAGTTCTGGCTTGGTGATCTATGCCATTAGTTGGCCCCCTTGGCAATACAAGGCCCACTGGTCAGGGACTCCATTGGCTCCGCTTCTGGGGGCGGCTGTGCCATGCTGGTGAGCAAAGTTGGGTGGGACATGCGGTGCCGGTGCCTGCAGCGCGCAAAAAAAGAGGGAGACAGCGACCCCCCCATGGCGTGGTATCGGTCTGCCGCCCCCCCTGGAAAAGAAGGAAGGAGTATTATGAGCAAGTTGTCCCTTGCGTACTCTTCTAATTACCCCTTTCATTCAAAGTATACGTGACGTTTGTGCGCGGGCCAAAAGCCGGCGGGAGATTTTTTTTGAGGCCGTCAGGCGTGGCCGCGTTTGCGCTGGCTCAGCAACACGACGTCGCGCAACGCCTGTTCGCTGCGTGCAGCCATCCACTTGGCCTCGAAGTCGGGATTCTGCACGATCTGGGCGATCGACGCCAGCACGCGCAGGTAGAAATTGCGCTGGTCCTTCGAGCCGGCGATGACGAAGATGGTGTGGATGGCAGGTGCCTTCTCGGAGAAGCGCACACCGCTGCGACAGCGGGCGATGAGAATATCGAATGTTCTCTGGCCCTCGGTCACGACGTGGGGCACGGCCAGCGTCTGGCTCAGAACCGTGCTGGTGTCCTTCTCTCTTTCCAGCAGCAGTTGCAGCAGCCGATCCGGATCGATGCCGACACGCGGCGACAGTTTCCCGGCGGCGAGCTGGAAGAACTGTTCCAGCGCCATCCGACGGTCCAGGTCGAGTACGATGCTGCGCTCAACAATGGTATCGAAACGGTCGAGTGCGATTTCGTCCCGCTCGCGGACGATCTCCTTCAGCTCGCTCTCGAGCGTGCCGGCGATCAGCTCTTTGGCGGTGACGCGATGGATCAGATGCAGCAGGGCCGAGTCCTTCTGTGCCTTGCGGCGTCCGTAGAACCAGTAGACGGAAAAACCGGCCAGGATCAGGGCGGCCGTGACCAGAAAGGCATGCTCGCCCATTTCCAGGAGAACGAAGCCAAAGCCGACCAGCGCCACCAGTTGAACCCAGGGATAAAGCGGGCTGCGGAAGCTGGGACGATAGTTCTGCAATCCGCTCTCGCGCAGGATGATCACCGAGAGGCTGGCTAACATGTAGCCCACCACAAACACGGTCGAGGCGGCTTCGACCAGGATGTCCAGCTTCACGAAGAGCGCCAGCAGCACGACGAGCCCCGTAACAAGAAGGGAGACGTAAGGCGTCTTGCCTTTGGCTCCGACGCGAGCCAGTGTGCCGGGCAGGAGTTGGTCTCGTCCGAGGGCGAACAGGTAGCGTGAGGCGGTCATGATGCCGGCGTTGGCGGTGGTCAGAAACGCCAGGGCGGCGGCCACCCCGATCGCTACGCGACCGCCGGAACCCAGGAACACCGCAGCAGCATCGGAGATGGGGGTAAGCGAATGGTCGAGCTGTCCGGCGCCCAGTACGCCGCTGGTCACCAGGATCATCAGGGAGTAAAGAACGACAATCAAAGACAGTGCCAGGACCATGCCCAGCGGAATCAGTCGTCCCGGCTTCTTTATCTCCCCGGCCACGCTGGCGACCTTCATCAACCCGCCGTACGAGACGAAGACGAAACCCGTCGTCGAGAAGACCGCTCGGAGCCCCAGGGGTGCAAAGGGCTCGAAGTGCCGCACGTTCACGTTGGGCAGTCCCTGGGCGATGAAATACAGCATCAGCGCCAGCAGGCCCAGCACGAGCACGACCTGAAGGGTTGCGGCTTCCCTGGTTCCGGCCAGGTTGATCGCGACAAAGACGAAACACAAAACGGCCTCTGTCACAAACAGATGCACCGGCAGGACGGGCGTCAGCAGGACCGCCAGGCCGACGAGGGCGAAAGCGCTCTTGAGAGAAAGCGAAAACCAACTGAGTATGCCCGCGACCGTCCCCATCGCCGGGCCCATCGCCCGCGAAATATAGAAATAGTCCGCGCCGGCCTTGGGCATGGCCGTCGTCAGCTCGATGATGCTCAGCAGACCTGCCATCGCCAGCAGGCCCGCCAGGAAATACGACAGGACCACCGCTGGACCGGCGCGGGCGTGGGCCAGACCCGGAAGAATGAACAGACCGGAACTGATCATCGCACCCGAGGCGATGGAGAAGATGTGAATCAGACCCAGTTCCTTGGCTAATTTCATGCGTTTTCGTTACCCGAAATCGTGCCTTTTGGACGCAGCGATTATAGAAGTACGCAGGAGGAACAACAATGGTTTCCTGCGGGCGGGAAATATGCTTTTGGCGGGCGAATCCGACAACAGTCATTCTTGACTTGGGGGCGAAAAGCCGGTATTCTGACGGTTTTGGAACGCCCTGACTACGGACGGTGACCGGTCTGCACGTTATCGCGTCACGCCTCGATTTGCCGAAATTCGCAACGGTCGGAGCGCTTGGTTAGGTTGAAGAGAGAACATGAAAGAGGTTGATAAACCCAAAGACCGTTTCGAAGACATGCCGATTCTTGACGAGCTCAAGAATTCCTATCTGAACTACGCCATGAGCGTCATCGTCTCGCGGGCGCTGCCGGACGTTCGCGATGGTTTGAAGCCCTCGCAGCGGCGGATCCTCGTGGCGATGAACGACCTGAACCTGGGTCCCAGAAGCGGGCATCGCAAATGCGCCAAGATCGTCGGCGACACCGGCGGCAACTACCATCCGCACGGCGACCAGGCCACCTACGGCACGCTGGTCCGCCTGGGCCAGAATTGGAACATGCGGTATCCGCTCGTCGATCCACAGGGCAATTTCGGGAGCATCGACGCGGACCCGCCGGCGGCGATGCGATATACCGAGGCGCGGATGGCGGCCCCGGCGACGGACATGCTCCAGGACATCAACTACGACACGGTCGATTTCGTGCCGAACTACGACGAGACGCGGACCGAGCCGGTAGTGCTGCCGTCGAAGTTCCCCAACCTGTTGGTCAACGGCTCGACCGGCATCGCGGTGGGGATGGCGACGAATATCCCGCCCCACAACATCGTCGAGGTGTGCGAGGCCTTGCTGCTGGTGATCAACGATCCCGGCTGCGGGTTCAAGGATATCATGCAGGTCCTGCCCGGCCCGGATTTCCCCACGGGGGGCATCATCTGCGGGCGAAAGGGGGTTGTGGACGCCTACACCACCGGTCGGGGCCACCTGAAGGTCCGCGCCAGGGCCGAGGTGGAATCGAACAAGCGGGGTCGGGAACGCATCATCGTCACGGAGATCCCGTACGCCGTGGTCAAGACGACCATCGTCTCGAAAATTGCTGATTGCGTGCACGGCGGAACCATCCCGGAGATTGCCGACGTCCGCGACGAGTCAGACCGACACGGGCTGCGCATCGTCGTGGATCTCAAGAAGGACGCCGACGCGGAAATCGTGCTGAACAAGCTGTATCGTTACACGCCGTTGCAGACGACGTTTGCGATTGCCAACATTGCGCTGGTCAACAACAAGCCCGAGCTTCTCAATATCCGCGAGATGCTGGAGTACTTCATCGAGCACCGCAAGGAAGTGGTTCGCCGACGGAGTCGGTTTCTCCTGAAGCGCTGCCGCAACCGCGCACACATCCTCGAGGGTTTGATTCTGGCCGTCAGCGATATTGATGAGATCATCGATATCATCAAAGCTTCGCCCGACACGCCGACCGCCAAGCTGAACCTGATGAAGAAGCCTCTGCGGCTGGCCGAGAGCGCCACGCTCAAGAAGCTGCTGCCGGAAGCGTTCGTCCAGTCCAGGAGCAAGGGCGACCATTTCCTGACCGGCCCGCAGGCCGATGCCATCCTGACCATGCAGTTGCAGCGCCTTACCGGCCTGGAGATGGAGAAGCTGGCCAAGGAGTACGCGGGCCTGGTCGAGCAGATCGAGGGCTACGAGGCCATATTGGCCGACGAGAACATTCTGCTCGACATCATTCGCGAAGACATTCACGAGATGAAGGAGAAATACGGTGACGCGCGGCGGACGCAGTTCAGCGCCGAAGCCGAGACGCTGGCGGTCGAAGACCTGATCGCCGAGGAGGACGTGATCGTCACCGTCAGCCACGGCGGCTACATCAAGCGGCTGCCCCTCGACACGTACAGGCGCCAGGGCCGCGGCGGCCGGGGCATCATCGGCTCCGACACCAAGGAAGGCGACTTTATCCAGCATCTGTTTGTTGCCTCGACGCACGACTATCTGCTCATCTTCACCAATCGCGGCAAGTGCTACTGGCTGCGGGTCTACGACGTGCCCAGCATGTCCCGGCAGAGCAAGGGACGCAGCATCGCCAACCTGCTGAATCTGGGCAGTCAGCGGATTGCCTCCATCATCGCGGTCAGCAGCTTCGAGAGTGGCGAAGACGGTATCGAGCGGCAGTTGGTGATGGCCACGAAGAACGGACTGATCAAAAAGACACGGCTATCTGCCTATGGCAATCCGCGTTCCACCGGCGTCATCGCTATCAATCTCGAGCCCAGCGACGCTCTGATTGATGTGGCCGAGACGACCGGGCAGGATCACATCATCCTCGGCACGCGTGAAGGCATGACGATTCGTTTCGACGAGCAGGAAGTGCGCTCCATGGGTCGTGTATCGCGTGGCGTGCGCGGCATCAAGCTGCGTTCCGACGACGAGGTCGTCGGCATGGTGATCGTCGAGGAGAAGGCTTCCCTGTTCACCGTTTGCGAGCACGGATACGGTAAGCGCACCGGCATCGACAACTACCGTTCGCAGTCGCGCGGCGGCCTGGGTCTCAAGAACATCAAGACCAGCGCTCGCAACGGCAAGGTCGTCACGTTGAAAGCGGTTCAGAGCGGGGACGATTTGATGCTCATCACGGCTCAGGGCATGATCATACGCACCGGACTGGACGAGATTCGCTCGATCGGGCGCAACACGCAGGGCGTGCGCCTGATCAAGCTCAAGCCGGGCGATAAGCTGGTTGCGGCCGAGAAGATTGCCGCCGAAGACATCGAAGAATCCGAATCCGAGGAGGCAACCGCATAGGTCGTATCGGTCCTATAGGACCTATCTGTCGGTTGGGTCCAGCACAGCATGAGCGATCGCATCTACGTCATTGCGGGCAAGGCTGAATCGCTTGTGAACGTCAAGTGTCAGGAGTTGCTGGACAGTCTCCTGACGCCGGACGAGCGCATGACGGGCCTTCTCTCCGTGGATGGCGATCAAGCGGAAATCTCCAATATCCTGGACGAACTGAGGACCATGCCCTTTCTGACCAGCAGGCGGGTCGTCGCCGTGCGCGGGGCCGATGATTTTGTCTCGAAGAATCGGACGGTCCTGGAGAGGTATTTTGACAAGCCTTCCTCCACCGGCGTGCTGGTCATGACCGTGTCGGGCTGGGACTCGCGCACCAGGCTGGCCAAAAAACTGCCCAAGGTCGGCAAGCTGTTTGAGATCGCCGAGCCCAAGCGCTGGGAATTGCCTCGGCATCTGATGCAGTACGCCGGCGACACCCACAGTGTCAGACTTGCTAAGGACGCCGCCGGGCTGCTCGTCGAGCTGGCCGGAGAGGACCTGGCTCAACTCCACAACGAGGTGGACAAGCTGGTTTTGTTTGCCCGCGGCGAGAAGACGATCCGCGTCGAGCACGTCGAATCACTGATCGGACACTATCGCGTCTACGGCGCCTTCGAGGTGATCGATGCCGTCATCGCCGGCAATTCGGGCCAGGCGGTGCAGCGTCTGCGCAACATGTTTGATGAGGACCGCAGTGCCGAATACAAGGTGGTGGGCGCTTTTGCTTTTCACGTGCGGCGGATGTTCAACGCCAAGGCGTTGTTGGGCAAGGGCGTCGGCCCCGACCAGGTGGCCAAGCGTCTGCGGATCTATGGCAACAAGGACCGGTTTTTCGCCCAGCTCCGGACCGTTTCTCTGCCGCAGATCGCTGCGTTCCTGGAGGAGTTGGCCAACATCGACTACGCCGTAAAGACGGGCCAGGCACAGACGCCGATTGCCATCGAACAGCTCGTCCTCAAACTGGCCGGCGCGGGCGACAGCACCCATTCTCTCCGCCGCGCATAGCGCACATCCGGAAGTTGGCAGGGTGGGGCTTGCCCCACCATTGTTCGCCCGATGCAGGAAGGTGGGGCCAGCCCCTTCCCACGCCGGCACGTATTCAGAACAGCTTGTCCTCGTTCGTGCAATTCTGTCGTAGCTCCGTCAGCCACGCATCGGATTGTGCCTTGTCGAAGCCCAGGAACGCGGCGTCCGGGTCGTGCCGCGCGAAGGCTCGCCGGGCCGTGGCGTGGTTGGCATTGGCGTAGCAGTAGACGCAGCCGTGAGGGCAGGTGTCGTATGTGCCGATGTCGACGCTTTCCGTGCAGCCGCACTGGGGGCGGGTGGGCTTGGCCTTGTACGCCAGTCCCTCGGGGAAGAACAGCTCCTCAATGAGGGCCCCATCCACGCAGTGTCCCTTCAGTATCTGGCCGTCGACGAGATAGTCACCGCAGCAGGAATACATCGTGATGTCGTGCTGTGCTGCGATTGAACCCAACCGTCGGGCCAGATCGATCTTCTCATTTTCGCTGCGCTGGACGACCGTTACGCCGGTTGTGCTCTGCAAGTGTGCGAAGTTGCGTTTGACCTTCCCGTATTCAGTGACGAAGCTGAAGTAGCAGCGCTCGACGAGTCCTTCCATTTCAGCGGCGCGTTTTGCAAACTCCCGCACATAGAAATCCTCGTCGCTGATATTAGAGAAGATGATCGGGTCGAAGCGCCAGTGGATGTGTTCGGGTGAATAACGGTGACTGAGATGCTTGAGCGTCCGCAGTGCGGCCGCCTTGTCCACGCGGCTCTCGAAGACCGCAGGCAGGCCCGTCACGGTGTAGTTGAAGTAGAATCGATAGCCCAGGCGATCCAGGGTCTCTAAGTGCTCGACGAACGGCGTAAAATCCTTCGACCAGAAGACAAAGCACGTCACGTCCTCCGGCCGCAACGAGACCAGATAGCGCTTCCTGCCGAAGGGATTTACCACGCCGACACACCTCTGCCGCACCCGCCGCAGGAACCACTCGCCATAAAACGCCGGCACATCCGTCCGCCGAGATACCGACACAATCCGCTGCATGTCTACTCGTCTCCGTACGTCATTCGTCACCAGCACGCATTGTAGCAATTTCGAGCGGTTCGTGTGAGCGAATCTGGCGACGAGAAGGCGTTCTGCGACTCGAATCTTCCCTCTCGTCGCGACGCCAAGTCAGTAACGGTCGACGTGGATATAGACCGTGTGATCTTCATCGTCGATCAACAGTTCGCCCCGGTATTTGCCGTCGTACCAGTTGATCTCGTAGCGTCTGCCGGGGCCGCGAATCTCCTGTCGGTACCAGCGGGGGACATCGCGCTGCGGGGCGAAGCGTTCGTTGCCCTGGCTGTCATACTTGTCAAGAGAGCTCACAAACACTCCGCCGCGCAGTCTCATGCGCCTGCTCGAATACGTTGAAGGTGTGACTTTCTCAAGGCTGGGCGATGCGGCCAGGAAGTCTTCGATAACGTTCGGGTCGGCGGTAAACCGCAGCGTATACTTGCCCGACATCAAGAACGCCCAGCTATGCACTCGCACGTCGCGCGCCGAGGCGGGTAACTCCGCCAGACCTGCTCGTTTGAGGACCACCGGAGAGCGCTTGACCGGGTCGTATTTGCGACTGAGAGCCCAATGGTCGTACCCCGTCAGCGCCAACCAGGCCGCACCGAGAACGACGGCCGGCAGCAGCAGAAGACTCCGCCGGGTAACGCTCGTCATACGCGGACGCAGCCTTCGCCAAATAAGCGTCTGCGCGAGCACGCCCAGGCCCAGAGCGAAACCTGCCATCACGATCCGCAAGAGGAACGTCAGTCCCACAGGTATTGTCTCCTGGCCCGGGGCCCTTCGGAACTTTGCCAGCCCGACGACCAGGAACGCCAGCAGGATTGCGCTGCCGATCACCGCGAACCGCACAGGAAACGTTTCCGGGCCGGTCGCGCTCGCCTCGTCCGGCGCCGGCAGGCAGAGGTGCCCACAGCGGTAACAACGCGGCTGCGCCACCAGCGCTATAGCCTTCGTGACAGGTAGTGCCCAAAACGAGAGCACCGCGACAAGTGCAAATAGCAACGAGGCAATCCCGAAAACGGCCTCGCCGCCCGGCGCGAAGAATGCCAAAGGTGCCAGTACCAGGAAGATGAAAAACATCGCCAAATTCATCATCGGCACATCGCTCCACGTGCGTTTGACCGGCCCGCCGCACAGCGGACAGTGCGTCTCGTTGCGTGCTCGAGTGCCTTCGCCTTGCATGGTGCCATCTCCGCAAGTCGTCTTCAGCAAAACGTATTATAGTAGTTCGCTTGTGGTCTGGGAAAAGGTGTTCACATCCGCCGTCCCGCACGTGTCTGTACTACTAACCCGTAGAAACTGAAAAGGATTTTAAGATTCTCACGCGGCGGCTCTGTTAAGTTGTTCCGTGGTAGCGTTTTGCGTCAGGAAGATGGT
>Ga0272442_10010451_pt1 | contig 11442 bp, 11 predicted proteins | sample SSMForm2O_FD_200262 | JGI IMG/M metagenome (GOLD analysis project Ga0272442, IMG submission 200262) | Marine sediment archaeal communities from Little Sippewissett salt marsh, Falmouth, MA, United States - SSM-Form-2O | ecosystem: Environmental > Aquatic > Marine > Wetlands > Sediment ...
GATCGGGACTATGGAACGTGTTGCTGGATTTCCGGGTGCAATATCGCTACGCGAACGGGGTCGTTTTGGACTACCTCATCGATCATCCTTACTTGAGGATAGAGGGCGAAGAGGGATGGATCCAGGCGAACTGGCACAGCAAGGGAGGACTGGTGGCCCACGACAAGTCGATCTTCCGGACAGAGTTCAAGAAGACCGACATTCGATTTCCTCAACGGGCGGACAAGGAGGATTTCCTCCATGCCATTAAGACGGGTGAAGCCACCATGGCCGATGCGGAAGTCGGACACCGAACCTGTTCTGTGGGACAGTTGGGGCATATCGCGATCCAGAGAGGCGTTCCCTTGGAATGGGATCCCAGGAAAGAACAGTTTTCGAACGACGAGGAGGCAAACGAACTGCTACAGATTACTTATAGAGAGCCCTGGGGATTGAGTCTGTAGCCTTGGACAAACTGCACCTCAGCCGTAGACTCTCCTCCAGTAAACGCACAGACCGCGCGGAACGCTTCCTTGGGGGTCCCTGCAGCGATTCCTGTTTCAGCTTCTTCACCCAGACCGTCGTAAATGAGGCCCGTGTGGTCGAAGAAACCTCCCTCTCGTCCAGCGAACCCAAAATGCTCAGTGAGTCTTCCCAAACAGATTCGTTCTACGCCTGAATCGGAGAGTAGCGTCAGCGTCTCCCGCAAGAAGTCCGCCTGATCCATCTCATTCTGGGGCGGATGTCCTCGGGGACACCCAGAGTAGGTGCCCAGTTCGGTGACCCAGATGGGTTTGTTCGGAAAGCCTGTCTCCTCCAAGAGAGTCCCGTAGGTGGCGAGGGCATCCTTCACGCGGTAGCCTTCCTCGGCCGTTCCCCAGAAATGAAAATCGAATACATCAAAATCGGCGGCGTGTTCTTTCAGTTCCTTCAGGATGGTTCGATAGAAGGCCACTGGGTCCGAGGAGGAGTCGTACTGGTTGCTGATGCCCGCGAGCACGATCGTGGCCTCGGGTTGGTTCTTTCTGATGAGGTCGGACGTGTAGAGAAAAAAATCCACATAATCGCGGGGATCCCACGCCATCTCTGGCGGACCCAGATCCGGCTCGTTGCCGAGCTGCCAGATGCGCAGTTCCGGATGGTTCCTCAGATAGGGAACCAGAACCTCTGCCAAGGGTTCCCTATCTCCTATCCATTGGGGACGAGGACTGAGCGTCACCATGACGTCAAAGCCAAACTCCAAGAGGTCTTCAGGACTCCGTGCAAGTTTTCCGTTGATATAGAAAAGAGACATTCTCGCCCAATCGGCCCCAGCTTGCTGAGCCCATTGGACGTTGAGCTCTAGGAATTCCTGCTGGGTCTCTACCCCAAAGGCTTGAAGTTGTGTCTCAGGAGACCCTGGAAAGCGCCGATTCAAACCGCCCAGATTGAGAAAGCCTATACGAGGCAAGGAAACACTGGAGGGTTGTTGCGTCGGTTGGGGTCCCGTCTGGTTGGACGTTTTCGATTTCACGCAGGAGATCAAGGTGCAGCAGAGAAAAGCCAAAACGAGTGCCAACAGTTTCACCCTGTTTCCTTCCATCCTATGCTCGTTCAACGCTAAAAGTCTTTGAACCGTTCTAGTCGCAAGCCACTTCCATAGCGATTTGTCCCCACTGGGAGAGACGCTCCGGCTCGTATCGTACCGTACTGATATCTTTCAAGATGAACTCTAATGGACAGTCGTGTCTTTTGCAGATCCTCTTGGTTTCCAATAGGTCATGGCGTACCTGATCAGGAGAAAACGTCTCCGGGGCGACAAAGGCAGGGTTCGGCTTCCTCGAGAAGACGAAGTCGGTTCCGATCTCCTCGGCTCCTCGTTCCTGCTCGACCCAAGGGCTCATGGAGATCTTTCTCACGTGGGGGATCATGCGGACTTCGTTCATCTTGCCTTCCAAAGGATCGCAGCACCCGTAGTAGACAAGTCCAAAACGTTCGCAGATCCGATTCGTGTAATCCACCTCGAACTCCCTGAACATATGGGGTGATACCGTGGAGAACATCTGAGCCAGCCCGAACATCCAAAGGTCTTTGGTTCTCGGTCTTTCCGGATCATAGCCGGGGGCGGGCAGCTCGTCGGTATAGGCGCCAGTGCAGTGGATCAGGCTCTGTTGTCCGCACAGCAATCCCTGTTCTTCCAGCTGGTCCAGCAGGCTTAGATATCCCTCTGTCATGCGCTCGACCACCCCGTGGATCAGTTCAGGCTGGTCGATCAGGGTGTAGAGCGCGTTTTCCACTCCCATCCAAGTGCTGAGGGGGTCCCAGAGGGATAGATAGGGGTCCATGCCCCACGGAAAGACGTCCAGCAGTCCGTCGAAGAGTTCGTGAGCGACCTCCAGGCGTCTTTGCGTCTCTTCCGCGTCGTAGGTCACCTTGGGGATCTGAAGCTTCTGGATGTCTTCTTCCTTCTGGAACTGATTCATGTATTTGTGTCCCACCACACTGTTCGATGGATCGGTCACGGCGACGTCCTCTTGCACCGCGATACCGAAGCCTGTGTTGTGGATCGCTTTGTTGACGCGGATAAAGGGCTCCACGACCATATCCACGGGAAACCGTTTCCACTGAAAGAGGGTCCGCCGCAGGAAGCCCTCATATCCTCGACATTCAGGGTCTTCACAGCGCAGTGTGAGTTCGTCGTCCACATTCATCTCGTTCCAACAGACCTGGTCGATCATGACCATGGGGCGCGTGTCCTGAAGTCCGTTCAACTTGCGCCAAAGGCTTTTCTTCTCCTCCTGCACAGGAAGCGCCGCAATCTCTGCCACCTGTTTTGCCAGTTCCCGAATGATATTCCTATCTTTGGGGTTCATGTTGATGCCCTCAGTGTCCTGGTTGTGTCGTCCATCTCTCTTCGTGGGTTTGGAGACCCCATTGTCCTGCCTGCAAGGCCCTATGCTACCACGAGGCGGGGAAAAGCGGGAAAATGGACAGGAAGACACCGCATCCTGTGTAGCGGACCACAACTTTCGGTCAGAGAGGCGCAATGGCTTCCCGTTACGTCTTAGATCGCCCTGTTGCACGTGGTTGCGCCCGCAGCAACGAGGCAAGCCGCAATGAGGATCATAGGCGAGGGTGTCACCTTTAGATACGCGCAGGAAACGAGCGTAGAGAGGATGGGCGTGAAGTTCGACAGCACGGCCACCAAGACCAGATTGCCTCGCCGCATGGCATGATCCCAAAACATGTACGGCAGTGTCGTTGCAAAGAAAACGGCGCACGTGAGTTCGATTATGGACTTGGATGTGAACTGGGAGGCTTCAGGGAGAATAAGGCGTAGGCCGTAGATCCCCAGACCGGACGCGAGGAAAAAGATCGGGACTCCGCCGCCCTGGTTGTCGCCTCCCCAGCGCCTGCACAAATTGGAGTAGAGGGCCCAGGACACAGCAGCCACCAGCCCGGCAGTGTAGGGAAGTCTGCTCGCCGCGAGGTGAGTAGTGAGGGATGAGACCGATAGCCCTGTCTGATGCATGGAAGCAAGAACGACCCCTGCAAAGGCTGTGGCCGCACCTGGATAGAGGAACCATCTCGCCCTCTTTCCCAGGAGAGGCACGGCCAGCACCACGGTCAAACTTGGCCACAAATAGTTCACTAGTCCCACCTCCAGCACCTGGGTTCTATCGGCCGCCCTTCCCAAGGCCGCGTAGTAGGCTAGCGTGTAGAGGACGAAGAGGCCGCCGCAACCGAAGAGATACTTGCGAGGCAACGATGCCAACGTCCGTCGCCTGGCAGGACGGAGTAGAACGAAGGCCAGCGAAAGAACGCCGCTCAGGCAGTACACCGCTGCGGCTGCCGTGAGAACACCCAGGGACTCGGTGAGGATTCGGATAATGGCATTGGATCCGCTCCAGAGCAGGATCGCCATCATACCCAGTCCAGTGGAAGTGGAATGTTTCAAGGTAGGGCGTTTCCCTTCTAGCCTGAAATCTTGAAAACGGGCAGTTTGATGGGGGTCTTGGACCTCTGGCCGTAGGAAGCAGGTAGGTAGGGGACCTCGACTTCTTTGATGCGGATCCCCTCTGGCAAGATAGACGTTTCGACCGCCTCGCCCGTGGGTAGGCCTGTCATCTCGTCCACCTTCTCTATCCGACCTCGAAAGCCCAGCGCTAGGTCGCATTGAACGTATGGACCTTCTGTCCCGTTCCGGCTGAAAGCCGTCACATAAACCACCCCGTTGGGCTTCTTGAAAGCCACGGTGACCAAGCCATCCTCGCGCTCCAGATCGTTCAATGTATTGTGCCCTTCCTCACCAAAGGCAGAGACCACCTCAGCATCGAAAAGTTCCCTCAGGAAGCCGTAAGTCTTCCTGGTCTCGAGACGCTTGAGAAAATCATTTTCCTCCAGCGCTCTTGGGTGCGCGCCGCAAGCCTCCATGGCCAATCCTCGGTGGGTGGTGTAGTTTATGCGCCATCTGAAGCTCCCCAGAGGTCGATTGAGAGGGAGGACCCGATCGCTATGAGGAGCAAAATCATCGACTGGCAGGTCCAGTTTGAGATCCTCTCCGTCGATCCGAAGCGCGCAGTCCCTTGCCCAGTAATCCCTCCCGTAGGAGACCTCAATCACCCGCTCTTCCTTAGAAGGCTCCACTTCAAAATCCCGCCACAGATGCCAGAGCTCCCAGCAGGCCAGCTTGGGTTTCCTGTCAAAGGTCATGATGCCGAAGTTGGTGAACCCCTTGTCCCAGCTGTTCACATTGACCTTGCTGTAGTCATAGTCGTAGAAGCAGTAGTTCGTGCCCCCACACGTTCCTGCGGCGAGGTAAGTTTTCCACCTGTGGGTGTAGTTCCAGGCGTGGATTTTCTCGAGGACAGGACTGTTAGGTCCCCCCAGATACGCCTGCGGCATGTATACGTTGGCCCCGAACTCAGTGTGCACGTAGGGTCTGTCTTCACAACCCTGGCGGGCCATGAACTTCTCCAGGGGCGGCCATCCCCTGTCTTCGTCCAGATAGGTGTTGTGAAGATAGATGTCCATGAAATCAGGAGGACGATAGCCCATGGCGCAGTTGGCGTAGCCGTGAGGAATCATGAGATCCAAGGGTCTGATCACGTTGTGGCATCGGGCCAACATGACATCCAAGCGATCGAAGGCGGCCCGTCCCAGCCTGCCGGACCATGCGCCCGCCCCCATCACTTGTTCGTTGGCGTATTGAACGATGAGGAGACGAGGGTGGCGAAGTACGGGCAAGCAATGCTCCTGGTAGCCATCGAGGGCCCGGTCGAGAATCTTTTGGAACTCATCATGGGTTTCGCTCCTCTCGCAGAAGCGGGCCTTCCACGGTTTCGGCATGACGATCCCCATGAAACCATATTTTTCCAGGTACTCCAGTTTGGATGCCCGTATCCTGATTGTATTCGCGCAGAGCGATCTCAGATACGCGGCATCCCCGTCGTTGAGACCGCGGGGCAATGTCCCCTTGACCAGGAAGGGCTCCCCATTGAGGAAGAGCGTGTTTCCTCGCGTCTCGACGAGCGTCGTGGGCATGCGGAAGGATGTTTCCCCCTCCCCAACTGTGACGGATACGTCTACCGTCCCGATGCAGGGCTCCATGGAGAGCCAGAGCGATCCGACCACGTCCCTCTCCGCCAGCAGATCTCCGCCCGCCTTCACGGTGCACTTGGCCTCGATAGGGTGGTCCTTCTCGTAGACCTCCAGATAGAGCTTTCCGTTATCACTGCTTCCTCGCCGGAGGCCGATTCCCACGAGTTGCGCCCCAGAGATGCCTATCTCAATGGCACCTCCACCTATGATAGCGTCCGAAGGGATCTCCACAGGGTTCCTGGGTACAGGAGCATGGTACATTTCAGGCAAGGGAAGGGCTCTCGTGGATCTGGGACCGAGATCAGGATCGCCGCGGCCGAGAAGGAGGAACTGCCGCGGATTCTCCCCCCAGGGCAGAATGACGTCCTCCCCTTCGATGAAATCCGCAGGGCGAAGCGTGCATTCTGCGATCTGTGATTTGAAGACGAAGGAGGTCTGCTCGGAGAAACGCCCTTGGATCACCAAACCATCCACCTGTCCCCCCACCCCAGACGCCCACTGGGCCCTTTCACCGTCCCATCCCAGCCATTGATCTCCGTGCTGGGGCTCGAAGCTGTACGGCTCCACGAACACCGATGGGTCCGCCTCAACGAGCAGCTCGCCGTCCCACCTGCCCTCTACCCCCCACAGGATGAAGAGCTTCTCCGTTTCGGCGAGGCCAGGCAAAGATGGGGACAGACACAGCAATACGGTCAAGAAACCCCTGACGGCCCTCAGCAACCCCATGGGCCAAAGTATATCACCCTGGTCCAGCCCCTCGTTGTCCCGCTGGAGGCCTCATTCCTCAACCAAGGCTCTTTCGCCACACTCCATGCAAGAGACAACTCCCACGGGATTGTCGGCGCCGCAGGCAGGGCACGTGTGCGTTGGGGCCCCAGTTCGTGCCTTGACAATACATAGAGATACAATGTATAATTCTTCTATGCATAGTACTGCTATGATTTTGGAGTGCAAGGAGAAGCACCGTAATGGACATCAGCAAGGATCTTGTCGCTGCCTCGGCCACGCCGCTCGTCTTGGCTATCTTGAGCAAGGGTGAGAGCTATGGCTATGCCATTCTCAAGCGAGTGAGCCTGCTTTCAGGGGGCAAACTAAAGTGGACGGACGGCATGCTCTATCCGCTTTTGCATCGTCTCGAGCGAAATGGCTACGTGGAGGCGACCTGGGGAAATTCGGAGACGGGTAGAAAGCGGAAGTATTACCGCTTAACAGAGAACGGAAAAAGAGAGCTTGTACTCCAGCAAGAACAGTGGCAGGTGGTGGATTCCACCTTGCGCGGGATTTGGTGCGTTGCCGCCGATTTAGCGCCGCAAACCGTTTGACGGCATAGGCCGGGAGGAAAGAAACGACATGGAAAGCCCTCCAAACCTGGAAGAACGGATCGGAGAGTGGCGCAGCTACATGCTTGGCAGGCAGGCCGTTCACCAGGCGGATATCGAAGAGCTGGAAGACCACCTTCGAACCCAGATGAAGGCTCTTGGAGAATGTGGACTCGACGAGGATGAGGCGTTCCTCGTTTCGGTGAAGCGCCTGGGCGATTTGGATTCTCTATCGCGAGAGTTCGCGCGCGAGTACTCCGAAAGGCTTTGGAAACAGCTTGTTTTGCCGATGGGACAGGGAGAGGCATCGGCTGACGGAACCTGGGAAGCGCGGTTGGCCGTGGGACTCGCCATCGCCGCGGCTGTCGCCATCAAGGTGCCGGAGCTTTTTGGTGTGAGCGTGGACGAGTCCTACGGATTCTACCTTCGCAATTTCAGTCTCTTCGTGATGCCTTTTCTCGCCGGGTATTTCGCGTGGAAGCGGCGTCTCGAACGAATGGTTTGCGGCTGGCTGGCGTTGCCTTTCTTGGCCGGTGGCTTGATTGTGAGCTTTTATCCCTTCAATCCAGGAGGGCACACGGACGTGCTTGTCGCAATACACCTGCCCATTGTTCTGTGGCTGGCCATGGGAATCGCCTACACTGGCGGCAAGTGGCGTAACCATAAGCAGCGGATGAATTTTGTTCGCTTCTCAGGCGAATGGTTCATCTACTACACCCTGATTGCATGCGGAGGCGGCGTCTTGATGGCCTTCGCCCTATTTATCTTCGGCGCCATCGGACTGGACGCCTTTCCGCTTGTGAGCGAGTGGGTGCTTCCGTGCGGCATGGTGGGGGCGGTTCTCATCAGCGCGTGGTTGGTGGAGGCCAAACAAAACATCATCGAGAACATGGCTCCTGTCTTGACGCGTCTTTTCACCCCGCTTTTCACCGTTCTTCTCCTCGTTTTCTTGATCACGATGCTCTGGACGAAGAGCGTCATCAGGGTCGAGAGAGAGGTGCTCATCGGGTTTGACCTGCTCTTGGTGCTCGTTCTGGGACTCCTTCTCTACTCGATCTCGGCGCGGGATGCGAAGGCGCCGCCGGACGCGTTTGATGGACTCCAGCTCTTGCTCGTCGTAAGCGCTCTGTTCGTGGACGCTTTCGCGCTTTGGGCCATCGTGGCCCGCATCTCGGAGTTCGGGTTCACGCCAAACAGGACTGCGGCGCTCGCCGAGAACCTGATCCTTCTGGTGAATTTGGGCTGGTCAGCTGTGCTGTATACCCGCTTCGTGGCGAAACGCGGCCCCTTCAGTTCCCTTGAAAGGTGGCAGACTACCTACGGCCCTGTCTATGCCGTCTGGGCCTGGATCGTGGTGGCTGTGTTTCCCATCCTTTTCCATTACAGATAGGTGACTCTCAGTTCACCCTCGGAGGCATCAGCGTTCACCGAGTCCTCGAATGTTTCAGAAACCACAATGCCTGACCCCATGATCCTTTTGGGCTTTTGCCCCACACGCATTAGAAAGGCTCTATCCCCAACTTGGAGTTTCCGTGTGGCCCCGCAACTCCATCGATCAAGATACTTACCCTCAAGGTTGGCCTTATATACAGCTTGTGGAAGATCCTTCCATATCCACTTTGTAGGGTTCCAAGTGAACAAGAATGTTCTCTTGTTCGGCGGTGAGATGGGATTCTTCTTCTTGTTCATACTCTCACGTCGCACAACAAGATTTGCATCCAGCAGGTCAAGCTCCCGCAGATCGATTGCACCCAGGATCGCCAGGAAGGCCAGATCGAACGGAAGCCTGACTCAAGATTTCTTTTGAGCGCGAGTCCCAGTACGTCGTCTTGCACGTGGCTTCTTCGCTTGCTTGGTTGCCTCTGAAGTCGGTACGAGCCGTATCTCCACTTGACAGCCCACAGCCTGCGCATACCTACGAAGCGTATTCACTGAAGGAGAGTGCTTGCCCGGTGTCTCAAGTCTGGAGACAGAACTCTTGGTTGTCCCCATCATTTCGGCCACGGCCTCTTGCGTGAGGTCGGCTCTTCTTCGGGCTCGAAGCAACTCTCGGACCAGGGAATACTCCTTGGCAAGTTCTCCATATGCCTCGGCAAATCCTTTTCGCTTCCCAGCATCCTCAAGGAAGGCATCGTGATCGTGTTGAATGGGTCGATACTCTAGATCAGGCATCTTGCACCACCTTCATTCTCCTGCGGGCAATTCTCACCTCACGAACAGGTGTTTTCTGTGTCTTTTTGACAAAGGCATGTAACACAACCACGCGTTCGCCTATGACGAAGCAGTAGAGTGCCCGTCCAATACCTTCGCGTTCGCGTGGACGAAGTTGGAAGAGCCCGCCTCCCAGAGCGCGCGAGTGGGGCATCCGCAGGCTCGGTCCGAACTCCATCAGAAGTTCCAACATGCGGGCATAGTCAGCGAGGATTCCGACCGGCTATCCATCGATCTCATTCTTCACTCGAGGGTTGAAGTAGTCGATGGAATACCGCATATTCGGATGTTATCAAATATGCGAACTTTCGTCGAGTCATTGCGTGCCCAATAGGGATCAGGATGTCCAGGAGAATGTTGGTGTCAATGGCCGTGATCATGGATCGTCATGCCTTCTCAGATCTCTGCCGATCCTGTCAGGGTCCTGAGCATCCTTCTCGTTGAGATAGCCTGTATATTTGTCGAAAGGAGATCCCTGAACCTTGTTTCGGATCCTGAACTCGCCTTTCTCCTCCACGAATTCCAGATCATCCCCTGGCACGATGCCAAGCCACTTCAGCCTGCCGAACCGTTCGAAAATGGCGCGTTTTTGTTGGGGCGTGTTCATCGGGGATACTCCTCCTTTAATGCGTTGGATAATCAGGGACGGCTTGGTGGGAAATTGCGCTTAGATGCGAATCTTAGTTGAGGTATTGCATCGCGGATGAAAAGATTTTCGATAGTGACTACTCACGGCATGGACCGTTCTATGCAGAAGGCGAGGAAGGGAAGGACCCTGACATCCGTCTCCGCGCGGCCGAAATCTCTTGTGCCAGAATGGACCTGGTAGAACGCCGGGATCGGCGTCCTTTCCCTGAAGTAGCGACAGCTTGGGGACGGGGTGGTGTCGCCCAGTTTGCTTTCCACGGCAAAGAGTGGATGGCCGTCCTGGAGGACAACGAAGTCTACCTCTCGCTTGTCCGTATCGCGAACGTATCGAAGGTCCATGTCGAAGCCTTCGGTATCCTCCATAAAATGGCAGTATTTCAGAAGCTGACAAGCCACCATATTTTCGAACCTTGCGCCTGGATCCTGAACGCGGGACCAGTCCCAGAAGTAAAGTTTCTGCTCCTTCTTCACTGCGCGTATTCTGTCGGCCCCGAAGGGAGAAATTCTGAAACACACATACAGACGCTCCAGAATGCAAAGCCAATGTTCCATGGTCTGATGGGCAACTTGAACAAGCGTGCGTAGGCTGTTCACAGATAGGGGGGAACCCACGCACGAGGGAAGATGAGAGACCAAATGATCCATCAGGGAGATTTCACGCATTTGCTCCAAATCACGGAGATCGTCATGGATGACGCGGGCCGTATACTCTCTGAGCCATCGCCTGTGGAAACGTTTTTGGCCTTCGAAGAGGGGCTCAGGAAATCCTCCAAACTGAAGCAGCTGCTCGAACTGGTCGGCGTTGGGATTCACGTCTAGCTCTCTGATGGAGAAAGGATGAAGCCTGTAGTAGTGATAGCGCCCCTGGAGCGAATCGCCCCCTCTTCTGTAATGGTCCAGCCTGGCAGATCCAGTGACGATGAAGGCAATGTGCGACTTGTTTTTGTCGTAGAAGCCTTTCACCAGGTTTCGCCACGGTTTGTACTTGTGGATTTCGTCGAGGATGATGAGCGACTGATTGGAGGGGATCTCCGCTTGAAGCAGCTTCTGTCTGTCCTCGAGGGCGTCCCAGTTGAGATAGGCAGGATGGGTTTCGTCCGCATCTTGGTCCTCGAGAAAAGAGAGGGCAAGTGTGGTTTTTCCCACCTGTCTGGGTCCACCAACAAAGACCATTCTTTTCTCTAGATCCTCGGCAATACCATTCGCAAGGTATCTTTCGCGCCTCATGGGTTCCCTCGTTGTGAGTATTTTCTACTTAACTAGTTTCTGTTGCGGAAAGCGTCTATGCAGCTGTCCAATGGGTGAAGAGAGCTGGCTTGGTGGGTTCGGGAAGGGTCCGATTGCCGAGCGAAAGCTCGGCTCCTCTGCCGTTCCCGCCCTCGGAAGCGCGTATATAGACATTCAAACGCGCTGAGACACGAAGGGGCGACGAAGGAGCTAATGAGCCAAGGCAGGTTTCTCCTCCCATCGGACATTGGGCCATATTTCCCTTTCCGCAACACGTACTAACTACAATACACTCATGAGTATTTTAGGGTCAAGTAAAAATTACTCATGTCGCACGGCGAGGTGTCTGAGGAACGGATCTCAGTTCTACTTCGTGTCTGTCCGAGAATCATAGATTGAGGAGGAGGAAGAGGCAAGGCAGAAGGGAAGAAGGGAGTGGAAGGGGGCGAGGTGTCGACAGTTTGGTCGACATAGTGCG
>Ga0272442_10010453_pt1 | contig 11441 bp, 11 predicted proteins | sample SSMForm2O_FD_200262 | JGI IMG/M metagenome (GOLD analysis project Ga0272442, IMG submission 200262) | Marine sediment archaeal communities from Little Sippewissett salt marsh, Falmouth, MA, United States - SSM-Form-2O | ecosystem: Environmental > Aquatic > Marine > Wetlands > Sediment ...
GCCCATGATTGCCGCGTCAGATCCGTCTATTCGGGCGGTGGTGATGATGGCTCCGACAGCGTCCAACGGCTACAAAATCGAAGAATATCAGCGCCGCCTCATGATTGATGAACGTTCCGACTTGACTGACGCCCAAAAAAAGCGAGTCCTGGAGAAGTCGATGCGCGGGTTGGACGACGCCCTCGCCCGGGGAGAAGGCGGTCCGTGGTTCCGGTCCTATTTAACATACATGCCCTTGCCCACAGCAAAAAAAGTATCCTGCCCGGCCCTCATTCTTCATGGGGACAAAGATGCGCATGTGCCGGTGGAGCATTCCCAACTGCTGGAGAAGGTGATGCGGTCAAGTGGCAACGATAATGTTACCTTGATTATCTTCAAAGATCATAATCATCTGTTTCTCGAAGATCCCAACGGCAACATCAGTGGGTACGCAGATTTGCTGCAGCATACCAATCAACTATCCGAAAATGTTCTGTCAACGATTACCGAATGGCTCAGTTTGCATTTGTCAGCGAAATGAGAAGCACCAATAGAATTGTCTGTTGTATTGGACTTGCCGTTCTGTTGATGATGGCCGCTTGTGTTGGCGACCACAAAAATAGGTGCATTTCATTCAGTAATGAATCCAATGTAGACCGGCTATCGGGAATATTATGTGAAGCCGAGAACATGCCTTTCCTTAAAAGCCTGGTTGTTATCCAGGATGGAAAGGTGGTTATTGAAAAATACATGCACGGCGGTGCACCGGATCAAGCTATTGATTTGAGATCCGCTTCGAAAAGCATTTTGTCCGCCGTTTTAGGGATCGCCATTCGTGACGGATATATCAAGGGTATCGATCAGAAGGTGATGGATTTTTTCCCTGAATATCCGCTTGATGAATTAGATCCGCGGATAGCGAGCCTTGCAATCGAACATTTGGTGACGATGACTTCGGGCTTTGCCGTTACGGAAAATGCCAAAACCTATCAATTTTTATACGAATCATCCGATTGGATCGGATATATTCTCCACCTGCCCATGGATGCGAACCCCGGTGAGAAATTCAACTACCTGAGTTTCAACACCCATCTATTGTCGGCCATTATTACCCGAGCAACTGGCATGAGCACGTTGGCTTACACAAAGCAGGTCCTGTTTTCACCACTTTCGATTGATCAGGTAATCTGGGAGCAGGGCCCCCAAGGATATTACATCGGTGGATGGGCAATGTCCCTGAAGGCACGTGAAATGGCAAATTTCGGTTTGCTTTATTTAAACAATGGAAAAATCGGTCAGATACAGGTTGTCCCGCCGGATTGGGTCAAGCAATCAACTGCGGAACATTCGGGCATGGTTGGCACCTATTATTCACGGTGGGACAAAAATTACGGATACGGCTACCTGTGGTGGATAAGGAGATTGGCTAAAGACATTGATATTCCTTTCGCATTAGGTCATGGAGGCCAACGGATCGTTATTTTAACAAAAGCAAATTCCGTAATTGTTACGCAAGCGGACCCCTCGGTTGATTCTTCAAGTTCGCATAAGAACCATCGAGCCATTGATTCATTAATATTTTGCAGTTTATCAGGCTATTTACTGCAAACGAAGTAACTCGGTATAAATGGCTTGCGCTATCGCCATTTACATCTATAGTGAACCGCTGAATTCAACCTAAAATTGAACGTTTCCACATTTTGGCCAATAATTACTATAACTACAGAAAGATAATCTCAATAAGCCTACCTCTGGTCCTTTCCATGGCAGCGACCACCGTTATGGAGTTCACGGACAGGGTGTTCTTGGCCAATTATTCGATTGACGCCATTGCGGCGGCAATGCCTGCAGGGATTTCCGCGTTTCTATTACTGACCTTTTTTACGGGCGTCGCCAATTACCTGAACGTTTTCATAGCCCAGTATACAGGGGCGGCCTCATTTCTTAGCATTGGTCCATGCGTGTGGCAGGGTATATACTTTTCAGCAATCGCTACACTTATTCTGATTGTCCTCTCGTTTCTTGCAGATCCCATTTTTCAATTGGCAGGACATCCGGAAAAGGTTCAACAGCTTGAGAGCGCCTATTTTCGTATCCTTTGTATAGGTGGTGGTATCAACGTACTTGGCAATGGCTTGGCTTGTTTTTTCACAGGAAGAGGAAAGACACGGCCAGTAATGTTAATCAGTATGGTTGGCATGGCATTCAATATTCCGTTGGACTACGCTTTGATTAACGGAATTTGGGTATTTCCAGAGATGGGTATCCGTGGTGCTGGTCTTGCAACAGTGTGTTCCTGGGTACTGATTGCGATTTTATATGTCGGGCTGATTTTTAACTACAACAATGAACGTTTCTTCGGTATTTTTTCCCGCCGATCATTTAACCTTGAGTTATTTTTGCGAATCCTGAAAAAGGGGATACCTGCTGCGCTGCAATTCACGATGGACGTGTTGGCTTTTACATTCTTCATTTTTTTGATTGGAAGATTGGGCAAGGTCGAGCTAGCCATCAGCAACATTGCCTTTTCAATACAGTCAATTGCCTTCATGCCGGCAATTGGTTTTTCAATGGGACTATCCACCTTGGTGGGACAATCGTTGGGAAGGAACGATGTGGATGCTTCGTTGCAATACACCAAACAGACTATCTTTATCCTGTTATCCTATACACTATTATTGGGCCTGCTGTTCGTTTTCGTGCCTCACTGGATGCTTGATCTTTTCCTTATCTCAGGCAAAGGCGGCACCTCCTACCAGGATTTATTGAATAAGGGAATCGTTGTCATGCGGATAATGGCCCTATTCATTTCATTTGATGCCATGTATTTTACTTTTGTCGGAGTGCTGAAGGGAGCTGGTGATACACGTTTCATTATGTGGAGCATCGGCTTAGCCACACTGTTTGTGATGGTTTTGCCAATGACGATCATTGTTGAATTTACTGGATGGGGCCTAAATGCCTGCTGGCTTAACTTGACCTTATATGTGATATCTCTTTTCTCTGTCACCTTATGGCGATTTTGGCAAGGTAAATGGAAAATGATTCGTGTCATTTAAAATTAATAATATTTGGTATTTATCGTTTTTATCTGAGTGATATTATGATGCTATCGAGTTTGGTAGTATCCATAAAGATCCATTAACTTTATTAGACTGTTCTCAAGGAGGTTTTTATGGCACTAATTAATACAGTTTCACCTAAGCAGGCAGAAGGCAAAATGAAAGAAGCGTATGACATGTTTATTGAAAATTTGGGCGTTATCCCCAAGCCTTTGGAGATGATGAGTGCCAGCCCAGCCATTTTCGATCAACAGCTCCAAAGAATACACTATTATACCAATCATCCAACCCTCAGTTTTGCGCTCCTGTCCCATATCCGCTATCTGGTTGCCCATAACCTGAGCTACCAATTTTGCATGGACTTCAACAAACTCATTTTGAAAAAGCAAGGCCTTGAGGATGACGATATCAAGCAAATTGAGGCTGATCCATCAAAGTCGTTGTTAGAGGAGAAAGATTCCGCCATGCTGGCATTTGTAGTCAAAGCCGTCAAGGAGCATAGTTCGGTCAAAGCCGAAGAAATTGAAAAGCTCAAAGCGATGGGATGGGAGGACAAGGATTTGTTGGATGCTTTAGCTCATGGCGTCAATATGGTCGATCATGCGATTATGATGGAAGTGTTTCAGATGGATCAGGATTGCATCGTCTCTTGACAATCCAACACGGTTTTCATGCTTAATTGACTGGGAATTGCCCAAATAGGTCTCCTTCGAATCAAAATTGCCTCGGACAAAAGCGAAGCTTAAATCGATAAAGCCAACCGACCTATCGCCAGTTGATAACAGGTTCTTTACGTTCGGGCAGGCGGTGATACTTGAATTTGGGATACCCCAGCATCATAGAATAGTAGTGAACATGCCCTTCGGGCAGGCCGATGGTTTCCTGGATCGGCTTCCATATCGCCAGAGCACGCCGAACCAATCCGGCCCAACAGGTGCCCAGCCCCATGGGTACGGCAAGAAGTTCCAGATAGGATAACGCCAGGCTAACGTCCACCAGCCCGCTGGGGTTTTCCTGGGGAGCGGATGCCACGATCAGCGAGGGCGCACCTCTGAGTATGGCGTCGAAACCCATATCCCAACCGGCTAAGATCATGGGGAAGTAGGCCGGGTAAGTTTCTTTAGGTTGCGTGGCCACGATATCCCGCAGACAGTCCACGGTTTGCTCGGCGATTTTTTTCAACTGTGCCGGGTCGGTAAACACGGTCCATTGGACCAGTTGGGAATTCCCGGCCGTGGGAGCGTAGCGGGCCACCTTGATAAGCGATTCAATGGTGCCTTTTTCAACAGGGCGGTTCTTGTAATGCCGGATGGACCGACGGTTTCGCAGGAATTGGATGGCTTGTTCCGTGCCTACGGTCAACTTCTTGCCGATCTCCGGACAGGCGTCCTGAGGTACCCAACTGTTGTCCAAGGCTCCATGAGGGCATATGGTCACGCAGTGGCCGCATTTCAAACAATAGGACTCCATCTCAGTCGCCACCACAGGGAAACCATCTCCCTCCTTGTTCAGCTGGATAATTCCTACCGGACAGTCCATAGAGCAAAAGCCATCCTTTTTGCATTTGTCCTGATCTATCGTCAAAAGTGTCATGAAAATACCCTCCGCTACGTAGGCGATGGAGATTGAGGATTTCGCGCAAGATAGACTAAATGGAGATATAATGTCAAGAAAACAGCATAATTTCAAAATGATGGATATGGACATTGTTGCCTTAGCGATTCATCCCTATCGAATCGACAGGTTTGATATAGCCATCACAGGAATTGATGAGAGGTCAGTTTATGGAGTATCTCAATATATCAAAATTCCTAAAACAGTAACCGACGGGTGGATAGCCTTCGGTCAAAATATTAGCAAAAAATCAAAATCGATGGTTGACTTCTAATGCCCCCCCAATTAAGCGCATATCTGTAAGTTCCGGAAACTGCATGCCCATTCGCTAAATTTTTCAAGCACCTTCAAAGGTTAAATTTGGAACCGATATTGTAAATATTAAACCTGTAATTATACTCTAACCCAAACAGGAGGTTGTAAGCGTTGCAACACAGCTACTTTCAGGAAGCCAACCACCATCCTAAAATGGGAGGAATCCACAATGACAACAGCAATCATATTTCACGAAGTTCAGGATGGCACAGTCTGGGCCAAAGCATGGAAGAAGGGACCAGGAAGCCGACACGAAATGTTCGGAGAGCTTGGAATCAAATGCCGCACCTTCCGCGACCCCAACAACCCGAATGCGACGGGCGTTATGGCGGAGATACCCGATATGGCGAAATTTCAGGAATTGCTGCAATCCGCCGAAGGCCAGAAGGCGATGCGGGAGGACGGCCTGCAGGTCGATACAATGCGAATGTTGGTCGAGTTCACTCCATAACTGGAGAACAATTCGAACCGGAGCGTACGCAAATATCACAAGAAACTCGGTTATAAGAAACCCGCTGCTATTGATAGCGTATCCAGCACAAGGGCGCAGTTGATCTGTCTGCTATTAAACGAAAATTTCAAGATATTTGAAACAAAGAAGGCCAACCACCGTGTGTGGTGGTTGGCCTTTTTTGCTTTTTATAAAGATACGATTTGTGTATCTTGATTAAATTACAGATGGGAATACATGGGGCTGACAAAAAATGGAAAATACAATTTTTAAAAAGGCATGGGAACTATTAGGAGAAGACAGTTGTTTCCTTTGTGGCAAATCTTTAGCAAAACATATCCAAGAAACAGGGAAACGATTTGATATGTATTGCAGGACTGAATATCATCATCTCATGGAATCTCGGAATTGGAAAACAGTTTGCAGAGACTGTCTTCCTGTCATTGAGGAAGTTGAAAATCAAGTTTTGGAATAATGATTTTTGGAAGACTGACCGTTCCCTCGTTCGATAGAATCTAAAATTTCCGCACTCCTGAAACCTGACTCACCGATATCGTTAATCTAAAAATTTTCTGATGCTCAGAGGGCATACTGCCGTTTTAGGGGCAACCTTAACTTTTGGGATTGGGGATCAGATTTTGTGATATGTGAATTTGATCAAAATCTGCTTGTGGTAACTCAGAAGGGGAGGGATGATCCAGTTTTTGGGATATATTAACTTCAAAACAGGTGGCCCACCAGTGGCCCACGGAAAAGGGGCCACACAATCTGTGTAACCAATTAATATTGTTAATAAAAAATGGTGGCGAAGGCCGTATTAGTTAGGTCGAAGTAAGTAGCTGAAATAATAAATGAGATGGGAATCCGTGATATAAACAGCGTTCCCTCCATTATCATCCTCGAATATACTTGAATATAATTGAGTATCTCATGGCAACTGACCAAGGCTAACATAGCTCATTCCATCGTTGACCAGATCGGATCAGTGTCAATCCTATTGAGTTTCAAATAATTATGGTATGGGGAAATTTTATCGGTAGGAATTTTCGAAAATGGGAACCCAAGCCCAAAATAGACCAAATTTTTCGACGGACTTTTTCATTTTTTAGACCGAACTTTTTAAAGCATGGTGTTTAAAAAATATATATAATGTGTAAAAATTTATATTAGAACTGGAATATTCCAGCCAAGCTCTGACTATATCCGACAGTTTACGGTCATACCAGTTTCACAATAGATGCTTCCCGTCTTCAGATTAGATTTATGGTATTACAACTTCAGGGTTCTCTGAGACGACCACAATATATGGGGGTGCAGGGGATTCGCATTCGAATCGGATAATCAAGATACATTAACCCACTGCAACCTTAAAATGGCAAGGCGTTGAATCTTCTATAGGAATCTTATGAATATGACGGAATTTATTGGATATTATGCATCAATTCAAGGAGATAGGGCAATTGTAAATGAAGACAACAGCGTAATAGTATTCGGAAAAAAACATGATTTCATCAATTATCATGAAAATCACCCTGAAAAAGTTACTGAAAATCCGACTTATAAAAAGATTTTGTCACCGTACACATTGCATAAGCACTTGTATTAATGATTTATATTTCCTTAATCCGAGCATTGCCTATGACCTGAACAATGTAAGTCATCAGCAATTGGTAATTTCGGCAATGGTATCGGCAACCCACGTACAGCAAGATAGTTTAACAACCTGAGGCCAAGCTGAAACAGGCTCAGGTCGCACCGATCAGTTCGGTGTATGTGTTTGTACAAACCGGTCGCCAATGCCAAGATACCAAAAAAAAACGATCCACAGATATGCCAGACAGCTGGCATACATTAGTCGGGTTAGCCGCTGCGGACAAGACAGATGACTTTTGTCAATGTTGAAGCCCCGACTTTTCTGATCACTGAAAAAAGTTTCGATCGTAAAACGCATTGAATAAAAGCTGCACGCTTTTGACGCCGATAAAAAATTGGTTACTAAGAATATGGGCTCTCTCTGGTCATCACCCCACCAGGCAACCGCAGTAACAGGCCCGTATTTTTTCTGGGTTATGTTACAGTTTCGCAACCCCTTGCAGCAGCCTTTTGGCAGCATGCTGGCAAGCATTTCGATCTGAAAGGGCTCATCATCAGCGTATATGGTAATGTTGGCTGACGTTCTGGACACATATTTCCATCCAAATCCGGTCAATGTCTGCTGGAGAGTGGTACCATCAAATTCACCATCGCCCAAAAATATCACCTGTTTGGTTGATTCAGGGATCAGCGGACACAATTTACTGACCAGCTCGACATGCGTGTCTTCGGGCAGATGGCCCTTTTTACCTTTAACAACGCTAAAAACCAGGGGCAAGGCACGACGCTTGTAGATCAGACTGATCATCAAACAAATACAACCTCGGCCCACAAGACTGCCATCAATGGCCAAGACCATTTCTTCGAGACCGAGATTGGTCAACACGTTTTGAACAAACGGTAGAAAGTAGGTTTGCTCATTTACGTTCTCATTAATAATTAGCCGTTTGAAGCGCTTTTCAGTGCTTGGCAGTTTAATTGCCTCAGGCACGTTGGCTGCAATTTGAGGTAACTGTGTTTCTTTGCCGATAATGATCCCCGTGATCATGGCCGTCAGGGTGTTCATGTTTCTGTGAAGATTGCCTTTCAGTTCGTCAGGATAAAGGCATTTGACAAATTCTTTGACTTTTCTGTAGGTAGTTCTGCAGTCGCTCATAAGGCCTCCATATTGTAGGAGATAATCGTGGAAGCCTAATATAAAAAATGTAAGGGGAAATGTCCAGAGTTATTATTCGTTATTATATTTGATGGTTAGCATTATCTCGAAAACTGTACGGTAGTGAAAGGAAATATAAATCATTAATACAAGTGCTTATGCAATGTGGACGGTGACAAAAAAATGCTTGAAATGTCCACTATACTTGCCAACTCATACATATCTTAATTGCTTACATTTCTATATAGTATAAAAGTTGATTTGCGGAAATAATTTGAGGTGATGATAGGGTCGCATCCGTCTTCATAAAATTTACCGGGAGGTTGCCTTGAATGCTCGAGAGCGTGTTCGACAAGCACTTCGCTGCCACAAACCGGATCGAATCCCAAAGGCTTTGGGATTTTTTGATCAGTCACTGGAGACCATATCACCACTCATGCCTGAAGACTATTTTGACCTGGAAATCCGCTTTGCTGAGTTCGATCCACCGGCCGGCCAAAATGGTTTCCGGCGCTATTTGGACAACCTCCCAAAAGACATCCATATCGGAAATCAAGCACAGCTTCGAGTTTACCACGAATGGCAATATCATCCGGAAAAGGGAGATAGACGACCGCTTAGCAACGTCAGATCTCTGGAAGATCTGGCCGAGTTCATTTTTCCCAATTTGTCCAACCCAGTCCGACACGCCAGACTCCCTAAAAAGGTGCAAAACTGGCATGCGCAAGGTTTGGCTGTAGCTGGTGCGCCCCCCCATTTAGGGGGCGAACTATTTGAAGCGGCCTGCCGTCTGCGCGGCTTCGAAAATTTCATGGTGGACTTGGCGGAGCAAAACGCGCTGGTCGATTATCTGCTTGACCAGCTGACGTCCATGTTAATTGAAAACGCCCTCATTTTAGCCCGGGCCGGTGTGGATATCCTACTGCTGGATGACGACGTGGCAATGCCGACCGGGTTGATGATCAGCCCCGCCACCTGGTGCCAATTTTTTAAGCACCGTCTGGCCAAGGTGATCCATATAGCCCGGGAGGAGTCTCCGGAATTATTGATCTTCTACCATTGCGATGGCAACTTTACGCAACTGATTCCTGATTTAGTGGATATCGGCGTGAACGTCATAAATCCGGTGCAACCGGATTGCATGGATGCCGCAGCCATAAAACGGGAATTCGGCGATCGGTTAGCAATGTGGGGCACAGCCGGCACGGCTATTTTGTGGGATTGGGGCACACCGGAACAAGTCCGGGCAGAAGTTCTTCGATGCATCGAAACACTTGGTCCTGAAGGACTCCTGTTGGCCCCAGCCTATGATATCGATTATGCTCCTTTCGAAAACATTGTTGCTTTCATCGATGCCGTGGATGAGTCGGGTTATAATTAATCGGGCGTGGGACCCTTTTTCAATCAGAAAGGATCATCCGACGCTTTTGTTGATGATATCGATCCGATCAGGAATTTACGGTTGGCTGCTTCGCAGTTGTTGTGGTGGGGATCAATGCGGCCCTTGCCAAACTTATGTGGTCGTAGCTTGATTGTATATGGGATAGCGTCGCATCGATTGTTTACCGTGATAAGTGATCCCGTAAATGAAACCGTTTTGTTTCTTTTTAAATGAGAAGGCAGAGTCAGGTGTTTATGGCTTTGCCTTCTCTTTTATCATTTGTGACTTATAGTGCATGTCTGATTTTAGGTTTTCAATTTAAGGTTGATATCAGTTTGCTTTTCGAGATACAGATTTCTCCCAAGAAGGGCAAGGAGGCGGCGGGTGGCGCTTGCTATTATTCAAACATCCCGCATCTTATAGTTCTGTGTGATAGCAGGATCTATTCTCCAACATTCTTGCCATGACCTCTACTCGCCAAATTCCAAGTGCAGGTATAATATTGAAACAGTAACATGCTCCCCGCGATCTGCAAGTAACCCCCAAACCTATGGCGAAAGGAGGTCCATCATGAAAGTCCATTGCGCCGTCCATTGTTGTCTAAAATATCAGCGACCAAGGTATGCTTTGGCACACCATAATCAACTTGCAGGTTTCAGCAGGTGCACCATGGCTCAGGGTGTGGAAACTGACTAGAGCACAAAAATTACCGTGCGCAGTGGCCAACCACAATCTACAAACCACCAGCCGCTCGGGCGAAAAGCGTATCATCGGGGCTGCCTTGCAGGCACCACCAGCAACCGGGGGATCAGTACCTCTTTGGGCTGCTCCAGGATAAAGCGGACGCAACGCGCGACGTCTTCAGGCTCCAGCATCCCCTGGGCCGGGTCAAATTTCTGATCCTCGGCCCAGTGGTCGAACAGATGGGTGTTCGTCCGACCCGGCTCGACCACGGCCACCCTCACTCCGCTTCCGGCCAGCTCCATTCTCAGCGCATCGGTGAAAGCTTCAACAGCGTACTTGGTGCCATTGTAGACGCCCAAGTGGGGAAAGGTCTTGAGCCCTGCCAGGCTCGAGGTGTTGATCAGAAATCCGCTTCCCTTCGGTTTCATGTGCCGCAGCACCACGTAGCTCATCCGCACCACCGCTTCGAAGTTGAGCCGAACCATAGAGCAAAGCGCCTCGAGGTCGGCCTCTTCAATGCTGCCGATATTCATAACCCCGGCATTGTTGAACACGGCATCGAGCCTTCCGAATTTTTCCAAGGCGGTGTCGACGAGTCTTTGCGGCAGGGCCGGATCGATCATGTCGCCGGCAACCACCGCCGCACCCGGCAACCGTTCGGCCAGACGATCAAGTTTCTCCTTGTTTCGGGCCGTGAGCAGGCACTTCATCCCAGCTTCAGTCAGCAGTTCGGCGGCGGCCTTTCCGATGCCGCTGTTGGCTCCCGTAATGAGGATGACTTTTCCTTCCAGTTCCATTTTGCACCTCCATGTGACGATTTCATATCCGTTGTATTCTTTTAGTACGTTAGAATCAAAAAACTCGAAAATTTTTTGAGGCCGCTGGATTTTGTCATATTAATGACAACCTGCGGCATAGTCTACTGCAACTTCGCACTTGGCAATTATAACCCACTGAAAATACAACATCGTTATTTTGCGAAAAGGGCATAGCTTTTGCAGATAATTTGCCCCAAATATACCGATATGAAGCATCAGTGAGGGGGCAAAAACATGAAGCGTTTCAAGCTATTATGTGTTTCTGGAGCGCCAGGCTAAGCCTGGTGCGACTTGCTGACTGAAAGGAGTCAGCCATGATAATTGCTCGTTCATCATGTAGCAGCGGCCCCCCGTGTCAGGGTAACCGGGCACGGGAAGCGGGCCGGTC